>OZSS01001136.1_pt1 | contig 12518 bp, 8 predicted proteins | sample 1779911 | NCBI WGS metagenome assembly OZSS01 (sample SAMEA2603589, study PRJEB24840) | metagenome | biome: Water; feature: Photic zone; material: Seawater sample | place: Mediterranean Sea | collected 2013-11-12 | depth 10 m | reverse complement strand
CAAATGGCATTTGGGAGACAATTATCCCTCGCGGCCCACAGATCAAGGTTTTGATGAATCCTTGATTCATTTGGCAGGCGGTATGGGTCAGGTAGGTGATTTTACAAATTTTTTTAAAAAAGAGACCAGTTATTTTGACCCTGTATTATGGCACAACAACGAGCAAAAGCCCTACCAGGGTTATTGTTCCGATATTTTTACTGATCAGGCCATTGATTTTATTGAAAAAAATCACAAAGAACCATTTTTTTGCTATCTATCGTTTAATGCTCCGCACACTCCCCTGCAGGTTCCAGATAAATATTATCAAATGTATAAGGATACCGATCCATCACAAGGGATAGATCCAACCCTATTACCACCCAGTCCTATGTCGGAAAAAAATAAAGAAGACGCAAGAAGGGTTTATGCCATGGTTTCTAACATTGATGACAACTTAAATAAGCTGCTCCAGAAACTAAAATCTCTGGGTATTGAAGAAAATACCATTGTGATTTTTATGACAGACAATGGCCCTCAGCAGCCCAGATATGTGGGGGGGATGAAGGGAAGAAAATCCAGTGTGTACCGCGGAGGAATTCGCGTTCCTTTTTTTATGCGTTATCCTGCAAAATACAAAGGAAATCAAGATATGGATCAGATGGCCGCGCACATAGATATAGTACCAACAATTTCTGAATTATGCGGTGCGCCTTTGCCAACAGACCGAACAATTGACGGGAGAAGTTTTCTTCCTGCACTCCGTGGGGAAACTCTGGCTAACAGAAGTTTTTTTTCTTATTGGACGCGTAAATTTCCTGAGATGTATAATAACATAGCTCTTCAAAAAGGAGATTATAAGTTGGTGGGAAAGACCGACTTTGACGCGCCCATAGGGGAATTTGAATTGTACAATCTTAGGAAAGATCCAGGAGAACAAGTTAATCTGCTGATGCAACACAAAGAAAAAGCAACGGTGCTAAAAAAGGAAATGGATGGGTACATCAATGAATTGGGCCGTTCAAAGAATTTGGTGAATCCACCACGAATAAGTGTGGGGACTCCGCATGAAAACCCTGTTTATTTGAACCGCAATGATGCTGGAGGAGAGCATGGCGTTTGGAGTCAGGAAAATATTTTTTCTTATTGGAAAGTAGCCCTTGAGGAGGGAGAATACAATCTCAAGTTCAAGTTTGTTAAGCCTATTCCCCAAGGTGGAAAAATGAGTTTAGAACTGGGTCAGCGCATTCATCAAAAAAACAATGCTCAGGAGGCAGTTGACGAATTGGAATGGCAAAATATATCCCTTCCCCAGGGATCTTTTGATTTCACCCCCTTTTACAGCAAGGGCAGAAGTCGTTATTTCCCTTTTTGGGTTCAAATAACCAGAATAAATTAAGTTTTAATGAGCTTATTATTGCCAGATAGATCCAACTTTGTGTACCTCAAAAGAGTCAAAAATCATATTCTTTTCTGAACTGATATTGATGGATGTATTTTCAGTATTTGGACTTGTGTAATTTGAAAGCACCGAAAACCCATTGTCCGTAAATATTTCAATGGTTGCACGATCCAGTAAGACCCTAAAATTGACTTTATCATTTTTAAGAGTGGGCAGGGTCTTGCCTTCAAAGTAAAAATTCCCGTTTTCGTACTTGAGAATATTCCCACGGATATTTATGGTAAAATCAGCATTTTGCCTGCGATCAAACGCTCCGTAAAGATCTACCCCATCAAAATTAATTTTATTCATTTTTCGATTGAGAGATGTTTTTTTGACATTCTCATAGATCTGACTTTTTTCATACAAACTTTTAATTTCTTCGACAGGCCAACGGAACAATCGAAGTCCCAGCGATGTATTTTTCAATTCCAAGGTAGCTGGAAAAGCCATCTGCTGGTTAAAAGGCATATTATTATCCAAGAATATATTGTTTTTTTTGGTTTTTAACCAACCGATGATTACCGTTCTGTCGTCAGGGGAATTGTTAAAGGTCTGCGCAGCATAATAAGCATCCCCATAGTCTCCCAATAGGGTTGTTTTATCGGTGGTCAATGTGGTGCCATCAAATGCGCCTACCTCGTAATCAAAACTGGCGTCGTAAATCAACCATTTTATCTTGTCGGGGTCCCCATCGACCTTTAATGGAACCATATCCATACATTCATAAACCCATCTGCGGTCAAAATCACTTAAAACATTCCAATTTTTTAAGTCATCTGAAGAGAAAAAACGGACTTTACCCAAGTCAGCTGTATTTTTTTTGTCCCCTCGTTTTATCCACAATACCATCACCCATTTGTTGGAAGGAGCATGCCAGAATATCTTAGGGTCTCTTTCCCCCCGATCATACCCCTGATTGTTTAGCAAAGGTCGGCCCCCATCAATCAGTTGGAATGTTCTGCCTCGGTCTGTACTGTAGGCTCCTGCCTGATAATACGGGTCGTTTTTACTTTTTTGAGCATGGGTAAAATAGGCTAAAATGGCCTGTTCTGTTGGGGTGTTCTTTTTTAAACTATTGGGGTAATCCACCGCGGCAGTCCCTGAGTATATTGTTCCGTTACCATAGGGTAAAATGGCGTGAGCTAACTGTTCCCAACGAACCATATCTTTGCTTACCGCGTGGCCCCAGGTCATATTTCCCCAGCGAGTTCCTTTGGGATTGTGTTGAAAATACAGATGATATTCCCCCTTGTAGTAGACCAATCCGTTGGGGTCATTGATCCAGTTTTTCTTTGATGAAAAATGAAACTGAGGGCGTAATACTTCATCGTATTTGATGTCCGAATAGGAATCAAATGTTTGAAAACTATCGATCATTATCCCATGCTGCGCTTGGGCGATAAAAGAAGAAAAAATGAATAGGTAGGTATTCCTTAAAAGTGTCATTTTTTTAGAAGGGATTTTTTAGTCATTAGTTTTTAAAATCATTAGAGTCGCAGCACTTCTATCTACCACCATATCAATTTTTCCCTCCCCTTTTTCATTAGCTTTAATCTCAAATTGATGGGTGACACGCAGCACGCCTGCAGTTTTGAGTGGTGACAGATCAATCCCATCTGCACTTTCAGGACTGCCCATGGACCGCCACGTTTGATAGGTGTTGTTATTTTTGTCGTTAAGCGCTATGGATTCAACGGTGTAGCGTAGATTTTTTTTCAAGCCTGTTAATTTTATATAAACATTATCACTTCCCTCTGGATTTTCACCATCAGATTCTTGATAGTTGTACAACAGTAAGGCAATTTTATTGGTGGATTTAGTCGCCATAAGTCCCAAACGTCCACCTTTTTTATCCTTTACAACATTTACCCTTTTAGGCAGAAGTTGGGCCAGCATCTCAAAACCTGTTTGTATTGGTTTTGGGGTATTACCAGCAGTTAACAACTCTCTTTTACCAACAAAAAACTCATTTTCATCGGCTTCCCAAGTGAACCCCCAATACAGTAACAAGGAGGTTGGAAAATTATATTTATCCCCAATTTGATAAAGCGCATCTACTAATTTGAATAGAAATAGTGGGGAGCTAATGGAGTTCCTGTACACCAGATCGGGATAATCTGCAACGGTTCGGTAGTAGTTTGAGGAGAGTCCCCATTCATTGAGATGAAATGGAGTTCCTTTTAAAGAGGGATAATCGCTGATGAGGCGTTTTAACCACAGCAACGATTGAGAAAAGCGCTGTACTTGGGGTTGTATATGAGGCTCGTAATTAAGCCATTTACCAGACAAGCCGTAGACGTGATATGAAATAAAATCGATGCGCGTTCCTTTTTTTCCTGTGACATAATTGGTTCCATTGACGACATGATTTAGAAATGGCTTAAGAAAATACTCGTGATAACAAGCTGGCCCACCGACCCTTAGTTTTGAATCAACTGAAGTAACTGCATCCACGAATACGTCATACATTTTGTAAAAAACATCCCATTCTCCCTCTGGCCATCCATCTGGTTCATTCCAAACCTCAAAATACCATGTTCTCACCTCTTGAATTCCAAATTGGTCTATAAAATTTTGTGTGGTGGCTTTCATTAAATCAGACCATTTTTTCCAGTCATTAGGACCAGAGTTGATCATGGTCATCCCCTCATCATTCCCCCTGGAAACGTTGACTTGTTTACGGGTCAGTGCTTTAGGAAGGTAATCGTACTCTACGATGGGCTTTATCCCGTTTCTGACATAAGCTTTAAAGACTTTATTCAGATTAGAAAAGTCATATATGGGGTTTCCATTTTCGTCCTCACTGTATACGTTTTGCCCTCTTATTACTCCGTGTTTTGTGTCCTGATTAAAAGTGTGGTGGGAGCGTAAATAATGGTGCGAATTGGTTTCTCCCATCCTTTTCAATAAATATTGCCCTGCGGGCTTAAGTGCGTGATAAAAAAGATGGTCCGAGCCAGCAGCTTTCCAAAACTCAGTATTGTTGCCTAAAATATCATTAGTTTTTACCTCAAAGGTGGGTTGTTGCGCCACTGCACCAGACATCACGAATAATGCTAAAATAAACAGCTTGATTTTCATTTTTTAATTGATTTTTAGGTGATTTTTGATCGAGGAGGCTACTACTTCCGCAAGGGATTCACTACCCTCTTCAGTAAAATGCACATTTTGGGGCTTTTGTAATTGTTCCATTCTCGGCAGTACATATGCATGTAAATCGTTGATCGAAATTTTGTGTTTTTTCATCACTTTTAAAGCCACTGAATTATAGACATTGTGCATTCCCGGCTTGCGAGCTGGTCTCAATCCACTGTTGGGATAGGGTGTTGTATTGGCAAAAATTACCTTGGCTTTTGTTTTTTTTATTTTTTTGACAATGAAGGTCAAGTTTTTTTTGTATTCTTTGGGTGAGGCTTGGTGTGGATCGTTAAAACTTTTGCTGTTTTTACCCGTCACGGGGTGCACGTGCTTGATGTCGTGTAGTCCAAAATTGAAATGAATCAAGTCCCATTGGGTTTCCCCCAACCACTCCGATATTTTAACAACACCATTGGTAGTACCAGCGCAATTTTCAAAATGGCCATTTTTTAAGGTGGGCCGAAATAGGTTTACTTTTCCCAATAAAGCCTTTTTAACAAAAGGATAGTAACCTATGGAAATAGAATCTCCAAGAATCAGAACATTGGGTATCTTTTTATTTAATGAAAATATATTTTGTGGCAACAAGAACGAGAATATCCCTAGTGCGCTAGATTTTATAAAAGATCTTCTTTTTATCATCAATCATTTTCTGTTAAATTATTAAAATGACCTTACAAAAAAAAGTTTACCGCGATATTTAGGAAACCAGGCTGTTGAGAATTGCTTTTACAGCCTCTGTGTTTTCAATGTAATAACCCGCTTGGGTTGTTTTTTTTCCGACTTTTACATTTAGAGCTAATTCTGGTAAGTCATTGAACATAAATTCATCAGTGACGTCATCACCCATACAAAGAATGAAATCATAGGATTTATCGCCAATTAGTTCAGACACTGCCGTTCCTTTATTATATCTGCCACTGACGACTTCGATGACTTTATCGCCATCCATGAGTTGAAGATCATCTGAAATTAAGCTTTGTAGTACCGTTTTGAGTTCGACCACCCTTTCCGCTGCCAATTCAGGATCAGTTTTTCTGTAGTGCCATACCAAACTATTTTTCTTCTCTTCGATAAACGTTCCTGGTGTTCTATCTGTGAAAGTTTCCAATAAAGGAATTAGTTCTTTTTTCCAATTTTTATTGTGAATTTCTTTCTTATACCATTTTTGGCTTTTGTGTTTAATGAAGTAGCCGTGCTCTGCTACCAGTGATATATTGAGGTGACCAAACCACTTTTCCAAAAACTCTTGATCTCTCCCACTAACAATGGCTACTTCCGTATCCTTGTGCTCTGACAATTGATGCAGTAAACCAAGTAAAGACTCGTCTGGAGTCGCCAGTTGAGGTTGCTGATGATAGCCCACCAAAGTACCATCATAATCCAAGAAAATTACTTTCTTTTCAGCCTTTTTGAATTTTTCAACGAATGTGTGTTTAACACTTTCATTGATCTTAACCACAGAGGATTCATCAACAGTGTGGTGTTTTGTTTTCAAGGTTTTCATAAATTCTTTGGCCCACAGTTCTACGGAATAGCGACTCAACCTCTTTTGCATACTCAGGTTTCTTTTTTGCTGCTCTTCTACCGGCATTTTTATCGCAGTAAGTAGGGCATCTGCCATTTGATTGAGGTCAAAAGGATTTACCAGTACCGATTCATAAAGCTCTTTGGAGGCTCCTGCCATTTCACTCAAAATAAGTACCCCGTCTCCTTCAACCCTGGTGGCTATAAATTCTTTGGCGACCAAGTTCATACCGTCTCTGACTGGGGTAATCATCGCAATGTCAGAGGTCATGTAAAGGTCTATTAAATCATCGAAGGCCATAGCGCGGTAATAATACCATATGGGGGTCCAATTTACAGTAGCAAATTTTCCATTGACACGCCCCACGATCTCATCAGTTTCTTTTTTTAGTCTTTTGTAATCAGAGACATTTGATCTCGAAGGTACTGTGAGCATCACCAAGCGAACTTTTTCTAAATATTCAGGATATTTGGTCAAAAACAATTCAAAGGCCTTGATGCGATTTACGACCCCTTTGGTATAGTCCAACCGATCAATTGATAGAATGAGTTTTCCTTTTTCTGCTCCCTTTTTGTGTAGTTCCAACTGTTTTTTCAGATCCGACTTTTCCGCCGCAACCATGTCCATGTGGGTTTGCGCAGCGTCTCTAAACTTGTTGTAATCAATCCCCATAGGAAAAGTATTCACCACCACTTCTCTAGTGCCTGTACTGACCCTATTAAACGAAACCTCCCTGCGAAGGATTCTCCTTACTGAGCTCAAGAAATGACGCTCGTAGTCATAGGTGTGAAATCCAATTAAATCGGCACCCAACATTCCCTCTAACAACTCTTCTCTCCATGGAAAAATTCGAAAAATTTCAAAAGAAGGGAAAGGGATGTGTAAGAAAAAGCCGATGGTTACGTCGGGCCTCACGTCTTTGATCATTTTTGGACAGAGCAAAAGCTGATAGTCGTGGATCCAAACTGTATCCCCTTGTTCGATATTTTTTAAAACATTGTCAGCAAACTTTTGATTTACTTCTTGATAAGACCCCCATTGCTTTTCGTCGAAGACAGAAAACTCGATAAAGTAATGAAAAAGGGGCCAAAGGGACTTGTTGGAGAGCCCGTAGTAAAAATCATCGATTTCCTGTTGATTTAAGGGAACTGGAAAATACCCCTCCTTTTTTAGTGATTTTTTCAATGGAACCCATGACTTTTTGTCAACCTCATCGTCATCGATGCCAGGCCAGCCGATCCACAGGGATTCTTGACCCTGATGAACAGAGTTCATACCCGTAGCCAAGCCCCCACTGGTAGGGGTAAATCTAAAAGAATTATCTACTTTTGTAAGCTGTATCGGGAGTCTATTTGATACAATAATATTTTTAGCCATATCATCAATGAATCTGAATCACCCTCGAAATTATGGATTTTAAACCGTCACACCCTCTACAAGACAATTTAAATTATGGAATAATAGGAAATTGTAAATCTTCAGCACTTATAAATGAGGATTCCTCAATAGATTGGTGTTGCTTGCCTCAATTTGATTCTCCATCAGTTTTTGGAAAAATACTCGACGATCACAAGGGGGGGTCATTCAAAATAGAATGTGATCCTAGCTATCAGATCAAACAAAAGTATTTGGATAAAACCGCTATTTTAATAACGGAGTTTGATAATGGATCTGATGCTTTCCAGTTGATTGATTTTATGCCGAGGTACCAAAAAGAAAACGGCGTTTACCATGCTCCTCCCGAAATCTCCCGTTTGATTAAATTGACCAAAGGAAAACCTGTATTAAAGATTCTATATGATCCCCACTTAGAGTATGCCCAGGGTGAAACAAAAACCTATGTCAAAGATGATTTTATCATCAGTATTGTAAATGATGACCGCTATGACACGTTAATGCTCTATACAGATTTTGATAAAGAGGCCGTTTTTCAGGGTAAATCCATTACCCTTGATGGGGATCATTTTTTTAAATTTTCATACAATGAGAAAATCAATCCCTTTTCCATTGAGGAGGTAAAATTTGATTATGAAAAAACCAAAGTCTACTGGCTAAATTGGTGTTATAAAACACCGACTTTTGACAGCCCCTACAACATCCAAATTCTCAGAAGTGCCATTACCTTAAAACTGCTTACTTTCGAGAAGACTGGAGCTATATTGGCTGCAGCAACGACTTCACTTCCCGAAACCATTGGAGAAGTGAGAAACTGGGATTATCGTTTTTGTTGGATAAGAGATGCTTCAATGGTGATCAAGGTGATTACAAAATTAGGACACCTCAAAATTGTCAAAGAGTTCATTGAATTTATAATTGATCTCATCCCCGACAAAGATGAAAAGCTACAAATCATGTATGGGATTAGTGGAGAAAAAATACTTACAGAGCAAACACTAGATCACCTATCTGGGTACAAGGGGTCAAAACCTGTGAGGATTGGGAATGCCGCCTACATTCAAAAACAAAATGATATTTATGGTATTCTTATGGATGCCATTCATTTTCATATTGAAAAATATACAGATGAGACCGACAAGCATGAAGAGCTCTGGTCCATTGTAAAGTCTATAGTGTGGGTGGTTGAAAACAACTGGAAACAAGCCGATAAAGGGATATGGGAGTTTAGAAAAGAAGACAGACATTTTACTTTCTCTAAAATTTTGTGTTGGGTAGCTGTTGACCGAGCGATAAAGATTTCAGAGATTATTCAATCTGGAAAATCTGCAAAAAAATGGCACTCCCTTAGAACAAAGATTTATAATGATATCATTGAAAATGCTTGGAGCGAAGCGGCTCAATCCTTCACCCAGTCCTACGGAACCGAGCATTTGGATGCTTCTGTATTGTTGATGGAACCTTATGGGTTTATCGATGCTAAAGATCCCATGTATGTCAAAACTGTAAAAGCCATTGAGAAGGAATTATCCTACGAGGGTTTGCTGTTCAGATACAAAAATGATGACGATTTTGGAACACCCAGTTCCTCGTTTACCGTATGCACATTTTGGTTCATTAATAGCTTGTATAAAATAGGGGAGGAGAAAAAGGCAAAAACTATGTTTGACCAGCTACTCTCCTACAGTAATCATTTAGGATTATTCAGTGAAGATATCGATTTTAAGTCCAAAAGACTGCTTGGAAACTTTCCCCAGGCTTACTCACATTTAGCACTTATTGATACGGCTATTCTTTTTAAAAACTGAAGAAAACGCCTTTTTTTGTAACTTATAAGGGATTTCCTAAATTTAAACTCCATTCAAGTTATCGAAAGTATTTCATTTTTTACCTTTTATTTGCATAGTGGGTTCGCTTATGCAGACTATTGAAATACAATAAAATCCATTTTTATGAGTTATTCTATAAACTTTTTATTACTAATGAAACATCTTAACGTCCTAATAGCTACTATTTTATTTTTATCTACAACTTATATAGTTGCCCAAAGCGCTGATGATCCATGGCAAATTGGACTCAGTTTTAATGCGGTCGATGTTTATCCTACTGGAGCAGAGGGGAATGATCCGTTTGCCCCACAGGGTGGTTTTTTTGAAGACGTATTCAATTTTAGCGATCACTGGAATTTTGGAGGCCCATCGGTCTCTTTAAGCCGATCTGTATACAAAGGATTTTCTGTAGGTGCCCGAGTATCCATCAATCTCATAAAAAAAATTGATGGTCTCGATAACGTAGAATACCCATATTTTGCTGCAGGTGGTTTTTTGAAACAAACTTTTGCATCGTCAAAAAAAGTGCGACCCTTTATTACAGTAGGGTACGGAATATCTGATTTTGATTATTCCAACAACAGAAAATTTGAATTACTATCCGGTAACACCTCAAGAAACATCAATGGAGGAATAGGATTTGATTTTAAGCTCTTTAATTTTATTGGACTCTCCATTGAGTCTACTTTTCACAATCCTCTTGAATCCACAGGCGTAAAACATTTCCGTCACCAGCTTGGGCTCTTCTATGCTTTTGGTGAAAAAGATACGGATAAGGATGGAATAAAAGATAAGGACGACGAATGCCCAGAGGAGCCCGGATTAAAAGGGTTTAATGGATGTCCCGATACCGATGGAGATAAAATTCCCGATAATAAAGATGAGTGCCCAGAGGAAGTTGGAACAGAAATGATGAATGGTTGTCCTGATGCTGATGAAGATGGGATTGCTGATAAAGACGACGAATGTCCACAGGAAAAAGGCTCTATAGAGTTAAACGGCTGTCCTGATACTGATGAGGATGGTGTGGCCGATAAAAATGATAAGTGTCCCGATGAAGTTGGTGCACCTGAAAACGAGGGTTGTCCATGGCCAGATACTGACGGTGATGGAGTAAATGACAAAGAAGATGCCTGTCCAGAGGAGAAGGGTTCTATTGAAAACAGTGGATGTCCTGTTCTTTCAAAGGAGATAATTTCTTCAATAAACAACCTATCAGACAAAATTTTGTTTGCGCCTGAAAGCGCAAGATTACAGGGAGCTTCAGTGTTTAGTGTCCTCAATGAAATTAAGTCATTATTGGAGCTCAATCCAGATGGAAAACTTATTGTAGAGGGTCACGCTTCCAGCGATGGTTCATCGGAGTACAACACCAAACTATCTGAGCAGAGGGCCAATGCCGTTAGAGAATACCTGATCAAAATGGGCATCAGTGCCGACCGCCTTATGGTGGAAAGTTTCGGTGAGGATAAGCCCGCCAATGATAACGATAAATTGGAAGGCAGAGCATTAAACCGAAGGGTACAATTCAGGGCCGATTTTAAAATAAAATGATGACAGGGGTAGTTTTTATCCCTGTCTTTTTAGATATTTTTTAAACCCCTTATAGTTTCTTGAGGCTTTTCTGAGGAAAAGACAAAGCTGCCTGCAACCAGAACATCTGCACCTGATTCAACCAAGCGTTTAGCATTTTGGTCGGTCACTCCACCATCAATTTCTATCAAAGTAGTTGCATTCTTTTCTTCAATAATACCCCTGAGTTTTGATACCTTTTGGTAGGTGGTTTCAATAAAACGCTGTCCTCCAAAACCTGGATTTACGCTCATTATACAAACCACATCGATGTCGTTGATTATCGGTTCCAACAGATTTACAGGAGTGTGTGGATTCAAAGCGACGCCTGCTTTCATCCCTTTTACTCTAATGGAATCAAGTGTTTTATTCAAGTGGGTAGAAGCCTCATAGTGCACGGTCAACACATCACTCCCCAGATCCGCAAAAGTATCTATGTAGCGCTCTGGTTCCACAATCATAAGGTGAACATCTAAAGGTTTTTTTGCGTGGGCGGCGATGGACTTAATTACTGGCATACCGAAGGATATGTTAGGAACAAAAACACCGTCCATAACATCGATATGGAACCAATCTGCATCACTGGCGTTTACCATTTTACAATCGCGTTCCAGATTTCCAAAATCAGCTGCGAGAAGAGAGGGGGCCACAAGTGTTCCCATGATCAATTGTTGAGTTAGCCCAAGTAAGTCTTAAGAATTTTACTGCGCGAGGTATGTTTTAGCCTTCGAATGGCTTTTTCTTTAATCTGCCTAACACGTTCTCGGGTCAGATCAAAAGTCTCACCAATTTCTTCCAAAGTCATGGCGTGTTGATTGCCCAAACCAAAATACAACCGAACCACGTCTGCCTCTCTCGGAGTTAGCGTTTCTAAGGCCCTTTCAATTTCAGTTCTTAAAGATTCGTGAAGGAGCGTCTTGTCAGGATTGGGAGATTCCCCACTGTTCAATACATCGTAAAGGTTTGAATCTTCTCCCTCTACCAAAGGCGCATCCATGGAGACATGTCTCCCAGAATTTTTAAGAGATTCTTTGACATCATTGATGGTCATGTCCAATTCCTTGGCAATTTCCTCAGCTGAGGGAGCACGCTCGTGGGCTTGCTCTAAAAAAGCAAAAGTTTTATTGATTTTATTAATAGAACCAATTTTATTCAATGGCAGCCTAACAATTCTGGATTGCTCGGCCAATGCCTGGAGAATAGATTGTCGAATCCACCAAACAGCGTAGGATATAAATTTAAAACCACGCGTTTCATCGAACCGTTGGGCTGCTTTTATAAGGCCTAAGTTACCTTCATTGATTAAATCCGGTAAAGTTAGTCCTTGATTCTGATATTGTTTGGCAACAGAAACCACAAAACGCAGGTTGGCTTTGGTCAATTTTTCTAAAGCAATTTGGTCTCCAGCTTTAATTCTCTGGGCCAGCTCTACTTCCTCTTCGGCAGTAATCAAATCTACTTTACCAATTTCTTGAAGGTATTTGTCCAAAGATGCGGTTTCCCTGTTGGTTACCTGCTTTGTGATTTTTAATTGTCTCATGAATAAATTTTAGTTTTCGTTTTATTGTACGTTAAAAAATCAAAAATGTTTCGTTAAGAACGTAGTTTATTCTCTTTTGTTGTTGTTTTTCCG
>OZSS01001135.1_pt1 | contig 12521 bp, 11 predicted proteins | sample 1779911 | NCBI WGS metagenome assembly OZSS01 (sample SAMEA2603589, study PRJEB24840) | metagenome | biome: Water; feature: Photic zone; material: Seawater sample | place: Mediterranean Sea | collected 2013-11-12 | depth 10 m | reverse complement strand
GGAGGCAAAGTTTTAGACGCAGGAAAATTTTTAGCAGACTTTCTATCGATTCCAGCTATTACTATCCCTTTAAGTGCATCTACTTGTGCAGGTTGGACTGCATTATCAAATATTTATTCAAAAGATGGACAATTTATCAAGGATATTGAGTTGAAATCTTGTCCTGAAATATTAGTACTTGATCACGGATTTATTAAAACAGCCCCTAAGCGGACACTTGCTAGTGGAATAGCTGATGCATTAGCTAAATGGTACGAATCTTCTTTGACTAGTTCAAAAGTGGAAGATGGACTCGTTCAGCAAGCAATTCAAATATCAAGAGTCTTAAGAGACCAATTACTTATTAATGGAGAAAGTGCTTATAAGAGTCAGTCATTCCAAAATGTTGCTTGGTGTAATGTTGTAGAGGGATGTTCACTTACTGCTGGATTGGTTGGAGGCATTGGTGGGGAAAAGTGTAGAACTGCAGCAGCGCATGCTATTCATAATGCTATTACTCAGATAATTTCAAGTCATAAGCCTTTACATGGTGAAATTGTTGGAGTTGGAATCTTATTGCAACTGAGATTAGAAGAAACTAAAAATAACAATAAATTAGCTAATCAATCTATTAAACAGTTAATGGAATTAATGAGAAAATTGGATTTACCAACTACTATTGCCGACTTAGGAATAAATGTTTTTGAAAATAATAATTTACAAAAAATTGCTGAATTTACATGCAGGGATAAATCAGAGATTCATTTTTTGCCTTTTGAAATCAATCAGCAAGATATAATAGAAACTATTACAAAATTTGAAAAACAAAAAATTAAAATAGCATAAATACTTTGAATAACAATATTTATAATGATCCTAATAAGTTGAATATTGATTATTTTGAAAAAGTCAAAAACTCTATTCAGGATCCATTAGGATTGAATATATCTAATGACGTTAATTGGATAAAGCTTAACGAAAAATGGAATTCTTCTGAATTTCCAGTCGTTATGGGAGGAACTGGTCAACCAATCCTTTTCTTACATGGATTTGATAGTAGTTTTCTTGAATTTAGGAGAATTTATCCATTTTTAAAAAAAAAATTCCAATTAATAATTCCTGATTTATTAGGATTTGGATTTACTCCGAGGAATGCTTCCAATCAATATAATCCTCGTAAAATAATTTCTAATCTTCTTGATATTATTAATACCCTTAAATTAAAAAATAAGTTAATGGTTGTGGGAGCTTCAATGGGAGGATCCGTAGCGATAAACTTGTCGAAGGAAATCCCTGAGCTCATTGATAAGATGATTCTGTTATCTCCAGCGGGTTTGTTTGGAGAATCCAAAAATATTCCCTTCCCACTAAACCAGATTGGGGCGTCTTTTTTAGGATTATCTCAAGTTAGAAAGGGACTTTGTAGACAAGCTTTTGCATATCCAGATAAAAGTGTTGGTTCAATGGAAGAACAAATTGCTTCAATTCATTTAGGATGCTCTGGCTGGAGAAATTCTTTAGCTTCTTTTGCAAAAAGTGGTGGATTTGCTGGGACATATAACTACATGCAAAATATTTCAATTAAAACTATTTGTGGAGAGAATGATCGCATTCTCGGTAAAAAAGAAATTAATAAAATAAAACAAATAGATCAATTAAATTTTATTGGGTTAAAAAATTGTGGTCATCTTCCACATGTAGATTTGCCATCATTATCTAGCAAGATTATTTATGATTATTTTTGCGCCTAGCAAATGTATTATTAATGTTTCTTTTAGTAATGTAATTTAAACTTGATATTTATTAGGATATATACAAGCAAGATATTTCTATCTTTATAAAAAAACATTAAATGTAATACCTTAATAACAAAAAATTAATTAGTAAATATATATATTTATCTGTAAAGTTAATACTTAGGAATTAATTAAAAAACTTCAAAATTATAAATATATAATAAATAACTGAAGGGGTAAATATATAACTATCAATTCTATCAAGTATTCCACCATGACCAGGTAAAAAAGTTCCAGAATCTTTAATTTTCGCATCTCTTTTCATCATTGATTCAATTAAATCTCCTACTAATGCCATAAGAGAAACTAATATTCCATATAAAATCCCAATTAAGAATGGATTCTGCCAACTAAGTAAAAACGCAAAAAAGGTTGCTACTGAAATTGAGCATATTATTCCTCCGATCAAACCTTCGATAGTTTTACTTGGAGATAATGGGGAAAGTGCCCTTTTGCCAAAAGACTTTCCAATAAAATAAGAACCTATATCACTTGCCACAATTAATAAACAAGAAATTAATGTTAAATAAAGACCTGTTGAATTTGAGATATTTTCAAAGGATAATATTCCATCGGAAGAATTATTTATAGTCGATTGTATCGCTCTTAATTTAATCCAATAACTAGGTAAAAAACCTAAATAAAATAATCCGAAAATTGATGCTGCAATATCTGAAATAGTGCCTGACTTTGGCTGCAGCAATAACCACGTGCATATTCCTACTGAACATATTGGTAATATTGAATTGTATATCTCTCTATCAAGGAATCCAATTACTTCTAGATATGTCGCAATTGTAATTATGAAGCAAGAAAATAACGTAGTTTTGGTGGCTGGTTTAATTCCTGTGAATTCTGCCATTCTAAAAAATTCGAGAAGTGCAATATAGGTAAGTAATGCAATTGCTATTGTGAAATACCATCCGCCTAATAAAACAACAACTAATCCAAACAATCCGATTAATAAGCCACTTCGCAATCTCATATTTGATTTTTAGTTATTTAAGACCCTTATATAAGAATTTAACAGATCTTCGTTGTACAAACTTTGAGCTTCTATCCAATCTATTCTTTCCTGGTCTATTCTCTCTCCAGGTACAATTAAAGGTATTCCAGGAGGATAAGGACAAATAATATCTCCAGAAATTTTCCCCAAAGATTCAACTAGAGGAATGCTAATAGTCTTACTTTTCCAAGCAACTCCTATTGGTATTTCTGGTGATTGAACTATTCTAAAAGGAGGTTTTATAGCTTTCAAACCATTAGATTTATTAGTATGAATTAGTAACTTTTTCCATAATTTTTGAAATAAAAAAGTAAAATCCTTTTGATTTGAAAATCCAAGACAAAAAGTAAGCGTCATCATTTCAGGTAATTCAGCAATTAATCCGTTTTTATAGAAAAATCTATCTGCAGTAAAGCCATCAATACCAACTTTAGAAGTATTTAGTACTATTTTTAAAGGATCTTGAGTTTCAATAAGAGGTATCTTTTTTTTTATTAACTCATTGTAGATTGATTTTGCTTCTAAAATTCTTTTTTTGTATTTATTAAGATTATCCTTATTAAGCCAGTCTTTAATGGACTCCTCACAAGAAGAAAGCAAAAGAGAATTAGGACTAGTAGTTTGTAGTAAATTTATGCTTTTGATTAATTTATTTTCTTCTATTAGATTCCCATTATGCCAAATTATTGCTGTTTGAGTTAGTCCATTAAGTGACTTATGTAATGAATGGACTACTAAATCAGCTTTAGATCTTAAGGCTGATTTCGGTAAATTAAAGTTTTCACAAAAAAGAAAATACGAACCATGGGCTTCGTCAACTAAAACAGGCAAATTATGTAGATGACAAATTTTAATTAAAGGTTCAAGATCCGTTGCATATCCTTGATAGTAAGGACTAACTAATATGACTCCTGCAATTTTAGAATTGTCAAAATCTATATTATTGAATACATTTGTAAACCATTTTTTCGTGATGGGCATATAATGTCCAGTTACACTAGAAAACTCTATGTCAAAGAATATTGGAATAATATTCTGCAAAGCACAAGCTTTAATAACACTTATATGAACATTCCTTGGCATAAGAATATATTCACCAGGATTAGCCATAGCGATTATTCCTGATTGAATCAAACCAGATGCTCCATTTACTCCAAAAAAACATTTTTTTGTATTAAATTTTTTTGAAATTGATATTTGCGCATCATGTATTAATCCACTATTAGATAATGGAGAACCTATTTCAGGAAGTTCTGGCAAATCCCAAAAACCTGGTTGTTTTTTTAATAATCTAATCAAGCCTTTTGGTAAAGCTTTCCCTCTATTGTGGGCAGGAAAAAAAAGTGATTTTAAAAACTTTTTAGTTAGAAAAGAAGAAATACTCATAAAGTATTATTGGCACATATAGAATATGTAGAAAACAAATTCTTCTTTAATATTTTAAATGTAAATGGCAACTTCTTATTCAAGATATTCACCTAAAGGGGATATGATTTGGTTGATCTTAAGACCATGGATATTATTACCAAGAGTTTTATATATACTTTTAACTTTAATTTTTCTTTTAGTAAGAATACTTTTTCAAGGTAACAGTAATAGTAAGAGTGTACAGAAAAATCTTTCAAAATACCTTTTTAATGTTATTACCGATTTGGGTCCATGTTTTATTAAATTGGGACAAGCACTTTCAACTAGACCAGATCTTGTAAGGCAAGATTGGCTAACAGAACTTACAAATCTACAGGATAATCTCCCACCTTTTAAACATAAAATTGCTCTAAAAATAATTGAAGATGAACTTGGACTTCCTGCTAATGAATTATTTGATGATTTTCCAGATGAACCTATTGCATCAGCAAGTTTAGGAATAGTTTATAAAGCAAGAAAAAAAAATAATAATTTTTGTGCTGTAAAAGTACAAAGACCTAATTTATATTTTCTTATTAGAAGAGATATTGTAATTCTAAAAATCTTAGCGACTACTTTTGGATCATTTTTACCACTTAATATTGGTGTTGGTATTGGAGAAATAATAGATGAATTTGGTAAAGCCCTTTTTGATGAAATTGATTACGAGCAAGAAGGGAAAAATGCATTGAAGTTTGCCGATCTTTTTAAATCTAATCCCAATGTATTTATACCAAAATTAGAAAAAGATTTTTCCTCAAAAAGGGTTATTACAACATCTTGGATTGATGGAGTTAAATTAAGGGACAGAGAAATTTTAGAGCAAAATAATTTAATACCTTCTTCTTATATTAGAACTTGCGTGATAAGTGGACTGCAGCAATTATTCGAATATGGTTATTTTCATGCAGATCCTCATCCTGGAAACATGTTTGCTCTTAAAGGAGGAACTTTAGATAATGGACACTTAGCATACGTTGATTTTGGGATGATGGATACTATTACAAATTCAGATAGGCTTACACTTATTAAGGCAATTGTGCATTTGATTAACCAAGAATATTTACTTATGGCTAAAGATTTTCAGAAATTAGGTTTCTTAACCAAAGAACAAGATCTTGAAGAACTTGTAGAACCACTTAAAGAGGTCCTTGGGGGTTCATTTGGGGCCGAGGTTGGAAATTTTAATTTAAAAAATGTAACTGATAAATTCTCAAAACTCATGTATTCTTATCCGTTTAGAGTTCCAAGTAGGTTCGCACTAATAATTAGAGCTGTTGTAAGTCAAGAAGGTTTAGCTTTGAGACTTGATCCTGAATTTAAGATCTTAAAAATTGCATATCCATATATTGCAAAAAAACTTTTAACAGATAATTCAGATGAAATTGTAAATATTCTTCTTGAGGTTGTATTTGATAATGAAGGAAGGATTCAGATAGATAAGCTTGAAAGTTTATTAAATACATTATTTAAGGATACCGAAAATATTAATGCAGATCTCATTCCAGTAGCCAATGCAGGTTTGAAGCTAATTGTAAGTGACAAAGGATCTGAAGTAAGAAAAAACCTTTTATTAAGCCTTGTTAAGGATGATAGATTGGAATTTAAAGATGCAGAAAAACTCTTAATTTTGCTTAGAGATACTTTTAGTCCTCTAAAATTGGCTAAAAGTGCTGTTCAAAACATTATATCTCCAGCTTAGTGTTTGCTTTTATATCAACTCATTAAATTATAGTTTTTGATTTATGAATTGATTAAAATTAAATAATCCTTTAGATGCATAATTTAAATAGTCAAATAAAAAAATTCTAATGAGATTATTCAATATTAATTTTCAAAAAAATAAAAAAATAACATTGGAGGAACAAAATAATAGTAAAAAATATGATCAATATGTTGAACTTGGTAAATTAGTAAAAGAAGCAAGGACTCAAAATAATCTTTCTGTTAAAGAATTATCAAATATCTCTAAAATTCCAGAATCTTCTATAAATTCAATTGAGAATAATATTGAAGACCTTAGACCAAGAGATCCTTTTCTAAGGTCAATATTATTAAAGTTGGAAAAATGTTTATTCATGGAAAATAATACATTGGTAGGGTTAGAAATTAGAGAAACAAATACTTTTGAAAAAAACAAAAAAAAAATTATTTTAAGAAAGTTTGATTTTCTAAATTCCTGGCAGGGAAGTTTTTTTTATTTTTTATTTTTAATTTTGATACTATTTTTTCTTAATCGATACTTTATTTCAAATATTAATATTATTGAGATTCAAATTATTGAGGAAAAAGGAAAATAAAATATATCTGATGATCTAATTGCTTAATCTCCCATAATTATTTCCAAGGTCACTATATTTTTTTAAATTCATATCTATCTCGTCAAGAGTTTGATTTAATTTCCATCTCCAATTATTAGTAATTGTTCCAGGAGTATTTAATCTACTTGAGTCGTCCAAAGATAAGATATCTTGAATTGGAGAGATAAAAAGGTTTGCTTTTGTACTCATGCCAATTTCTATTAAATTCCAAGAGGGATCATTTGAGTATTTATATTTATCTTTAATATGGTTTTTAATTGTAATATCTAAACAATCCCACCACGATGTGGAGGTAGCGTTATCATGAGTTCCTGTATAAACAACCCAGTTCTCTTTTTCGATATTTTTAGGTAGATAAGGGTTATTGTCATTCCCATCGAATGCGAATTGTAAAATCTTCATACCAGGTAATTCATAATTATCCCTTAAAATCTCTACATCTTTAGTTATTACTCCTAAATCCTCAGCAATGATAGGTAGATAGTCAGATTTTAAATCTTTTTTTAAAATATTTAATAGCTCTTTTCCAGGAGAATTAATCCATGACCCATTAATAGCATTTTGGGCATTCCCATCAACTCTCCAATATCCAGCCAACGCTCTAAAATGATCAAGTCTTAATATGTCAACAAGTTCAAATTGTCTCTTAAATCTTTTTCTCCACCATCTAAATGCTGTACTTTTGTGCTTTGCCCAATAGTAGGTGGGAGTACCCCATAGTTGTCCTGTAGATGAGAAATAATCAGGAGGCACTCCACTTTGATAAAGTAAATCTCCATTTTGAGAGATAGAAAATAGTGATTTATTACTCCATACATCCACACTGTCTCTTGAAACATAAAAAGGCAAATCACCTATGAGTGTAATTCCATTAGTTTTGGCAAAGACTTTGATTTCCTTCCACTGTTTATCAAGATGCCATTGTATTAATTTTGTTTTAAGTATTTCATTTTTTTTGTCTTTTATCCATGTTTTTATAGATTCATTTTCCTTTTGTTTAAACTCCAATGGCCACTCCCACCATGGCGACATATTGAATTTCTCTCTTAAGACCATAAAGATTGAATAATCTTCAACCCAAGTATTTTTTTTATTCCATAAATAAAAATCAGTTTTCCTCATTTCAGATTGAGATTCCCAATCAAATAAAAGATATTCTCCTAATTTTTTCGATAAATTATTTGCATAATCAAAATCAAAATGATCTTCGTTCTGATTAATTGATTGTAAATCTCTCATATTTAATGAAATGATAAAGTTTTCTTCAATTAATTTATTGACATCAAGAAACCAAGGATTTAACGCAAAACTGGATGGCGAACTATAAGGAGATCCAGTTGAATCTGTTGGAGTAAGAGGTAGGAATTGCCAGTGATTAATCTTATACTTACAAAGCTTCTTAATCCAATCTTTAGCGCCTTCTCCAAAGGTACCGCAGTAACTACCTCCGGGGAGACTTGAAGGATGAACAAGTATACCTAACGATTTATTTTTTAGAACTGATTTTAAACTCATTAATTAAGGTGATTTTTTTATAATTCTTTTATCAATTATTATCTAAGATTAAGAATAATTAAATATATATCATTTAACAAATAAATTTAGATGTTTCTTATATCTACCGATAACTTTTAAAATTATATATTTCGGAATATTTAATATTCAAACTTAGTACTTTTAACTATGAAAGATAAATAAGTTAATTAATTTTTGCGAAATTAATATTAGGTACTACGATATTAGTAGATTTTTTAAAGCTAATTTCGTGACAAGTTTTATCACGGCAGTAGATAATGAAGAGCCGAATTTTAATCTTACTAATAGTAGATTAAGGTTAGTTAGTGGAACTTCTAATCCTAAATTAGCTGAAGAAATTGCATCATATTTAGGGATTGAAAATGTTCCCTTAGTATCTAAAAGATTTGCTGATGGAGAACTTTATGTTCAAATTCAACAATCTATAAGAGGTTGCGATGTATTCCTTATTCAACCTACATGCGCTCCTGTCAACGATAGTTTAATGGAGTTGATGATTATGGTTGATGCTTGTAAAAGAGCTTCAGCTAGACAAATTACAGCGGTCATTCCATATTTTGGATATGCAAGGGCGGATAGAAAAACTTCAGGAAGAGAGTCAATTACAGCAAAGCTTACAGCAAATTTACTTGAGAAGTCTGGCGTGGATAGAGTTCTTGCCATGGATTTACATTCAGCTCAAATACAAGGATATTTTGATATTCCTTGCGATCATATATATGGATCTCCTGTCTTAATTGATTATCTTGAGTCTCTAAAGTTGGAGGAAGTTGTTGTTGTATCTCCTGATGTGGGTGGAGTAGCCAGAGCAAGAGCATTTGCCAAATTAATGAATGATGCTCCATTAGCGATTATTGACAAAAGAAGATCTGCTCATAATATCGCAGAGAGTTTGACTGTTATTGGAGAAGTCAAGGGAAAAACGGCTATTCTTATAGATGACATGATTGATACTGGGGGTACTATTTGTTCCGGAGCAAATTTGTTAAATAAAGAAGGTGCAAAGAGAATTTTTGCGTGTGCTTCCCATGCAGTTTTCTCTCCGCCCTCTTATGAAAGGTTAAGTTCAAAAGATTTATTTGAACAAGTTATAGTTACTAACAGTATTCCAGTTATTGATAATTACGAATTTCCTCAGTTAAAAGTACTTTCTGTAGCAAATATGTTAGGAGAGGCAATATGGAGAATTCATGAAGAAAGTTCGGTTAGCTCTATGTTTAGATAATAAATTTATTTTTTATTTTGTTTAATAAGTTCTTTTAGTCTTTCTTCGTAACTATTTTTTATTTCTTTAGGAATGTTTTTAGGACAAATATTTAGAGCACTTGACACAATCTGAAAAGTTCCAGCATTATATAATCTCTTTTGGTCAATTTTTTCAGTACCAAACTCTTTAATAAGGCCATCATGCTTTCCAGTAATAACATTTGCGAAAGTAGCACTAGCTATTCCAAGACCTTTCTCAAAATCAACTTCAGCATTTGTAGCAATACAAAGATAAGAGGCACCCATTTGCCTATATAAGAAAAGATCTGTCTCGGTAGCCGCTTGTAATTTCTTTTCGGCTTTTAGTTCTTTATTGAATATTGTTATGCAAAAAAAAGTTAAGTATAAAAATATAGGAAGAGTTAAAATTTTAAAAAATTTTTTTGAATACAAATTTATAAGCATTATTTATTTTTTTAATTTACTTTTTAAAGATAACATTTTTTATTTTTAAACTTAATTGGCTAACAGAATTCATGTAATAATTTTTATTTCATGATGATTCTCTACTATTTTAAGCTTATCTTTGTTCCATGAGTATATAACTCTATATCTATAATTATCTCCGTCAACAAGTCTTGTGTGTTCAAGGATGTACCAATCTTCATAAGATGATTCGAAAATCATTTCATGTTCATCAACTTGTTTAATATTGGATATTCCATCAATATCACTTAAATAAAATTTTTCTCTTATTAATTGGTGGTCCTTTATAAATGCTTGCATTTCTCCTCTTTCTCTATATTTGGGATGTTCATCAAAAAAACTATATTTCTTTTCTGGATACCAAGTAAATTTATAATGAGATTCCCATTCTTTTTTATTTTCAAGAGACTCAATATTTATGTACATGCAAAGGTTGTAAGTTTTCCTTTCTTCTTCGAGAAAATATGTCCTATTGGATTTCCAAAGTCCAATATTACGAGAAAACCATCTTTTTAAATTACTGTCTATGCTTACTTCAGGGGAATTATATCCACCGTAATTCGTATTATTGTTTTGGATATTAGCAACCATTTCTAAATATCGTCTATATTATTTGATAGCTTAACTGTAAAATATATATAAATATCTTAATGTGTTTATAAGCAAAAACAGCTTATCAAAAATTCTGGGCAAATGATTTGAATGAAAAAAAAGAATTAAAATTAATATTAGTAGCTGCTAGAAATCACCTTTCTAGAGGCGATCTTAAATCATTACTATCTTATTTAGAGTCTGATGACTGCGAGTTTGAGATTTCTCTTCAAGTTTCTGAACCAACGGAACAACCTGAACTACTTGAATTGCATAGATTGGTTGCTATTCCCGCTCTTATTAAAGTTTCACCAGCTCCAAAGCAAATATTTGCAGGAAGTAATATTTTTGTTCAGTTGCAGACTTGGTTGCCTAGATGGAAACAAGAAGGAGTTACACAAAATTTAGGTATTAATCTTCAACCTTCTAAAATAGATTCAATTAGAACCCAAAAAGAGTTTCTCCTTGAAGAAGAATTATTGGTCCTTAGACAAGAAAACGAAACACTTACAAAAAGAATTGAATCACAAGAAAGACTCTTAAGAATGGTTGCACATGAATTAAGAACGCCACTGACGGCAGCAACTCTTGCTATTCAAAGTCAAAAACTAGGACAAATTGATATAAAAAAATTGCAAGACGTAATTAAACGACGTTTAGAGGAAATTGAACTTTTATCTCAAGATCTTCTTGAGGTCGGAACAACTAAATGGGAAGCTCTTTTTAATCCTCAAAAAATTGATTTAGGAAACATAAGTGCTGAGGCAATTCTTGAATTAGAAAAGTTTTGGAGATTAAGGAAGATAGAAATTGATACTGACATACCATCTGATCTCCCAAGCGTATATGCAGATCAAAGAAGAATGAGACAGGTATTTTTAAACTTAATTGAAAATGCCCTTAAATTTTCAGAAGATTCTGGAAGAATTAAAATTACATTGATTCATAAAACAAATCAATGGGTAGAAATAACGATTTGTGACAAAGGTGCTGGAATTCCAGTAAGTGAGCAAAAAAGAATATTTCTTGATAGAGTTAGACTACCACAGACATCTGAGGGAACATCAGGATTTGGTATTGGCCTATCTGTTTGCAGAAGAATTGTTGAAGTGCATGGAGGGAGAATATGGGTTGTATCAGAAGTTGGTGAAGGTTCATGCTTTCATTTTACTGTTCCAGTGTGGCAAGGCCAAAACAAAGATCAACAACACTTGACGAAAGGATAGCTTTACTCCTAATTTTTTATTAGCTGTTGAGCTATTTCCTTGGCCCCATCGTCTAGAGGCCTAGGACACCTCCCTTTCACGGAGGCGACAGGGGTTCGAATCCCCTTGGGGCTATAAATTAATTTCCAAAATTTTAATTATTTATTTTATTGAAGCTTTTGCTTGCTTATCTACTGCAATCAAATTTTCAGAAAGGTCTTTTTTTAACCTTTTTTCTATCATTCCTATTGGCATCCATTGACAACCCTGTACAGTCAGATCATAAATTAATGAGTTTTTTGAAGTGTCTTTTATTTTTTTAATTTTCCAGCTCCCTTCAAATCTTCTGAAATCTCCTTTAATTAGACTAAATTTTAATAAACCAAGTTCTTTCTCTTCAAATAAATCAATAGTAACTTCCGCTGAAAATTTCATTCCAAGGAAATCTTGAGCACCAACTTGTTTTAGATGAACATTATTATTATTTTTATAAATTTTTCTACTAGATAACAAATTTGGGATGTAGAGATTTAGGCGGTCATAATCAGTTAGAACATTCCATAGTGAGTTGAATGTCGCAGAAGTAGTTAACTGAGCAGCAAGCCTTCTTGTTCCTCCAGAAAGCTTTTCCATGGTCTGCTCAATTGTCCTATAGTCACCATTTTGAGAATTATTCATAGATGAATTTTTTATTAAATAAAAAATTATTCCTGTGTAACTATACCGATAAAATTTATAAAAATTTAAAAATGGAAAGATTTATAATTAAATATTCCGATCTCAAAACGTAACCATTTTTATAAAACACATACAAATTAATATACAAATTGATAATCTTTTAGTATAAATAAGTTCAAAAAATGGTTTACTCACAAGCAAAAGTTATCGCAGGTGGATTAGCTCATATTCCAATTGTTATATCAGTTTTTTATCTCATAATGACTTTTTTTAATAAAAGGGCTATAAAATTTGAAGAAGCAAATAAATC
>OZSS01001133.1_pt1 | contig 12533 bp, 8 predicted proteins | sample 1779911 | NCBI WGS metagenome assembly OZSS01 (sample SAMEA2603589, study PRJEB24840) | metagenome | biome: Water; feature: Photic zone; material: Seawater sample | place: Mediterranean Sea | collected 2013-11-12 | depth 10 m | reverse complement strand
TTTCGCAAGTTGTCTTTATATTCCTTCCCGATTATAGAATGTGTTGGATATTCCTCGAAAATAGAGGTTCTAAGTGATTTTTCTATAAAATAATCAATGTGAGTGACAGGTGTTTCATCTTCCTTTAATTCAAAGCTTATCCCTTCATTAGATCTAGTTTCAGAAAATACATCATTAAACTCGGACACCTCGGAGACAAATTTTTTGAAACGATTAAAAGTGATATCATCCATTGAGAAAAGTACTTTACATTGATTTTGAAGGATCCCTGTCAAAAGGGATACGAGAAATAGGCTATCTGATCACTGAAGACGAGAAGATAACTTATTCTCAAGAAGAGACTGGAGATAAAGCAATAGGTGTCCTTCAAAATATTCGGTTAAGTAGTTTTTCATACATTGCTGCACACAATTCATATATTGAAAAAAACCTAATAAAAAATTATTTTCCATACCAAGTTGATAAAGCGACAAAAACAGTGATAAAGAATAAGTGGTTGGATACTCTAGAAATATACCGAAAACTTTATCCTAATTTAGAAAAATACGATCTAAAATCGTTAATAAAGACATTTATTTCCGATACGGCTCTGAAAAAAGAGGTTGATGAAAGGTGTTCAAATCATAAAAGGAATTACCACAATTCATTGTTTGATGCTATATGCGTTTACCACTTAGTAAGCAGGCTAGAGAAAACAATTAATCTAGATCATTTTCTGAACTACCACTAACATCTTCTATTACATCAGGAACTGTTTCTGCACTGCCGTCATTGGCAACATCTTCATCAGAATCATCCATTTCTTCATCGAGTTCAACTACTTCAGAGATTCCAACAAGAAAATCTTTAGGTGACAAATTAACTAACTTTACACCCTTAGACCCTCTGCTGGTTTCTCTGATATTCTGTTCTGCACAACGAACCGTTTGACCTGCTTTCGTTATCATTAAAATTTCACTTTCAGGATCTACACTGATCGAACCGCACACAGCTTCAGTATTCATAGCAATAACTCCCTGGCCACCTCTTTTTCGAGGCGACACTTCTACATTTTCACTAGTTTCACCACCACGAGGAAGGAATGAACTAAACTTTGTTCTAATTCCGAGACCGTTTTTACCAGCGATTAAGAGCAGTTTTTCATCTTCAACTTTAAGAAGATTAACGACAGCGTCATTATCCTTTAATTTAATTCCACGCACACCACGAGTGACGCGACCTTGATCACGCAATTGCTGTGAATCAAAACGCAAACCTTTACCTTTTGCAGTAAGAACCATTAGATGGTCATCTTGTTCAATTTGCAAAGCTTCTAAAACTTCATCCCCTTCATCAACATTTATTGCGATAATTCCGCCTTTACGGTGATTTTTATAAGCACTTATTTTTGTCTTTTTTACTACACCTTTTTTAGTACATAAAACTAAGGATTTCTCCGACTCGAAATCATCAACTGCAATTATGGCAGAAACTTTTTCACCTTTTTGCATTTCTAAGAAGTTAATAGTATTTCTTCCTTTTGATGTTCGGCTACCTTCGGGGATTTCATAAGCTTTTTGAACATAGACTCTTCCGTTTTGCATAAAAAACATTAACGTGTCGTGAGCATTGCAAGTTTTAAGCAAAGCAACAGGATCTTCATCTTTTTGGCCACTTCCAATAACACCTTTTCCGCCTCTATTTTGAATTTTGAATTCGTCAACAGTAGTACGCTTGATAAATCCAGACTTAGTTATTGTAACCACGCAACCATCATTTGGAATAAGATCCTCCATGGAGACATCTCCTTCTGCCTCAGTTATAAGAGTCTTGCGCTCGTCACCATAGGTTTCTTTTACTTCTAATAATTCATTTTTTATAAGATCTAAGAGTTTTCTCTCATTTTCTATAATGTCGGTTAATTCAGAAATAAGCGTCATCAGTTCTGTATATTCAGCATCAATTTTTCCACGCTCCATCCCAGTTAATTGGTATAACCGTAAATCCAAAATTGCATTAGTCTGTCTCTCTGAAAGATTATATTTAGAAGACAGATTAATTTTTGCGTCATTTCGATTATTGGACGCTCGAATTATTCTAACAAAATCATCCAAATTATCTAAAGCAATCTTATATCCTTCTAGAATATGAGCTCTATCCTGTGCTTTGCGTAATCGAAATTTAGTCCGTCTTAATATAACTGCACGCCTGTGTTCTACATACAGTTCTAGTGCTTCCTTTATATTAAGTTGTCGGGGTTTCAACTTATCAAGTGCTAATAAAATAACACCAAAACTGCTTTCAAGCGCTGTTAATTTATAAAGTTTATTCATTGTAACTCGCTCGATCTCACCCATCTTAAGTTCAACGACAATTCTTGTTACTTCAGTCGATTCATCTCTAAGGTCGCTGACGCTGTCCAAAATCTTTTCGCGCACTAAATCTGCTATTCTGGTTACTAGAGTAGCCCGATTAACATTGTAAGGAATTTGAGTAATGATGATTTGCTGCTTACCACTCGGCAAATCTTCTACATGCATACTTCCTCGCATCCGAACAATTCCTCGACCAGTATTCATGTAGGACTTAATACCAGATCTTCCAGCAATACTACCGCCTGTAGGAAAATCAGGTCCGGGCAGGATGGACATTATCTGATCAATTGTTATGGAGGGGTCATCTATAAGGGAACAAATCGCATCAATAAGTTCCCTTAAATTATGAGGAGGTATGTTCGTTGCCATACCCACGGCGATTCCTGTGGAGCCATTCATAAGCAAGCCAGGTAAACTCGCGGGTAATACGGAAGGTTCAGTAGTGCTTTCCTTGTAATTCGGAGTGAAATCTACTGTATCTTCATCAATATCTTTGAGTAACTCTTCAGACAGCTTTGTTAATCTACACTCGGTGTACCTGTATGCGGCGGCAGAATCACCATCAACTGATCCGAAATTACCCTGACCATCAATCAGTGGATACCTCATTACCCATGGCTGGGCCATTCTAACTAAAGTATCGTACACCGAACCATCACCGTGAGGATGATAGTTTTTTAAAACTTCTCCGACAACACCTGCACATTTATCATATGCTCTGTTGTGCAAAAGTCCTTCCCTTAGCATGGCGTATAAAACCCGGCGTTGCACAGGTTTGAAGCCATCTCGAACATCAGGAAGGGCACGGCTTACAATGACCGACATTGAATAGTCGATGTAAGCAGATTGCATTATTTCGGTAATGTTACCGTTAATTAAATTCTCACTGGTTTCGTTCATAACTTAGAAAAAATTTTTTTACGCGTCTAGGAAAGTAACATTGAGTGCATTATCCTCAATAAATGCTCTCCGAGGTGCAACTTCTTCACCCATAAGCATTGTAAAAATATTATCTGCCTTAATTGCATCCGCTATTTCTACTTTTACGAGGCTTCTCGTTGTAGGATCCATAGTTGTTTCAAACAATTGTTTTGGGTTCATCTCACCCAAGCCTTTATATCTTTGGATTTGGAGTCCTTTTCTACCTGATATTCGTACACTTTCAAGAAAATGGCCCACTCCATTTAAATTTATTTGGTTATCTTCACCCTCTGATGTGAGAGAATATGTTTCGCTTGTTTCATCGCTGAAAAACGAATGTTCAATTCCAATATCTATACAGTTAGATATGAGTCTCTCCAATTCTTTTGCTTCAAAAATTTGGTGAACAGAGATCCTTTGTGAGACACTAGTGCCATCTTTCTCAATTTCTTTATGAAAATTATTCTCGTTGGGATCATCAGATAATTTGTGCGATTGCAGAAAACCAATTTTTGACTCTATGTCTTTGAAAAACCTTATTTCTTCTTCATTTCCTGTTCTTATACGGGCGAGATATCGAGGAAGAGAATTGTTTTGAAGATCTAATTTTTGAAAAAGTCGTTGCACGGTACAACCATATCTTCCAAGCCCTTTACCTATTGATTCTATTTCTATAAAAAGATCTGTTATTTTTGATAATTCATCATTATTAAAAATGTAATTATCTTTATTTCTCATAAGCTTTAAATCTTCCATACCTAGAGAAATAAGAATCTTACTCATTTCAGAGTCATCTTGGATGTATTGTTCTGTTTTTCTTCGTTTAATTTTGTATAGAGGAGGTCTGGCAACATACACATATCCACGTTCTATTAATCCTTTCATTTGTCTAAAAATGAATGTCAATAAAAGCGTACGAATATGAGCACCGTCAACATCTGCGTCCGTCATAATTATTATTTTGTGATATCTTGCTTTATCAGCGTCAAACGAACCTTCTCCTTCATGCTCTCCAATGCCAGTGCCCACAGCTGTAATTAAGCTTCTTATTTCGGCATTATTAAGAACTTTATCCAATCTTGCTTTTTCTACATTTAAAAGTTTACCTCTCAAAGGGAGTATTGCCTGAGTTAAGCGATCTCTTCCTTGTTTCGCCGACCCACCCGCTGAATCACCCTCCACAATATAAAGTTCACTTTTGGAAGGATCCTTTTCGGAACAGTCTGCCAGCTTTCCCGGCAAGCCACCTCCTGAAAGGGCTCCCTTACGAACGGTTTCCCTCGCTTTTCTTGCAGCCTCTCTAGCACGAGCGGCGTTCACAACTTTTTCGATAATTCCCTTGGCCTGATCAGGGTTAATTTCGAAATGATGCTTCATTTTCTCACCTACAATTTTCTGTACTATTCCATCTACTTCTCGGTTTGAAAGTTTTGTCTTGGTTTGCCCCTCAAATCTAGGCTCTGGTACTTTAACAGAAATTACTGCTGTCAAACCTTCTCGCACATCATCACCGGTTAATGATAGCTCCTTTTCTTTAAGTAAGTCATTTTGCCTCGCATAATTATTTATCACCCGCGTCAATGCAGTTCTGAAACCAGATAGATGCGTGCCGCCCTCGATGTTATGAATAGAATTAGCATAAGCATAAAGTTGATCGGAAAAAGAGTCATTGTATGTGAATGCAACTTCTGCAACAATGTTGCCATTACCTGTCTCTGCTGCGGCATCACCAGTGAAGTAAATTGGTTCCTGGATCAGGCATGTTTTATTTTGGTTTAAATAACTGACATACTCACTGATACCATTTTCAAACAGAAACTCTTCTTTTTGATTGTTTTTGTCTTCCTGTAAGGAAATTTTTACCCCTGGATTTAGGAAGGCTAATTCTCGAAGCCTTTTAGCAAGTAAATCAAATTTGAATTCACGTGTTTCAGTAAAAATCTCGTCGTCAGGCATAAAAGTTATTTTAGTACCTGTTGTATCACTATCACCCGCTACTCTTAGTTTTTCAGTGGTTATACCCCGCGAAAACTCCATTTGATGCACTTTACCTTCTCTTCTTACCTCTGCAATAAACCAAACCGATACTGCATTCACGCACTTGGCTCCTACTCCGTGCAAGCCGCCTGAAACCTGGTATGCACCTTTTCCAAATTTACCTCCAGCATGCAGGTTTGTAAGAACCAACTCAAGTGCCGGCATATCGTACTTAGGATGCATATCAACTGGAATACCTCTTCCATCGTCCTGAATCGAACATGATCCATCTGCATTGAGTTGTACCTTTATCTCGCTGCAATGACCAGCAAGTGCTTCGTCTATTGAGTTATCGACTATTTCAAAAACGCAATGATGGAGGCCCCGTTCATTTGTATCCCCAATGTACATATCGGGCCTTTTTCGAACTCCTTCTAAGCCCTCAAGCTTTTGAATCATTGAGGAATCATAATTTTCTTCGTTATCTTGACTATCAGTTGACATAGGTGATTGGGATGGAGTTGATATAAGTAATGCTTATGTTTAAATTTAAATCTTAGATCCTTTCAATCGATCTTCGAAGGTGCTTGCACATTGCATAATTTTGAGTGTTCGCACCAACTTGGTCAAGAGGAGACTCAGGATAAATTAGTTATTTTATTCACAATTTATAACCCCAATCAATCTCCGTCTGACTTTTACTTAAATATCTACTTTATATAGCTTTATGAAAATATTAGAGAGATGGTTTGCATTTCTTTTTTAATGAAGATCACCAAAAGAGAGGATATAGAGATTTATCGGAGCATGTTATCGGCAAAATAAAGATGCGTAATCCAATTTTCCATACCGTTCATTGTTTTAAAATATTCGTTTGTTTTCCTGGAATTACTATTAATATGAGTAATAATAACCTAGAGCGTAAAATCCCAATAAAAACATACCAAAGCAATGGTACCGGTGAAGTAAATTAGGTTTAAGAATATTCCAATTTTGGCAAAATCAGTAAATTTATATCCACCAACAGAATAAACAAAAGTGTTCGTCTGATAGCCAATTGGGGTTATAAAGCTAGCAGAAGCTGCTATACATGTAGTCAGCAGAAACGCTCTCGCATCCACTGCTGTAAGTCCTATCTGGCTTGCAATTTCTAAGGATATCGGAGCCATGATTACAATGGTCGCCGCATTAGAAAGTAGCTCAGTTAAAATAGATGTTATCAAATACAGCACAACTAATGTAAGGATAACTTGTGTAGGGTCATCCAAGCCACCTGCTGTTATTTGACTAACGGAAGAAGCAATCATGCGAGACCCCCCCGAAAACTCCATTACCATACCAAGTGCAAGCATCCCATAGATTAGCACTAAAATATTCCACTCTACCGACTCATATGCTTCACGAGGCTTTATGCATCCAGTAACAAAAAGTAGAGCAACCCCGAGAAGTGAGGCCACCGAAATAGGTAACCATCTCAAAGCAGCTGTCAATATAACCATAAAAAGTACACCCAATGCAATAGGTGCCTTATTTCTAAAGTTCTCCATCGGAACCATAGCTTGGTCCAAAAGAATGGTTTCTTCGGATTCCCTAAGTTTCTCAATATCATTTCTTGTCCCCATCAGTAAAATCGTATCACTTGCATGCAGCCTGATCTGATCCAATTGTGAATTTAAATTTTTGCCTTTCCTGTGAAGTGCCAAAGTGGCCAAGTTATATCTACTTAGAAAATTTGCTTCCCTTATTGTTTTTGAAATTAAGGGTGACGATGGGCCTATGACTGCTTCGACCATCAAGGATTCTTCCGACGAAATTTGTTCTAGACCATACTTAGTTTCATCAACTAAATCAAGTCCGTCGATTTCCTTTGTTTCTATTATTCCTTGTGGTTTACAGGATAGAATTAGTTTATCTCCAGCAATCAGGTTAGTGGTTTTTGCCGCACTTCCCAAGGAGTTACCCTGTCTAATAACATCAAGAATTCTTGTTCCGGACATTTTTGCAATGTCACTCTCAAAAGCTATTCGACCAATGAGTGGGGACGATGTTAGCACTACCGCCTCGGTCAAGAATTGCTTCTGCTCAATTTCTGATAAAATGCTCGTGAGTCCCTCACGATCAGGAAGAAGCCGCTTGGAAAACATAGTCAAAAAACCGAGTGATATCAGAAGTAGGGGTAAGCCGAGTTTGCTCAACTCAAACATCCCGATCGGCTCCAAATTAGGATAAACATCTGTCGAAGTAATTATTCCATTGGCTAAGATATTTGTGCTTGTACCTACGAGGGTACAGCAACCTCCGAAAATTGAAGCATAAGAAACTGGAATGAGCAATTTGGATGATGATACGCCTAGCTGCCTCGACAGAGTGAAAATTACGGGCAACAAGACAACCACCACAGGGGTATTATTTACGAATGCTGAAACAAGTGCTACAAGTCCGAGTAAAAGAAGCATGAATTTACTGTAGCCAAATTTACAAAAATAACCTAACAGCTTGGATATTTGTTCAATAACTCTACAGCGATTTAAAGCTGCACTTATGACAAACATGGCTGCTATGGTAAGAGGTGCTTCGGAGGAAAAAACTTGTAAGATTTGCCTATAATCGGGCCATGCACTAAAGAATCCGAAACAAGATATTAAAAGAATAATCGTCAGCAAAGCTAGGGCAGTTACATCCACACTTATTTTTTCCAAGAAAAAGGACAGTAGTGCACAACCCAATAATATAAAACTTACTACCGCCTCAATTTCCATTTCCTATTTGTTGTACAGCCCATCATTTAATATCTATTTAAATTACTTTAAGCATATCAAGAGTCCTTTTATTGTCCATTCGTAAGCATTTCCACTGAAGCACACATTAAATGAAATTAATCCGACGCCCAAGACGACTCCGTGAACTTAGCTTAGCAAAAGCAATGATCAGGGAGTGTTCACTTCATAAAAAAGATTTCATACTGCCAGTTTTTGTCAGCGATCATTGTGAAACCAAGGAACCCATAGAGTCCATGCCTGAGGTTTATAGATGGTCTGTAGATGCCATTGTTGCTCAAGTAGCTCACTGGAAAGCAATTGGTCTTAATGCATTTGCCTTATTTCCATGTGTCATGCCCGAGAAAAAGTGCTCCACAGGGAAAGAGGCTATTAACCCCAACTCCATTTCTTTTCAAGCTGCCAAGAAAATCAAGGAGCACCATAAAGACACTTTATTGATAGCAGATATCGCTTTGGATCCATTTACTGATCATGGTCATGACGGGATCTTGGACTCTTCAGGTAAAGTTGATAATGACTTGACCGTAGAAATCCTATGTAAGTCTGCCGTAATTGCCGCTCAATCGGGCTTTGATGTTGTTGCTCCTTCTGACATGATGGATGGAAGAGTGGGTGAAATTAGAAAATCGCTTGATGAGGCTGGATTTGAGCATGTAGCCATTCTAGCTTATTCCGCAAAATTTTGCTCAGCTTATTACGGCCCGTTTCGTGACGCTATTTCATCTTCACAAAAAGAGCCCATTGATAAGTCTGGCTATCAACTCGATCCGGCAAATCATCGCGAAGCACTCCTTGAATTAAAGTTAGATGAACAAGAGGGTGCTGATATTCTTATGGTAAAACCTGCTGAGCCATATTTAGACATTATCAAATCTGCAAAAGAAAACTCACCTCTACCTGTTGCAGCGTACCAAGTATCTGGGGAATATTCGCGAATTTGGGCTGCTAGCAAATTAGGTTGGCTGGATTTAGATAAATGTGCAGAGGAATCATTAATTAGTATCAAAAGGGCTGGTGCTGATATGATTTTGACCTATTTTGCTGAAAGGATTGTGGCCAGAATTTAGCGTTCCTCATCTGGGGCTCCACCTTCATAAGGAGTTGCCTCCTCTTCCTTTTCTTCTTCCTCATCCCACTTCAAGTCTTCGTCCGGCAATAACTTTTCTTCTTTATCAGAGACTTCCACTAGGTCTGCTTCTAAATCTGAGTAATCATCTTCGTCATCTTCGTCTTTATCGTCACCTTCCAAATCTGCATCGATCGCAAAGCCATCTGGAACAAATTCTAAAATGGCAATAAGTTCATCACTAAAATGGCTTCTCCTTCCTTCTAGAAAGTCATTGTTATGTTTTTCGGATAACACTTCCTCCATTTCTTCTTGCGTGTATGGTTCGGCAAATTCTATCAATTCATTGAGCATTGTTACTCTAATTTGCGAAACATGATTCAGGAAATCTGCATAGGGCCCTTTTTCTTCGTCCAAAACATCAGGCAAAGCAAAAAGCATATCTTCGGCTTTTAATAGCGAATCCCTAACTCGAACTAATTTGATTTTTCCCCCCTTAACTTCTTCTTTGATCTCAAAAGTGAAAAACGCATCGTCGACAATCTGCGAATCCAACCCAAACTCACTCATTGAATCAAGTAATTCATTGATATGCAGAAATTGTTTTGGGTCTATTATACCCAAATCATCTGCATCCCAATTTTCTTTATCGCTAATCTCGTCTACCCACCAATTTTCATCATCAGATAAACGCACTACACACCACTCCAAACTAGGTCCTGTTTTTTTTGTCATTGGATTGCCTTAAGATTCAATTCTTTTTGAATGTCAACAAACTTGTTATCATATCTTTGAATTTCTACAAAATTATCTCCAATAGTTCTAATACTTTCCTTAAATGAGTGACCTCTACAAAATGCTAATCAGGCCTTTATTTTTTAAAATGGAGGCAGAAACAGCTCATGAAATTGTTTGTGGAGTTTTATCCTGTGCGGACAATATTCCTGTTTTAAAAAAAATTACCGAAAGTTTACTGCGTTCCCCGAAAGATGAGAAAACTGTGTTTGGTATTAAATTCCCCAATGCTTTGGGTTTGGCTGCCGGTTTTGATAAAAATGCCTTGTTCCCAAGTATATCAAGTGCACTAGGCTTTGGACATATAGAAGTTGGGACGGTAACCCCTAAACCTCAACCAGGTAATCTTAAGCCCAGGTTGTTCAGGGTTATTGAAGAAGGTTCTATAATTAATCGCATGGGTTTCAATAATGATGGTGCTGAAGCTATGAGCAGAAGATTGGAAAAAAACTATCCGAAGCTGAACCGAATGTCGCCTTTAGGAATTAATATCGGCAAAGCTAAATCCACGCCCCTGGAGGAAACTTTGAATGATTATTTGCTATGCATAGGCTTTCTTCATAAATCTGCTGATTATTTTACAATTAATATTAGCTCCCCAAATACACCAGGTTTACGAGATTTACATAAAGAAGAATTTCTTGATCCCTTACTAAAAGGTATAAACGAAAGACTGGAACAGATTGCCGCTAATAGTTTTCAAAAGAAAATCCCCTATTTATTGAAAATATCCCCAGATGAAGACTTCTCCTCAATTGAGAAAATTCTAGAAATTGCAGTCCGCCATAATGTTAGCGGGATTATAGCAACAAATACTACAATCACACGACCAAGCAATATTACCCACACTGAAAATGGGGGCCTTAGCGGTAAAGCCATCGAAGAAAAGTCTTTGGGTGTCATAAAGTTCATCGCCAGACTTACGAATAATAAGTTACCTATCATTGGTGTAGGTGGCATATCAGATGGCAATTCTGCTTCCAAAAAGCTTGATGCTGGTGCAAGCCTTCTGCAACTCTATTCCGGATTAGTTTTTGAGGGCCCTCTTTTACCCAAAAAAGTACTCGCAGAACTATATCAAAGAAAGGTATGGTTAGCATAATTTATTGAGCCAAACGAGTGATTTTGATAAATTCTTAAAATATGAAAAAACTTATCCTAGCCATATTGTGTACCTGTATTCTCAGTGGTGGATTAAGTTTTTTAATTCTATTTGAAGGGGATGTAAAGCAGGTCTCTAAATGGTGGAAGCAATCCTCAGTTAATAGCCCATCGCTGCCATTTAGTCCCTACAAGACACGCCGAGAGGACTCTTCGTTACTCGAAATGCACAGTGCAAACAAAATTATTCTCCATGATGAAAGGTTGTTTTGGGGCGGTAGCGGAGCAATCGCAGTAGCAGAAACAACCCGTAAAGGTGAGTTAGTAAAAATAATTATCAGTAAAGGAGGTTCTGGCTATTCTAACACTGTAAAAGCTGAAGTAATTGGAGCACATGCAAGCAAGTTTGAACTGGGAAATGTTCAAATAGATAACGGGACTGTAGTAAGTATAGACATTATAAAAGCACATATATGGACTCAAGTGCCCTTAGCTTTCATCAAAGATGAAGAGCAGCCCTTCAGTGGCACAATAGAAACAAGGTTTCCATCTGGTCAAATTATAGAAGAAACTAACTATCTGTCTGGTAAAATTCATGGAAAAAGTAAACGGTACGATAGAACAGGAATCCCAATTGCAGACAAAGATTATTTACACGGTCAAAAACACGGAACCCATATATACTGGTATCCAGATCCAATAGAACCTTCAGGTTACAAACCTGTTAGAAGTAAAAATGGAGATATGCTTTCCACCCTGTGGATAAATCTACATGCACAAGCTAAAGAAAAATTTGGCAGAGAGTATGGTTCACACAAGTCTAACCAATGGGTGGTAAATAATTACAAACTTAAAGGAGGCTCTTTCCAAGTTAAGTTGCTAGAACATTGGAAATATAATTTAAAAGAGGGATTGTTTGAGGGTTTTGATGAGTTCTCCAACAAAACATTTAAAGACGAATACAAAAATGGTTTGCGAATAAAACACCAAATTTTCGATAAACAAAAATAATTGGTGCTCAAGGGGGGACTCGAACCCCCACGCCTTTCGGCACTAGATCCTTAGTCTAGCGCGTCTACCAATTCCGCCACCTGAGCAATACAATGATTTGATATTCAAAATTAGAATCATTACAATATTTAAATCGAAATGATAGACGATTCAAAAAAAGAAATAAATTCCTTAACTAATTTTGAGTTTAAACCCGCATGGGAAAACGATAGAGGTGTCAACAAACCAGATCAAAAAAAAAGAAAAGGTAAAGAAACAAGAAAGCGTATAGCTAAACTGCCACATAAACAAAGACCGTATGACTATAAAATCAGCCCATATGTAAAGCAGAATATTATTGACGCCATAAAGAGTAAATTGAGGAAGGACGGTATTACTAGATCAATCAACTCAATTTCAAAAGAAATCGAAAACAAAAATTTATACCAAGTTACAATTCAATCATTAGATAAAAAAAGAAAATTTTTTAAGCTAAAGGATGAAGATGCGTATTCATTCGACGTGCATCAAGTTGTTGATGAATTATTG
>OZSS01001132.1_pt1 | contig 12537 bp, 9 predicted proteins | sample 1779911 | NCBI WGS metagenome assembly OZSS01 (sample SAMEA2603589, study PRJEB24840) | metagenome | biome: Water; feature: Photic zone; material: Seawater sample | place: Mediterranean Sea | collected 2013-11-12 | depth 10 m | reverse complement strand
CGTCATCATGGTGCAGGGAAAGTACTCTTTCTTGGAAGTGATGCTGCCTGGCGTTGGAGAAAAGGAGTGGAGGATAAATATCATTATAGATTTTGGAGCCAGATTGTCCGCTGGATGGCTCATGGAAGGTACCAGGCTCAGCAAGATGGGATCCGACTTCTTTCCGACCCTGAGATTCCAAATGCAGGGGACGAGGTCTTCCTTCGATGTATTGTCATGGATCAGGCTGGTTTCCCTTTGGAAGATGGCCAGATTGAGGCAAGCGCAACGCATGCGAGTGGAGTGACTGAAAAACTTGACTTTACTTTGGATCCGGAGAGTGCTGGCATTTTTCTTTCTTCTATTTTTGCAGAGTCCCCCGGACCCCTCTCCATTCAGGTAAATGAGCTTTCCGAAAATCGAAAGATAAGAACCCAACTTTCGGTAATTGCTCAGAACCCGGAAAAAAAAGGCCGTTCCATTGTAACCACTTCTCTCACTGGATTATCGAACTCAACTAGTGGTCAAGCCAGGCCGCACTCACAATGGAGTGAAATCATTGAAGGAGTTAATGCAAGCATTCTGCCAAAAGAGATCACCAAGATCTATCGACTGCGGACAAGTTTTACTTGGGGAATATTTCTTTTTGCCTTATTGGTAATTTACTGGACGGGAAGAAAATTGTTTGGAATGGTTTGAGCAAATTGGCCATATTTAAAAATCTCTTTTACCTGAAAACCAAATGCCTGATTTTTCTCTACACGGTTCGATTCAATCTTTTCTTTCTTCTCTTGGAAAGAAAGCTATTTTCCGTATTGGAGTAAAATACCTGTGTTGGGCTCTTTCGTCCCTATTATTTTCTTGGCATTTATCTTTTTTATGCGACCGATTTTTCGACACTCCCAAAACCTTGAGGATACTGATTCTATCCATGGGTCTAGCCGGTGCTCTGCTTGCCTGTTTTAAATTTATTTTATTCTGTAGGCATACAAAAAATTCTAAAACTTGGTTGGCCAAACAAGTCCGCAAAATTTACCGAACGAAGGGTGAAAGACTCTTGGGCATTGTTGAGTTGGCCAGGGATTATAATTCGAACCCGAGGAATCAAGGGTCGAGCAAGTTATTTGAGGCAGCTCAGTTCAAAATGGAAAAAGAACTAGTGCATCTAAAACCCACTAAGATTTTCACTTGGATTCACCATCTTAGAACTTTTCTGTTTTTGGGGGTTTTTCTGTTGAGCGGATTCATATCCGCGGTCCTCGTGCCTGAAATTATTCCCAATTCCATAAATCGATGGTTCTTTCCTTGGGCATCGGTAGAAAGGGTAACTCTTACGAGGTTAGATATAGAACAGTCACCCATAGTAGTACCGAAAAAGGAATCCTATGTTATCAGGTTCCCTACTTCACCGGATTCACACATTCATCCAAGCCAAGCCGAAATATCTTCAAAACTTAAACCTTTTACACGACAAGTAAGTTTTAAAAACAGTAATTTTTTTGAATTCATTCTCCCTCCCTTAGAACACGCTAATCCATTCAATGTTAGCTGTGGTGATTTTCGTTCGGAAATCTTGATTATTCCAAAAACTCGACCTCATATTTTGGATTGTAGGGCAATAATTACCTGGCCTAAATATACTCAGATTCCAATAACTGAAGAAAAGCTTTCTGGTCCTACCTTAAAGATACTCGATGGAAGTAAACTCGAAATCCAAGGTTCTGCGAATAGAGCCCTTTCAGCAATCACCCTAAGGGAACCTTTCGATTTTCATTTTCAATCATTGAATTCCGAAAAATTTTCTTTCCCGCTTCATTCATCATTTAAATCGGGTCCAATGGAATTAAGGTTTAGTGACCTTGATCATTTATCTCAGTCTCGGCCTTTGCAATGGAACCTTGAACTTTTCCAGGATGAGGAGCCAACCGCTCTTTTTGCTGCTGCTAATGACCTCTCCCCACTTCTCGAATTTGAAACTCGTAACCTTCAGATTCAGATCAAAGATGATCTTGGTATCGAGTCATATTCACTAGAAATGAATAGCACCCGAGGAGAAATGGTTTTTTTGCAGCGAACCATTTTGAAGCACTTTATTAGGAATGACTTGGAGAAGGAAATAAACCTTTCCTTTCCCTTTGAACCTGGATTTTTTGGGTTGGAAGATGGGGATCAAGTTTCTTTCACAATTTTGGTTAAGGATCGTTTTCCAAACCGGATACTTACAAGATCAAAGCCCCTAAAACTGATTATTCTCGGTTCAGAAAAACATGCCCAAAGGATTACTGAAAAAATGGAGGATTTAATGGACCAAGTTGCAGACATTGCCCGTGACCAGGAAACTTTGCTAAGCGAAACAAGGAAACAATCGAAGGATTTGGAAATATTTAACGAACCAGAATTAAATCCTGAAGAAAGAGAGGATCTTGGTTTTCTGTCAGAAAAACAACGGCAAATTAGCGACAGACTTTCTACTTTAGCACAAAAAGGTTTAGCCCTTCTTAATAACGCTTCGAACAACCCAATTTTTGACGCTTCAAACCTAAAAGACTTTGGGCATTCTTTTGGGACGATGAAAGAAATTGCTACCGGGCAAATGGAAGATTCAGGAAAAGAAATACAGCTTGCGCAGAATTTAATACGTGAGGCGGCAAACCTGAGTCTTTCCACCGCTTCTCAAATGCAGTTTGATGCATTGCAAAGGCTACAGGCATTACTGGATACATTCTCAGAACAGATGGAAGAACTTGAAGCAAAAACCTTGGCCCAAAGGTTACGAAATGTCGAGAACACTGAAAGAGAGATTTCTAGGGATCTTACTTCAATTCTTCCCGAAACTTTAGGAAAAACCAGGTCACTTCTCTCGCAGAAATATAACTCCGCGATTCAAAGCTTAGAGATCATTCAAGCCGGAGCCCGAATAGAGGCCAAAGAAATCCAGAGTGAAATTAGTCGATATTTTGAAAGAACCGGGGTTCATGAATATCAAAAAGTGAGCCTGCTCATGCAAGAATCACGCACCCATGAAGGAATGAAAATAGCAGCAGAAAAAATTAAAGCGAATGTTGGATTCCAGGCTCTTGAAGATTTAGATGCATGGCAAAAAAAATTTGCTGCATGGGCCCTGCTTCTTGAAAACCAATTAGATGAATCCAGTCAAGCAGGGGGAGAAGGAGAGTCTTCCAGTCAAGATTTTGCAGAACAAATTCTTGCATTAATTAAAATCAGAGAAGGGCAAAAACAAGTCCTGCAGAAAACAAGCTTCTTTCATCAGCAGAATCTTCAAAACGAGTTCCCAGAATGGCTGGTTCCTTTGAGTAATCAGCAACATGAACTTGCCATCGACTTGACCGATACGCAAATCTCTCTTGCAAATGAAGCCCTGAATCCCTTGTTCGATGAAGCTCATACCGCGATGTCAAATGCACACCAACTCTTGCAAAGTAAGGGAACCGGTCACCAGACCCAATCTGAACAAAAGAAGGCGAAGGATTTGGTCAGTGACTTAGTCAATCTTCTGGTTGAAGGTCAAAACTCAGGAGAGGATGGAAAATCGAAAGACGAACTTAGTATGATCGATTTCCTGTTAATGAAAAACCAAACTGGACAAAAGCAAAATTCTGAGGGCAAAAGTCCATCTGCTGGGAAACAAGGGGGCGGGTTCAACAAGGCCAGGAAATCTGGTGAAATACTTGATAACAACAACGGAAAAAACCTGAAACTTCCACGCACCGAGAGAAAATCAGATGCTGGCAGTACAGACTTCCCTTCCGTACCTGTAGAATTTAAAGAAGCAATGGAAAGATATATCGAACAAATGGAATGATGACTTTCTTTTTTCGTTGTATGGGAATGAGTGCAGTTTTCTCGGCTCTTTGCTTATCTGCTCAGGAAATCCATGAAAGCAAAGATGACTTCCTGGTTCAGTCTTTAGATGCCAGCTACGCCAGAGGAATTGAGTATCTAGCCACCAGCCAAGGTTCAGATGGAATGTGGACTGAAAATCCTTACGGGGACCAAGCCGGGGTTCTGGGAATGGCAATTCTTGCTTTTATATCAAGGGGGGATGATACGGAATTTGGACCCTTTTCGGAAGCAATTAGCAAAGCCCTAAACGCGATGCTGATTCAGCAAGATTCAAAAACCGGTTTCGTTGGTTCGACCATGTATAATCACGGTTTCGCCTGCCTGGCCTTGGCAGAGCTTTATGGAACTTTAAACGATGAGCGCATTGGCCCCGCCCTACAAAAAGCAGTTTCACTGATTATTTCTGCAGCCAATAAAAACCCACAAAATGCCTGGCGTTATTATCCTGACAGCAATGATTTTGACACCACAGTTTCGGGAACGCAGTTAGTCGCATTATTTGCTGCTCGGAATGCCGGGATAGAAGTCCCCAAAGATACCATCGAAAAGGCTTTGAAATCGATGATAAACTGCCAGGATTCAAAGGGTGGGTTTGGCTATTCCTCTTCAACCGGTGCAAATTTACCAAGAACTTCCATTGGCTCCCTAGTTCTTTCACTGGCACAAAAAACAGAAACCGAAGCTTACCGGAAATCCCTGATCTATTTGCAAAAAAATGCTGAATATGGTGACCAAGCACATAAATATTACAGCCTTTATTATACGGCTCAAGCAATGTTTCGGGCTAGCCCAGAACTTTGGAACAAATGGAATGCGAAAAATGTGAGGATCTTGCTTGATAGCCAACAAAAAGATGGATCTTGGAGAGGAAATCACGGGGTTACTTTCTCCACTTGTTCAGCACTTCTTTCCATGGCCTTGAATTATCGCTACCTCCCAATCTACGAACGATGAGCGTCAAGGTCCCCCCCCTCTTTCTGAGCCTCTTTTCTATCTTTGGTTTCTATGCAGAAGGAGAAATAAAGGATGCAATACCGATGGAAAGGCTTTCTTTTTCAGATGACTCTTATCTCCTCGGTCATTTGCTCGGACTTACCCCCGAAAAGAAATTGCTCTGGAAACACAAATCATCTTCCACTCCGATAGAATTTGACTTCGACGCAATTGAATCGATTTCCATCAACCGAAAATCAAACGATATTAAAAAGCAACCGGAGAAAGATCAACTACTCGGTGTTCACTTTTTAAATGGAGACTATTTAAGGGGCTCTCTCCTATCCTTGGATCAAGAGACCCTTCGCTTTTCAACCTGCTTTACCGAAAATTTATCGGTTCAAGTTGAATCCCTATCACATCTGAACTTCTTACCAAGTTCCTATCAAGTAGTTTTTGATTCCTTTACCGATTACAAAACATGGAAGAAAAGCAACAGTAAGTCATGGAGCGAAGAGCAAGGCGATCTCTTGTCAGTATTTTCGGGCAGTACCGGTACCACACTCCCGGAACTTGACGCAATAAACATAAAATTCAAAGCAGTCTGGCAAAGATCTTTCTACCTTGCCCTACGATTCTTTTCCGATTCGGATGGTGGAAATTACGGAAACACAGGCTACCATCTTTCCTTTTCGAACCATCGTATCAATTTACAATCAAATAAGAATATGGCGGGAAGAACGGTGCGGGAAACTTTAGGTTCAAAACTCGTTGAAAATCTTTCCGGGGCAAAGTCGGCAGAATTTGAAATCTTTGCCCATCGATTGAGAAAAGAGTTTGTGATCAAGGTAAATGGGAAGGAGTGCGCTCGATGGCAAGACTCGGACTCAGAATATACCCCGAATGAAAATGGTATTCTTTTCATAAACCAGGGCGGAAATTCAAATATTCGATTGCAGGAGCTTTCAATCGCTGGATGGAAAGGGGAATTCCTGCCCCAATCTTTAACACCGACCGAGGCAATGGAGCATTCGATAATCTTCAAAAATGGAGATTCTACAGAAATTGAAAATGTCTATTCCAATGACCAAAACCTTACCATGATCTCTAAACATGGAACCTTTACATTGCCTGTGGAAAGAATTCAAAGACTCAATTTCCCCCAGCAATCAAAAACAACCAATAGGTTCCAATCTTTTCAAGATCGTCATTCAGGTCCTACCAACCTGATCTTTTTAGAAAGAGCTCAAGGCAAATTACGTTTAGAATTAAAGCAGATTAAGAATAACTTTCTTCATGGAAGTCAGCCTTCCATCGGGGACTTATCAATTCCGTTACCATGGATCAAAAAAATTGATGCGAACTTAAGCCTTAAGCACCTTGAAACTAATTTTGATTTACTCATTGCAGCCCAAACTTGAAGTTTCAGAATCTCCGGACGAAAAATGGACTACAACCACCATAGACGGTGAACTTCGGATTTGGAACCGAGGAAAGCAGAATTTCTTCAAGAATTTAAGTGGTAACATGCTCTCCCGTTTTTCGGATTGTGCCTTTTCTCCTGATGGTTCTTACTTGGCCGGAAAACTATTGAGTGGGCATGTTTTAATTTATCCAAGTGTTCCTCTCAAAAAGATTGACTTAAGTGAGCTCAAAAAAAGCTACCCAAGTTGGTTCAATCATTAAAAATACAAAACTTTCCCAAAAGTAAATTTCTAAGGAATTCATCTAAGTTTTGCATTGATGAACCATGCAGGGCTTGGTAACTCTAATAGCGGAAATTCCAATAGAATCTATTTTGTCCATCCAAAAACATATTTTTTGCCTACTTCTTCGTACTTCGATTCCGTTTTTTATAGTTTCATGTGGAGGAGGTTCGGTGACAACTCTTCCGGAGGCACCCCCACCCTATCCAAATTTCCCAGTGCCCTACGAACCAAGTACTCCAAGTACTTCCATTCTGCCTACTTCCCCGAATCCTCAGGTTTCATCTCCTTACCCATCTGGATCATACCAGCCTGTCAGTTCGAAGTCTTGGGAATCATCACCAAATGCACTTACTTCTTCGAATTACGCCCGCTTTACTGTCCATGCAAAGTCTAATATTTGGCTTTTGGTGCAGGATCCAAACGGAAATGAATTGGACTGGTTGAAATTACAAAGCGGTGAGAAAGTGCCCCTTACTCACATGGGTGCCCTTACCCTTACTTGCTCCTCCGGACAGGATGTTGAAATCTACGACAAAAATGGGAAGAAGCTAGATATGCCTAGTGCAAATAAATCAGGCATTTCCATCATTCGCTTAAATTAGATTGCAGATTCTGCCCGGTTCCAAAACCCTGATTTTTTTGGATCAATAATTCGGGTGGTAAATCCTCTAATTGAAAGTTTATATAAGCACATCTTCCTTGCAGAAATTTAAAGGAAATCAATGTCCAAGTATAAACTTTATCACTAGACTCATCAAAAACAGCCCTTCGGTAATCCCATAAATATCCATTTCCACCGTCTAGACTCTTTCCCTCCGGCGGCCCCATCAGGCGTTCAATTTCTTGCCGATTTCGCCCAACAGCTAAAGATTCCAGGTTGTTCTTTCGAACCACTGGTTTTTCTTTGGATGCCATCTGTCCTTTCTGGTAAAGGCTCCCCCCATTGTTTGAGGAATTAGAAAGAAGGCCAATATTCTGAGATTTCTGACAAGAAAATAGCATGCAGATCAAGCTCGCTGAGATTGCCGGTAAAAAATATTTAGCTAGTTTCACGAAAGGATAAAAATGGCGGAGAGAACGGGATTCGAACCCGTGGAGGAGCGATTAGCTCCTCACCGGTTTAGCAAACCAGCGCATTCGACCACTCTGCCATCTCTCCGAACTTGAAATTTTATATTTACATCCTGGATAACGGGCAAACAAAAAGATATCCAAACTGAATTTCTAACGGCGTCCTAGTACACCCTTTAATTTTTCAAGGTTTGATTTTGCAAGTTTGTCCCCCCGCTGGGCTGCCAAATCAAACCAATAAAGGGCTTGGTTGGAGTCCTGGGTCACCCCTTTACCTTGCATAAACATCATGCCTAGGTAGCGAGCGGATTCAGCATCTCCGGTATTTGCAGCATCCAGGAATAAAGAATACGCAACTTGAAGGTTTACCGATTGCCCTTTTCCCCAGTAGGCATTTTTTGCAGAGTTTCGCAAATTGGTACCATTGGATGCAGCCTCAACAACTGGAGCGGGTCTGGGTTCATCCAAAACGATCGGAGGGGTAACACTCTCTGGCTCGTTCGGAGTTTGAACCGAAGGCTCATATACCGAAGGTAAACGCTCCGAACCTGGAGGTGGAGGCGGAGGGGGTAAATCCGGCGCAGGGAGAGAGGGAACCATGGGTACCACATTGCTAGTTTGTGAAAATTCGTTGCTTGGAGTGGTAATACCTTCTGGGGGAGCTTGTTCGACTTGCTTTAAATTTTCATATTCGTTGATCTTTAGCATGGCTTGTTCTTGTTCCTGGACCGACGCTAACCTTGCGTATCGTAATGCTAAATCTAATTTGACCGGTCCTGATACTCCATAGGCATAAAAATCGGCTACCAATAATTGGGAAAGGGATTTACCCCGGTCCGCAGCCGCTTGAAAGTGAACGAGGGCCATATCATTATCCGCTTCCACCCCGATTCCTTTAAAGTAACAACGTCCCAGGTAATGATGGGCATCAGGCAAATTTCTTTTAGCTGACTCTTGAAGTAAGCCGATTCCGCCTTTTAAATCTTTGGCAATTCCTAAGCCAGGATCAGCAATGGAATGAAGTTTAAAAAGGGCAAGCTGCACGGATGCAGGCCCGTAACCTTTTTGGGAAGCAATTTCATAATACTCGGCTGCCATCTTCAAATCCGGAATTAGGGTGGGGCGAACTTCGTCAGAAGTGAAAATCTCGGCAAGAGCGTACGCAGCAATCGGATCATTTCTCGAAGCATCTCTGATCATCATACCATCCGGGTCTTGGAAAGCCTTCAGGTAATGCATGCGAACTTTTCCGGAGTCTGGACCATAGGGAACAAATCGAGCCAGATAACCCATGGCAAAATGTCCCAACCAATGATTTTTCTTGGCCGCAGCTTCGGCGAAATTCAATGCATCTGCATAGGAAATGTCCTGGCTCTTATCGCCGTGTGCATGCACCAGGGATAAAAAGCCCATGGCATAGGCATCCTGTTTCGCCGCGGCATCTTTTAATTCCTGATAGTCAGCAAGGATCCACCTTTCCCCTTCATTTCCAATAAGGGCTTGAAAAAGCGTGAAGACCGCGAAAATATAGCAAGTTTTACGATGTATACTAAACATAATCCTCCTATACTTTTAACCTAACAAAAAGTACTGGCAAGCGTGGTTTCATTTTTTTCAAGTTTCGAATATCCAAAGAATATGCTAATATATAAGCAAATATTCTATCAATGAGCGAGCCTATCCCATCATCTTCCACCCTACGTAATCCAGGTCAGGATTTAATTCGTCAGTTTGTAATTTATGCAGAAAATAAAGTCGGCTGGTTAAACGATTTTATTGTGATGCTAAAATCCGATGAAATTCATATCTTAGCCATTTCAGTTTTGGATACCAGTGATTCATCGGTAATCCGTCTGGTTCCCAATTATCCAAAAGATCTGGCTCGGTTACTAAAATCTCAATCCATTTCTTTCACCGAGAGAAATATCATTGCTGCAGAGATAAAAGATGAGGACTCCATTCATCAAATCACGCACTCCTTACTGAGAGCGGAGATAAATATTCATTATGTTTATCCTTTTTTAAACCAGCCCAATAACCGACCCGTACTCGCAATTGCAATGGAAGACGAAGATATTGGGGAAGAAGCTCTCAAAGCCCACCGTCTAACAGTTTTATCCCTCGAGGACTTCAATCGCTAGTAGAGCAGGTAGGCTTGGATCTGGTCCCGGAATGCTTGGGCTTCCTGGTTCCATACCTCAATGAATTTCTGAGGCTTAATCGAGGCACCTTCCCTAAGTAAAGCTTCCCACCATAAAGTGGACCCAACATGCTTGTTGAAGAGTTTGGCCTCGGCCTCACTGGCTGATTTGAATGGACTGCTGGTTTCCCAAAGTACGGATAAGCGCATCATATGAAATGCCAGGGCCGTTGGATTCCATTGATTCCAATCTTTCAATACAATGTACACGCCAGCAATTTCCTCCCCTTTTGAATTCTGTAATGACTTGGTCTGGAAAGATAAGCCTGGAATCTCACTTTTCTCTAGTGCAGACTTCAATTCTTCAGGAGTCTTACCCTCAAAAGTAAGAAAGCGAAACGGATGCTTGGTTCCAATTCCATGACGAAATTTTCCAAGTTGAGCACCAAGGCCAGTCATGGGATACCCAGCGACGGAATCTAAAGTCGGAATATTGGGGGAAGTTGGGAACCAATCAAGACCAGTATCAGGCCATACCATCTGCCTATGCCAACCTTTCATGGGAACAATGGTCAGGCTTCCTGTTTTTCTGGAAGTTTCATCCACCTTTAAAATCCCAGGGGTCTTCTTGGACCACAATGCCAACTCTCCAATGGTCATACCATGAACAAAGGGCATCGGAAACGCTCCCACATAACTCATCCATTGCTGATCAATCATCGGACCGGCAAGCTTTTCTCCACCAAGCGGATTGGGCCGATCTAAGATAATAAGCTCCACTCCATTCTCAAAACAAGCCTCCATCGCATACCTCATACAACTAACATAGGTGTAACAACGTACTCCTACATCCTGTAAATCAATGATGAGGGCATCGATTTTGGAAAGCATATTCACCGTAGGCTTACGGAATTTTCCATAAAGGGAAAATACGGGTAGACCGGTACGATGATCCACTTTATCTTCAACCGGAACCGAAGCTTTTTCATCGCCATAAATTCCATGCTCGGGACCAAATAGAGCAACCAAGTCAACTTTTGAACTGTCTCGAAAGACTTCTACGGTACTTTTCCCAGAACCATTCCGGCCAGCCGGATGGGTTAGTAAACCTACTTTCTTTCCATTCAGGATCGAAAACTCGATCTCCTCCAAATGATCAATCCCCAGTGAAAACCCGCTTGCTCCCAGAATTACTGAGCTCATTCCCAAAAATAAAAAACCGGTCAAGCTCAAGGATATTCGTATAGAAAAAAGAGAAAGGAACAAATGGGATTTAGGAAAGATTCTGGTTATCATTTTGATTTTTGTACAAGTTACAAGAAATCTTGTAAAGAAAGACCGATAGCACACCGAGAAAAATACCGATTACCGACCCCCCTACCATCATGGGAGGAAAAGTATCAAGAAGTGCGAACAAGTCTGAGTAGCTGAAGCTTCCCCACTCATAATCTGGCCTGAGCAGCTTATTTTTTTCATAAGGTATGCCCACGAGACGAAAAATTTCCATTCCGATCTTGTAGTCCGCAAAATAAATTGGGCCCATGGTAAAAGGGTTCGAGATCCACTGAAGAGCAACAAGAACGGGTAAATTCGCCCGGATAAAAAGAGCAATTACAAAAACAACCAGCATTTGAATCGAGACGATGGGCAACATGGCAATCCACATCCCGATAAATAATGCGTGAATAATTTCTCGGCTTCGAAATGACCATAAATAAGACCGTTTGTAAGCCGTTTTAGAAAACCATTTTAAAATAGGATAGCGATGAACATTCGACCTCCTTGGAAGCGGACGCATAATTTTCTTAAGCCTTCTTATTCGCTTGAATCTGGTTTCATCATCCGCACTCATGGTTTTCGATTTGGAATATTAACGATGTAATATTTCTCTTAGCTTACGGACAAAGAATTCTTCTGCTCTGGTAAAATTTTCTTCTAAATCTAGTTGACGATCTCCAAATTCATGAATCTCGACATTGGAAAATTGTTCTTCGCAAAAAGCTTTGGATTCATCTTCAATCGAGCCAGCAAAAACATAAGCTTCTCTACGATATTGATCTGCTTTCCTGATAAGTTCAAAAGGACCTTTTCCTCCTATGGAAGTCTGATCAAATCTCCCCTCTCCCGTGATAACAATTTCACTATCCTTGATCTTCTGGTCTAAAGTAAACCAAGTTCGAATTAAATCAAAGCCTGCCACCAACGACACATCATAAACCAGTCCCAAGCCATATCCTATTCCACCAGCAGCTCCACTGCCCTCTTCGGATGACTTCTTTTCCGCATCCGGAAAAAATTTTCCAAGTTTTTGTACCATTTTATTCATTTCATCTTCGACACCTACTCGGTCTTCCGAACTCAAGCCCTTCTGTGCTCCAAATTGGTGAGTTGCCCCCTTGGGTCCAAGCAATGCATTCTTTACATCACAGGCAATTTTTAGAGGGGGTAGGTTTACCATTTGTTGAATTGAAACCTCGGCTAGATCGGACCAAGTTTCAGGAGATGGAAAACTAAGCAAATCACCCGATTCTGAAAAAATTTCCATCCCCAAACCGCTCAGGGCTCCCACCCCCATATCATTGGTTGAACTGCCTCCAATTCCAAGCAATATTCCATCAAGCTGAAGAGTTGAGCAATGTTTCAAAACTTCTCCAATTCCAACGGTGCTGGTCTTCCAGGCATTTCTTTCTTTCCGCTTCAAATCAGCTAATCCGACCACACTGGCCATTTCTATAATTACGATTCTCCCTTTATCAGGCAGAGAAAGAAAATCTTTTACGATCTGAGGAAGCTTTTCTAATTCACATAAACCAATTACGAGCTCTTTTTTCCGTCCCAAAG
>OZSS01001131.1_pt1 | contig 12538 bp, 13 predicted proteins | sample 1779911 | NCBI WGS metagenome assembly OZSS01 (sample SAMEA2603589, study PRJEB24840) | metagenome | biome: Water; feature: Photic zone; material: Seawater sample | place: Mediterranean Sea | collected 2013-11-12 | depth 10 m | reverse complement strand
AGCCCAATATGCAATTGAGGAGCTGGAAACAAAGTACCTGAAATTACAATCTGCTCACGGACGAATCATGGATGTGGACTTTGCTCAGGAATCTACCAAATTAGCCCGGTATCAAATTCTAAACCAGTCATCCGCCCAAATGATGAGTTCAGCGGTCAAGATTACCGAGATCGCCAAAACAGTCATGGGAATTTAGGGAAGAAAGGGTGATCCAAAGGGAAAAATCAAGACCATTTGAACTCAGATTCTTCGTCTTATGCATATGATTAAAAACTCCGAATCGAAGGATATTCATTCTGGGTTTTCTCTTCCTCATTTTTGATCAAAGCATCGGATTGATTATCCCCTACAGAATAACCCGCTCCTTTGAGTCCTTACCTGACCCTTTTTCATGAGACTAAAGAAAAAGAAACACTTGCCGACTTTTTGAGACATGCCCTTGGTAGTAAACACGAACATGGCTGCCGTTGTTGCGAGTAACCACCTTGCGGCCAGCAATGCTGCGGTACAAAAAAGTATGGATCGGATGTCAACGGGCAAGAGAATTAATTCTTCTTCCGATGATGCCGGAGGTTTGGGGGTATCTACGATCATGCACTCACGCATGCAAAGACAAGTCCGTTTGCGCGAGAATTTGAATAATTCCATGTCCTTTTTACAGGTTCAGGCAGGAGCCTTGCAAATGGCTTCGAAAATACTGGGCCGAATGTCAGAGTTAAAAACTATGTCATTGGACATGACAAAGAATTTCGATGACCGAGAAAATTACGATAAGGAGTTTATGGAACTTCAACACGAACTGAGAAGTATCTCCCAGGGCAAATTCAATGGCATCAGTTTGTTCACGGGTCAACTGGTTAAGGATCATGCCCTGCAAACCGTCGCCCATGAAAGTGAATCGAGTACCCGAGTCGTAAGTTTAGCTCGCAATTTTCTTGCCGGTGAGTACTTGGCTTCAAGTGGAGAAGTGCTTGGTGGGCGAGAATTCAACCTGATCACTTCAATCACCAATCCTTTGCCGGTCGACACCGCTTCAGCGGCAACTGGAGTGGATGCGGATGGAAATAAGTTACCGACTGGGGCGGTTGACCCAAACTGGTCAGTAACCGGGCCAACATCTGTGGAGCGGTTATCTTTGGCAGATCAACCGGGTCCATGGGCAGATGAAACCCCAACGGCAGGCTGGATCGGGAAGGTTGCCGGTGGAAACGGAGATTACCTATACTCGATGTCTTTCGATCTTTCCGGATGTGATCTTTCCCAGGTACACATCCAAGGGCTTGCGGCGACCGACAATGCGGGAAGTGTGTTGGTGAATGGGCAGGACTTGGGACTCTCCTTTCCGAATGAGTTCATTTCCTTGCAAGCCTTTGATTTACAAACGAATGCAAATGGTATGTTGGTGGACGGGGCCACTTTAATCTCAAACCCTTTAGTAGACGGAATCAATGAAGTTACAGTCCGAGTCAACAACACGGGCGGACCAACAGGCCTTTTGTTCGATGAGTTGCAAATTTCCGCCTCCCGAATCGTGACGACTCAAGTAGCCTCGAACACCATTACTTATGCGGGTTTAGATCAATTTTCGATGGAAGACTTCGCTCAATTCGAACAAAACCTGGCCAACGCATTGGCTGAAAACGGAGCCGAGGAGCAAAGAATTCGCTACGAATTGGAAAACTTGGAAACCAATCAAATTAATCTTGGGCAAGCTCATGGAAGAATCATGGATCTTGATTATGCGACGGAGTCGACTCGTTTGATTAGGCAACAAATTTTAAGTCAATCTTCTGCGGAAATGGTTGGGTCCGCAATCAGGCAAACCGAAATTGCCAAGCAGGTGATTGGGTTATAGGAGGTTTTATTCTTTCACCCAGTCGAAACAGGCGATTTGTTCGCCGTTGCGGGCGATCAGATAACCGTTGACCAACGCTGGACCGTTCCAACAGCGAGCATCACTCAAGAGTTGCTTGGAGGAAATTTCCCGAAATTCATTCGGGTTGGCTTCGATTACGGATAGTACGCCGGTGTTTCCGAGGATGAGCAAGTTTTGCCCAACTAGTAGAATTCGCCCGTAGCCGTATTTTTTTCCGCGCCACATTAATTTCCCGGAATTGGCCTCTAGGCAGACCAGAAGATTCTCGCTGAAACCATAAAGATATCCATCCTTGAGTATGGGATTGGAAAACTTGGCCTTCAGGTTCTTGGATGACCAAGCCGAATGAATGAAATACGTTTCCTGACCCGCTCCACGCTCAATAGAGAAGCGTTCGGCTCCTTTTCCATAACCGGCTGCAAGCAGAAAGGAATTTTCGGAGATGGCAATCGGTTGAACAATCTGGGCGTTGTTCAGAAAGATTTTCCAGGGCTTTTCCCAGAGTGTTAAGCCGTTATTTGGGCTCAAACCTGCAATCTTTCCTTCCAAAGCAACCAAAAGATGATCTTCCCCAAGAAGGGAAAGTATTTCCGGGGACATATAAACCCCCCGACCCTGAAGGCGAGAAGTCCATTTCAAATCTCCCGAATCCTTTGCATACGCTTGCACAGCGGAATCCTCACCACCCGGATTGAGAATGATTCGATCCTTCCACACCAAGGGAGACATGGACAATCCCCATTCCGGAAAATCATAGCCTTGTCCGAGGGTTTGGGTATTCCAGAAGACCTCCCCGCTTTTTGCGTCTACGCAGGACAAACGGCCATTGGAAAATAGGGTGTAGATTTTACCTTGATGCAAAGTGGGGGTGGACCGGGGACCGATTCCACTCATTGAGTCCTGCCATTTGGTTGTTTCGGCCACTTTCCATAGGGTACGACCATCGTCGAGACTGCGGGCGATCAGGACTTCTTGGTTTCCTTCCTGTTCAAGGGTGATAACCCGTTTACCGGAAGTGATGATGGAGGAATGACCTTCTCCGCAGGGCATGGACCACCTTGCCTTTGGCAGACGCTTCCAATCCATAGCGACTTTTGGAGTGAGGGCATGACCGTTTTTGAAGGTTCCACGATATTGGGACCAGTTTTGCGTAATCTCACGAAGGGGTGGTCTGAAATAATCGCGAGATAAATCATCTTGTTTCTCGGATTTGGAGAGCTCAAGGTGCGGAACCATTCCGCCTCTCCATTCCATAGTGACGCAACCGCTTAAAAGAACTAAGCAGCTTACCTGCAATGAAAATTTGGGTATAATGAGATTATCCCTCGAGGGCTTGTTCAATAACTTGAATAAGTTTTCTGGAAGAAGGAGAGGTCATACTCCCGAAGCGATCGATGGGTTTTCCGTCTTTCCCAACAAGGATCTTTCCGAAATTCCATTTCACATTTCCTGGAAGTGGGCCAGCTTTTCCAATGATTGCTTCGTAAAGGGGATGCCGGTCCGGACCATTCACCTCGATTTTTGAATACATCGGAAAGCTCACCCCGAACTTGGTTGAGCAAAACTCCTTGATCTCTGATTCTGAGCCGGGTTCCTGACCTCCGAATTGATTGCAGGGAAAACCGCACACTACCAGTCCCTTGGATTTGTATTTGGCATAAAGTTCCTCCAAGCCCTTATACTGCCTGGTGAAACCACATCGGGAGGCAACATTTACCATAAGAATAACTTTACCTTTGTGTTCTGAGAGAGTGGTGGGTTCCCCGTCGATGGTTTTGAGGGCGTGATCGTAGAGTGATTGATCGGAAGCATGAGTGGTGATTGTGCTCATAAGAATAAATGCGGTAAGTTGGATAAGTTTCATTGTTTGTGAATTGGTTTTTTGGATGATTCGGACTTGGCCTTTCGAATGGGAAGATGAACTTCAGATCGTTTGAAGGGACCGGGAACAAAAGGCCCGTGCCAATAAACGCCGTAGGCTTCGCCGACTCTTTGGTACTTTGAGTTCTTTGCAAGCCATTGGTCAAGTTTCTGTTGGTTGTCGAGGAAACGCTTTTCCGAGTAGCCACCGCGAACGCCAATGGCAGCGACCAAAATGGGTGGTAGAGTCCGCACTTTAACCTTCTCGCTTGATTGTAGTATCTTGGAAAGGTCCTTAGCCCCAACAAAGAAACGCATCTTCCCGGGTTGAATATCCGCTTCGACCGGAGTGGTCATGGCAACTTCGTTTTGGTTGATGTAACGGAAAAGGGTTCTAAACATACCGTTGTCTTCCGAAAAATAGGAATCTTCGGTCTGGGCTTCGAGTGCCACTCGTTCGGGAAGACGGATGACTTTTATTTCACCAACAGGGGTTTTTTCATGCATGGATTCGTAAGCGATTGCCGGAGTAAAAGAAAGTACTAGAGTGCATAGAGCTAAAATTCGGGTTTTCATTATATGAATTAGTACGAGTAAAGGGGAAACTTGGATTGGTTTGAAGGGGAAAATTTCGCATTTGAATTTTTTTCAAGTCGACTCTGAAATTGTCCGGAATTGAAAAATCATATGATCTTCCTGTAGGTCAAATTGACTCTTGGCCCAAGCGGTTTAGCAGTTCTCGGAATTTCATGAGCCCAGTGGCTCTGCGTCGAACCGCTCATCAGCAGAAAACTTCCATGCTTCAACATGATTTCGCTGCGCAACCCATTTTCGCGGTATTTTTTGTGGCGAAGTTTGAATTTTCTTTCGGCACCGAAACTGACCGAACCGATGATGGGTTTTTTTCCCAATTCCTTTTCGTCGTCACTGTGCCAAGCGACTCGGTCTTTGCCGTCTCTGTAGAAATTAATCAAAACCGAATTGAAAGTGGTCATAGAAACCGGTTCGATGATTTTTTTGATTTCCAAAAGATCCTCTGTCCAAGGCAAGGGATCCATCCGAATTCCCGAGTAAGAGTAGGACATACCAGGATCTCCGTACCAAGCCTCCAAGCGGGGCACCGGGCTTTCCTTACCATAAAACCGTATGGTGTTCTGTTTCCATTGAATCTGATTGATTAAGGAATCGAGCAGGCGGTCCGAATTCTCAACTGGGAAAAATCTGTCGAAGTAAGTAATTTCCGCATCAGGTAGGTTGATAGATTCCATAGGTTCTAGGAATCATAAGCTAGCAGGGTTTATTCGCTTTGCAAAAAGATTGCCGTTAATTCGGCCTCTTCCTCTAGGGTAATCCGGACTTTTTCCTTACACGCCTCAGAAAGTTCGGAAGTCAACCGGAGGCGTTTAAGGAAGTCCGCAGGCAAGGGAGCAGGTGATTGGTGACCACTGTTCCCAAATTCCAATTCATGGATATAGTGATTGGCCAGTATCACAATATCGATGAGTTTATGCATAGATGGATCTTCGATATTTATTCGATCATTCCGATTTAGGGTATGATGCCACCGAGTTGTATTCTCAACGATTTCGGATAAACCCCATTTTTCAATGATGAGGGCTCCAAGTAGGTCATGCTTTAGAAAGCTTCTTTTAGACTCTGAGGAGTGGGAGGATTCCTTTTTCTTCATGGAATACCTTACTTCCTTAAAAAAGTTTTTTGGAGAATCTTTGAATTTTGCAACCTTGCCAATGTCGTGTAAAAGTCCGCAGGCGTAGGCATTTTCGCTGAGTTGTGATTCCAGGTCATCCGCCAAGGACTGGCTTGCAAGAGCAACTCCTACGCTATGCATCCATAAACTTTCCAAGTTGTAGGATAGTCCATTTTTCTCTTCCTCGAAAATCTTGAATACGGAATTTTGTAAAGCGATCTGTTTGACCTTTTCCAATCCAATTCTTTGCATGGCTTCGGCGATTTCACTGATCCGGTCCACTACACCTTCCCGGTGAGCTACACTATTGGCTATTCGAAGAATTTTGGCATAAATCGATTTATCTAACTTTAGGATATCACGAACTGCAAACAAGGCAGCATCCGGATTCGCAACGATCCGCAGCAATTCATCCATGATCAGAGGAATGCTTGGAAGTTGGCCCTCCAATTCTTCAACAACCCTACGGTATTCTTCGGTATTTTCAGTCATTCTTTCAGTTGAATTACTGAATATAAAAGAGAGGCTTACGAGGATGTCAAAAACAAAGATTTGCGGGTGAGTCCAAGGGTTTTCTTTAACGACCTCTTACTTTACCGAAAATGAATCGGAATCTTTTTATTCTTCGAGAAGGCTCAATTTTTCGCTTTCCTTGATCAACTCTTGTTCGACTTCCTCCTCAAAATCGAGCAAGTCGTCCTGGCTCATTCCGAGCCGGCGCAGGAGATTACTTGGAGGATCCTCCACTTGGTTGTGTCCGCTGTTTCCAAATTTGAACCTGGGTACGACCAAGTTGGCAAGCATCACGACATCGATCAGTTTGTGGGTATCCGCATCATCGACACCCTCTCGCTTGGATAGGTCTGCTTGGTGATGCCAGGATGCGACCTGAGCGACAAACTTAGAGATTCCCCATGTTCTTGCGACCATGCCTCCCAAAAGGTCGTGTCTTATTGCCTGCCCGGCTACTTCAACGGCATAGGAACTGGTGGCATTGTCCTGTGCGGATTGCAGCTCATTGCAAAACAGAGTTTGATCAAAATTGAATTTTGCGACTTTGCCAATGTCGTGAATCAATCCACAAGTGTAGGCTAAATCCTGGAGGGTGAAAGTAAGTTTTTCAGCCAGCTTTGCGCTTGCCACAGCTACCCCAACACTGTGCTTCCAAAGAGATTTTAGGCTGAATCCATCAGGGACATTGACTGATCCGTACAATTCGAGAATGGAGATGTTGAGGGCAAGTTTCTTGACTTCGTCGAGACCGAGTCGGGTCAACGCGTCTTCGATGGATGAAATTCTTTCGGCACTGCCTTGTCTGAACTCGGTGGTGTTGGCCACCTTCAGTAGCAAAGTGGAAATGGCCGGATCCATGCGCAGGAGATCCCTGATGGCATGAAGAGTTGCATCGTGGTCAGAAACGATGGTCATCAGTTCGTTCAGGATAACCGGCAAACTCGGAAGCTTGCCCTTAAGCGAATTCACCACAACGGTATAGTCTTGGTTGGAGTAAGTCATTCGAATCCTTATTGTCTGATACTTATTGAGAGTCTTAATTGTTTTTGAGTCAATGAATCAATAGTATTATTTTGCTCTGATTAATATGATAGTATGAAGATTGTTGTGGTGGGTGCCGGCATATCCGGTTGCGTTTGTGCCTATGAACTTTCCAAGGCGGGTCACGAGGTCGTGGTGGTCGAGAAAGGACGAGGAGTGGGGGGGCGAATGGCCACGAGACGGATGCAAGGTGCTCGGATCGATCACGGAGCCCAATTCCTTACTGCACGATCGCCCAGAATGTTGACTCTGCTTGAGCATTGGAAAGCCAGCCAATCTGTTGTATCTTGGTATGACCGAATTCCCAACCGACCCGATTTACCTACCGGGGTTCGTTATCGGGGTTCCATGGGTATGACCTCTCCGGTTAAGTACTTAGCCCGGTCCTTTTCCTCCGAATTGGTTTTTTTCGTCGATCAAGTGGTCCGGCACGATGCAGGTTGGATGGTCTGCGAGGCCGGGGCACAGGGCCGTCAACTAACCGCCGATCATCTAGTCCTTACCCTACCATCCGTTCAAATGCTCGATCTTTTTGACCGGAGTTCGCTCGTCCTTGATGATGGAACCATGGAACGGTTGCGGGGGATTCGCCATACTCGGTGCCTCGCCTTGCTCGGTTTGCTCGAGGACCGGTCCTCCTTGGATCATCCGGGTACGGTGACTCATCCTGACCAACAAGTGGACTGGTTGTCAGATAACCAAAGGAAGGGTATTTCCGAACTTCCCTCCTTTACTTTGCATGCCAATGACGAATATTCACAAAATTATTGGGATGCTTCGGACGAGGAGCGTGTGCCTCATTTGCTAGGGGTGGCCGAGGAATTTCTGGGAGCGCGAGTCACTCAATGGTCCGTTCACCGGTGGGGATTCGCCAAGCCTGTCGTTACCTTTGGGGATTCCCATTGGCATTCTGAAGACTTGGCACTGACCTTGGCTGGCGATGGTTTCGGTGGAGAGCGCGTTGAGAATGCGGCACTCTCCGGGTGGAATGCGGCGGATGCGATTCTTAAGCGAAGCAGCTCTTAGAAACCATATTTGTATCCAATTTCGAACACCCCTCCGTCCTCAATATCGCGATCGGAATTCAGGGTAGTCGATTCGATTTCCAATTCACCGGCGAAATCATAGCCCAATCCTGCGAAGACTGAGTGATGCTCATTCAGGTTCCATTGAAGGTTGGCAAAAAGACGATAGGCCCTAAACCGAAAATCCCGTTGTTCCAAGTTTCCTCCATAGGTGGCCTCGGTATTCCACCGATTGCCGGTGAACTGTCCACCTAAATTAAGGCTCAAAAGTTCGGAGAATTCATAGGAGTAGCGAATAATCGGTCCGGCGAAGGTAAAACTTGAAACCTCGGAAGGCTCCCAAATGAAACCAATTGCAGGGACAAAAAGATCGTCTCCGATACCAGTGGTATAAACGGCTCCGAAGATCCACTGGAAGCTTTCACTTTTTTTCCATTTTACCCCGGCAAGGGTGAGGTAATTCATTGCATCTCCACCGATGTTTTCGAAATCTCCCGCCAAGTTGGGGTTGAACAGGAAGAGCCAATCTAAATGATCCGATGACCTTTTGCTCAAAAAAATAGCCAAATCGAGAGAATGCAGACGATCTTCGTTGAGAAGAGTGGCATCCGACACCTCAAAATCTGTGGACTGGTAGCGAATTCCTGCTGCGATCTTCCAATCTCCAGACTCTTTATAAAAGAAGGGAGCCCGTACTTCCCATTGGTCCAATCCGATCTCTGTATTTGTTCCATCGATGGTGCGGTCGGAGAGGGTTTCATAGGAGATGCGAACGGATGCGAGTTCGGACATAGCTCCCTGCCCAAAGGCAAGGCTGCACAGGCATGAGCTTAAGATCAGTGAAGCGAAAAGGATTTTCATTCCTTTCTCCATACTTTCGATTCGCTGAATGGTCAAGGGGAGGTTGCAAATGATCCCAGCTCCCGATAGGTCGGGAAGGTGCATACCTTAACGCAAACTCAAATTTTACCGGTTTCCAGAACGGAATTGTGGGAATTCGTATCTGTTCCGCAAAACCTCAATCGAATCACTCCTCCTGATTTGGCCTTTGATATGAAGGGCGATCCCCCGGAACGTGCATATGCGGGTCTGTTTTTGGAGTATCGGGTAAAGATTCCGATACTTGGATGGACACCATGGCTCACCGAAATCAAATATGTGGAGGAGGGTTATTCCTTCGTAGATGAACAAAAAGTGGGCCCTTACAAGTTGTGGTTGCACAGGCATTGCCTAGAGGAGGTCAAGGGTGGGACAAAGATGACCGATGAGATCCGTTACCAAATGCCCTTTGGCCCTTTGGGGGCAATCGCTCATCTTCTTTTTGTCAGGCGAACGCTTCGTCGGATTTTTGACTATCGTCGGGAAAAACTCGACGAACTGTTTCCTCAAAGCCAATAGGAAGGCTTGGCGATGCGTGTTGGTTGGCTCAAGCGCTTCATGACTCAGAGGTGGGAGGACCTCTTACTTTTGCATTGGACGGTACCCCAAGATTCACTCCGGGCGACTCTACCTGATGATTTGGAGTTGGATTTGTTCGAGGGGGAGGCTTGGGCAAGCGTGGTTGGGTTCAAGCTGACCAATCTTCGTATCTCTCCTTTGCAATGGATACCCTGGAGCGACTTTTGGGAAGTCAACTTACGAACTTATGTCCGCAACCGTCAGGGACAAAAAGGCGTTTGGTTCCACTCCTTGGATTCGTCGGACCTGCTTGCTGTTTTCGGGGCTCGGTCCCTTTACGGACTCTCTTATCATTATGCTCAAATTCATTGTTCTCGAAAGCCGAAATCAATGGCCTATCATTCCCGTCGCAAAAGTTTTTTAAAAACGGCGAAAGCCGAAATCTTTGCGGAATTCCCTTCCGGTAAAAACAACTCTGCTCACGCTGATTCGCCCTTGGACCGCTTCCTGTTGGAAAGGTATCGTTTTTGGGCCCGAAGAAGTTTTTCCTCCGTATCCGGTGATGCCCAGGTGATGCATCGCCCTTATGATGCCCAAGAGCTAGGTCTTGCAAGCTATCACGGTGGGCTATTTGAATCTCAGGGACTTAAAGAACCCGAAACGGGGCCCGTAGTTGCCCACTACTGCAAGGGTTTTGAGGTTGAAGCATCAGCCCCTTCCTGGGCGTTTGCGATGGCGGGCCATGCGAACCATAGGTAAGTGAGATTCTTGATGCGGGTGCAACCATAGGCATTACGTTCACGCAACTCAGATAAGTTTGCACTTTGATGACCACGAACCATGGAATCCTCGATCAATGTCCAAAGGTGTTGGTCGCGCCCAGCATTATTTTTGACAGCGTGTGTACCTGAAATAATTGCTTCGAGGTCTTGGTGTTTGGCATGATCCATTTTGGCAGTGGCCAAGGCAAGGGTGCAACCGGGTACGGCATCCTTTAGCAATTCCAGGTGAAACTCCCCATCTGATGAGCGGGGTGAGAGCAAGTTGGCCAGGCAGTAAACATTGGCATCATATTCAGCGAATTCCACGCATCTTTCCGTTACGGGTCCGTCAAAGAAATTTCCACATCTCACTTTTCCGTTGGAGGAGAAATAGGCATGTTCAGCTCCCCACCACTTGGTTTGCAGAAGCCCCGCACCATGAAGCCTGAGTTTCTCGTCATCCTCCAAACGTAAAGGATCGATGTCTCCAAAGGACGCCCGCATGATTTTGAGTTGATCGCGGCACAAATAAAAGAGGCGTCTGGTATCGGAAATGGTGGGATCGCCTTCGCTTAATCGGTCCGAAAAGAAAGAGAGGGAGGGCATGGTCGCCAGTGCCGTGCGGAGAACCGACCGAGCTGCCGGGTCTTCACCGTTCAACTCATGGCTCAAATTCCTTTCTATACTTTCGGAGTAAGACATTTGCTTCCGCAAAAACTTATGCAAGTGAGTGAAATCTCCAGAGGCAGCTTTGGAATCACCTGCAACCAAAGGGGAGAGTTCGATAAGACTCTCATAGTTTCGTTTAATGTCATCCCTGAGCAAGGAGGAAGACACATCGTTTAAATCTACACTTCCTCCACCTCCCTGGTAGCGGGTCGTGAAAGATGTAAAATTATCGCGAAGGATTTCGATTTCTTTACTTTCGAGAATTGGGTCCAGGTTGAGTCGGGGTTCGGTGTATTCCATGACCCGAGCACGGACCTCATTTCCGAGAGTTGCTGATTCAGAAATAAGAGAAAGTTTGGCACACTCATCCTGTGCTTCGACAAGGGACTTTTTTGCCTCATCGTCATGGTCTAGGAGCGCTTCGAAAAGCAGGGAATCTTCCTTGGGTAATACGCCAAGGGTGTAGTCTAGGGCTGTTTGTCTAAGATTGTCCAAAACTGACTGTTTATCGAGGTTGGGGGCTGATTACAAATTAAGCTTGTGAGATGTATAAGTTTTATATCCTAAGAGTGGACAATGAATTTCTCAATTTTTCGACCCCCAAGCGTATCCGTGATTTTACGGTGCCGAGAGATAGGTCGAGCTTTTCAGAAATTTCCTTGTGATTAAATCCTTTAAAGTAGGAAAGTTCGAGAACTTGTCTTTGATCCGGGGGAAGCAGCCTAAAAGCTACTCTCAGTTGCTTGCGTTCGTCATTGAGGGTGGCTTCTTCGGCTCCATCAGTCTGACTGAAGTCTTCCTTTTGGTTTAAAACCTCATCGGATTGACCGCGGTCCAACCTTCTCTTTCGTGACCGGTAACGGTCGATGCTGCGGTTACGCGTAATAACGAGCAACCAACTACTGAATTTTCCTTTGGAAGGTGAATAAGATTCTGGTTTTCTCCAAAGATAAGCAAAGACATCCTGGATGACTTCCTCTGCTTCCCATCGATCGTTAAGAACCTGTAGAGAGAGCGAAAACATGGCAGAGGCAAAGCCATCGTACAATTCCGCAAAGGCTGCGGAATCGCCCTCCTTGATCCTGGACCAAATTTCGTTTTCTATCCTTGGCATACCCCTTTTTTCCCGAAGTTAAACTAGTGACCATTAAGCGGATTCAACGCAATTGATTTTTTGTAATTGTATGAAATAATCGAAGAATTAGCGATTTTTGCAATTTTACCAGGGCTAGGTCTCGTGACGATGTGCCTTTTTAGCGCAAGAGTGGGTTCACTCTGGAGGTAAGTGGCAAATGAAGGTCTTTACCTCCTTGGCGGTGCGATTCGAAAACTGAAGAGACAAAGGCAACGGTGCTGGTTCCCTCATCCAGACCACACTGGGGCTCTTTCCCATTCTCCAGGCAATGGATCAGGTCGATCAGAGCAGCGAGATGGTTGCGAACCGTTCCGTCTATGTCCTCCCTCTCCTTTTTACCAAGCCCCGAAGAAGTTAATGGAATCCTTTCTGTGCTACCCTTACTTGATTTTCCTTCAATAAAATGGAAGAGTGGTTCCTGATCGCATAGGATCTCAAGAGTGCCTTTTTCGCCCACGATCTCCAAACCGAACCCCTTCTGTCTCGAGCCTTCCCCTCGCACGGAATCGAAAGTGGCGGTCCATCCGTTTTCCATTTTCCACTCGGCATGAA
>OZSS01001130.1_pt1 | contig 12545 bp, 10 predicted proteins | sample 1779911 | NCBI WGS metagenome assembly OZSS01 (sample SAMEA2603589, study PRJEB24840) | metagenome | biome: Water; feature: Photic zone; material: Seawater sample | place: Mediterranean Sea | collected 2013-11-12 | depth 10 m | reverse complement strand
TCTAGCCAAGGAACACATAAGCTTTGCTACCGTGAATCAGAAGGAGCTCGAAGATGGCACTGCTAAACTTATGGTCACAACGCACATGAGCAGTGAGGCTTCCATTATACGGGCGATCGCATTGCTTACTGAGGAGAGTTCCGTGATTGGCGTGCCTGTAAGTTTACGGATATTTGATCCCGGCAATTGATTCGGCTGCTCATATGTAGACAGCCTTTTATAAGAATCTATGAGCTTAAAGCTCAGTTCTTTGTGTTGGACGAACTGCGGGCCTCTTTGATTTCGTCTAGACCTCGGATGATGCGGTATTTCCCTCGGAAAAAATCTGTGTAATCGTCGAGTTGGTCCTCCCACTCTTTGCGCATCTCCTCGTCACCCGCCAGAAAAAGTATGACGTTTACGGATGGTTTTTCGCTACCCTTGTTTGTGTAGAGGTTATCAGCGACCTTCTTGAAGTATTTTTCAATCTCACGAGACTCGAGATAGTAGGTTGGCCGCCAACCCGGATGCTTGGTTTCCCACTCCAATTCAAGCTCTCTGGTGTCGGTATAGATGCCAAACCTAGAGTTTAAGACACGGGCTGGTTGACCCTTTCTCTTTCGCTCTTCATTGATATTCGCCATAATATTGTCGATGCGTTTTTGCATGATTGGCACTTCTTTTTGGTGAACAGCGAGTTGATCCTGATATTTGCGAGTTGTTGAAAATCGAATCCAGTCGGCCTCTTCCCTATCAGTTAAGCGGCGGCGAACTCTCTCAAAACCTCGGTGGTAGCCAGCAATGAAAAATATGGCATCCACATCCTGCTCGAGCGCAAGCTGTGTCATAAAGGTTGTGTCATTACCTGCATGCTTAGCCCAGAGTATATCTTCATGATTGGCATCGTTGCTTAAGGTCTGAAGCCTTTCACGTGTAACGCCTCCATCGCTTTCGAGAAGTCCTGCGTTTCGGGCATTCGCATTGATCGGAGTTATCCATTGGATTAATTGTTGGTGAACTTCCTGCCCAGCTGGGACGAGTTGCTGTTTAAAAAACATACTGTTACGCCTATCCGCCATCATGACATTAAATAAGGTGCCTGCAGATAGGTTACCTACCATGTCGGTAATTTCGTCCTTGATAATTTTGTAACTCCTAAGGCCTCCTTTGGCGTCGGTCAACATCTGACGATTTGCATCGATAACGAATAGGATACGCTCTGCGCGAGTCTTGAGACCGAAGACGCTAATGTCGGACATGCCAATACCAAGTGTTCCACGCGTGCCGCCGAGTAGAGATCCGCCGCCGAAGCCACCCATTCCAGCACTTACCGTGAAGGATTCCTGCATATTGGGTAAATTCACATCGACTGCACTCACTGCTATGTTACCCACCTGCTTCATACGTAGGCTTTGCATAGCTTGCTGCTTGGGCGGTTGCTGCTTGATCTCGATCTTCACCTCGGGGGGAGGTTGCTCTTCGACCACGGGGGAGGGCTCTTCAAATTGAGCCTCATCGGGTATGATGTATTTATAAACTGTAATCGAACCAAGAATGAAGAGAGCGACTGCGTGGACACCTCCGCTAATCAACAAGACATTGAGTAGGATCGGATTAATCTTGCGTTTTTTCTGTGGGATAATCACGAGAAATTCTTAATTTCCGTAGGCGGCAAATGAGACTTTAGTAATGTCTGCAAGAGCGGATGCGTTGAGCACGTCGATTGCACGCTGGTGCGGCGAGTCAGGATCAGCCTGGATTTTAACCACGGTGTCGATGCCCGCCCGGTCTGAGGATAGCTTGAGGCGAGTCAAGGTCTTACTGAGACGCTCCATATTACGATCGTCGACTCCATCCATGGGTGCCCCATTCAGTAGAATCAGCCCGTTAGGGAAGATTTCAACAATGTGCTCACTGGGCAGTTCTAGATTCTCTGCAGGGGGTGTATTACTAGGTAGTTTGATACCAATATCCGCCTCTTGCTGGAGCGGGAGGAACATGAAATAAATGAGGAGCAAAAAGACGACGTCGATCATCGGTGTGATGTCGACTTTATCTTCGGATTCGAGTACTGAGCTGACCTTCATAATTAGTCCTTTGCTGAGGCGAAAATGAGGTCGAAGATGCCAGCTTTAGCGGTGGCTTTCATCACGCTGTTAACATGGCGGTGGGCGGTATTTGAGTCAGCACGAAGGAAAACTTTGAGCCTAGGAAGTTCAGCCTTGAGTGCTAGTAGTTGAGCAGTGAGAGCTTCTTCAGTGATCGCTGAGGCACCAAAGTAGAGCTGGCCTTCTCGATCGATAGATATGTATTGGCGATCACCCGGTTCTTCGGGGATGCTGGCCTCGACTGCTTCTGGTAGTTCTAATTCTACCAGTTCAGCGCTGATGAAACTGATCAGCGTCATGAAGAACGCGATCAGCAGGAAGACGACGTCGATCATCGGAGTCAGTTCAAACTCCGGGTCAACTTCTTCGGGTGTCCACATAGCCATAGCTGTTTGGTGTGCGTGAGTGGACGGGATTAGGCGCGGTTCTTGATCGCTTTATTAAGAGTAAACTGTAACTCGCCTACTACGCGGCCGATGCGCGAAGTGATCTTACCGTAGCGATTCTTAAAGAAGAAGAAGAAGAACATGGCAGGAATACCAACGATCATGCCAGTCGCAGTAGTGATTAGGGCTTCCGAAATGTTGCCCGCAAGCGCTTGGGCACTACCCGCGCCTTCAGCTTCAATCACGTTAAAGGCTTTGACCATACCAGAAACGGTTCCGAGTAAACCAACCATGGGGGAGAGCGAACCAACCACGGAAAGGTAGTTGATTAAAACGAAGGGTCCGGAAAGCTCTTCGGAACTGGACTCTTCAATCGCTTCTTTGACTTGTTCTGGGTCGAAGTTGTTGACGTCGACACGGTTCATGCCCGCCTCAATGATGTTTGTAATAGGTGAAGGGTTTTCTTGGCAAATGGTTTTGGCTTTTTCCACGTCGAGCGCAGCAAGTGCTTCGTCTATTTGCACAGTCGCCGCAGTGTTGAGGATCGGTTCGGGACGCACCGCCAGAAAGTTGTAAACAATCAATCCGAAACCACCGATTGAAAGGAGAGTGAGAGGATACATTGCCCATCCACCAGCTTTATACATGTCGATGAGCGACTTTTCTTGTGATTCGTCGGCGATCTCGGCTGCAAGCTCAGTATCCTGGGCACTGAGCGGTAGTGTGAGCACCCACTGCGTAGCGACGGCGAACAGTGCGATGGCGATGATGGCAGGAAGGATGCGTAGTTTAGATATATTCATGATATTTATTTTAAAGTGCGTTAGTTAGGGGACGTTAAAATGTTCTTTTATTTGTTATTCTACAGTTTGTTCAGGTTCGGGAAGTTGTGCAAGCGAGCTTTCGGCGCTCTTTGCCCACGGTGATTCGGGATAGAGAATGGCAATCTCTGTCCAAACATTACGAGCGGCGAGCTTATCCTCGGAACGCGCATAGCAATCGCCGATCAGATAAAGCATCTCTGGGACCCAGTCATATGAAGTCTGTGCGCGAACGAAGCCGCGTGTCAGGACATCAAGTGCTTTCCCGTAGTTTTCACCGCGGTGTGCGCGCGAGCCTTGAAGTAACTTATAGAGCGAGAAGAGTCGCTCGTTGGGTTTTGGCTCTTCGAGTGCCTCAATCATTGGAGTGGCCTCATCGACACGGTCAGCAAGCACGAGGCAATAGGCAAGCCACATCTGTACGTTCTTTTTTACATCGTCGGATACGACGGTCTTGATCTGGCGGTAGAGGGGAATAACAGCTTCGTATTTACCGGCCGCACGGAGGGCATCAGCTGCGTCCACGATTGGGCGGATGTTGACTGCATACTGACCTTCTACAGGAATGATTTCCGTCATTTTAGCCACCTTATCGGAGTCACCGTCACTTAGGTAGGCACCCATGAGTGCGATGGCTATTTGGCTATATTTGATGCCGACTTTGTTGAGCTGGATACGATTGAGTAGGTCGTGGGCTTCCTTATGTTCTTTAGCCTTAATGAGCGTTTCGATTAGGGAACGAATGGGTGAGTGCAGCTGAGTAAAACTCTCGGGAACCTGATGGAATTTGATCAATGGGTAAGCTTTGGGGCGAAGAAGGTCTAGCGCAGGGGTGAAGTTTCCGCGGCGGATCATCCGTTCAATTTCGGGCATTTTTGAGTTATCAAGGCGCAGGGTCCGCACCATCGATTCACTCACGGGAAGTGAGATTTCGCCGACGCCACCTTCGAGCTCTGCGACTAGCATCCCGTCTTGAAAGCTAACAAATTTAAGCGTTTGCACGGCGCCGTTATTGTTTTGCTGGATAAGGACAGGTTCGTTTCCGTATTCAATCCAGTAAGAATTAACTTCTTTCGCGGTAGTAGGGGCCTGTACAACAGCGATCGCGAAAACTAGGCTTATTATACGCTTAATGATAGTGCGACGGAATTTTGTGTAGTCTAAATTCATCCTTGGAGCTCTTTTAATTTGGCTTTGATCGATTTTAGGATGTCGGCGGGAGCGGTCGCGGAAATTTCTACCACTGCTTCGTTGAGAGTATTAATCGCATCTTGCTTCTCGCCCATGCCGATCAAGGCCTTGGCGTCCGCGAGGTAGGCGCGCGCACTCCATTCGGCGAGATGTGGGTAGCCGAGGAAGGTACGCTCGTAAAAACCGTGAGCTTTCGCGTAAGCATCTTCCGCCATGTAAGACTCACCAATTTGGTAGAGTGCTCGCGCGTGTAGTATGCCGCGCCACTCTGATACGCGGAGTATATACTGGTACTTTTCGCGTGCTTCTTCCGCGCGCGCCATCTCGCTAAGCAGTTCGCCTTGGCGCAGCATGACTGCAGGAATTTTGGGTGAGCCGGGGAATTGTGTAACAATTTGTTCAAGATAGTTTAGCGCACCTGAAAGGTCAGCCTTCTCTGCGGTGACATCGGCTAGGCGCATGAAGGCAACAATAGTCGCATCGTCGGTCGGGTAGTTAATGAGCAAATGGTTCCAAGCTTCTTCGGCAAAAAGTAGACGCTTGTCGCGCTCGTAGTCGGCTACGTAGAGAATGGCGCGAGGAGTGAGTTGCTCAAGAAGTGTGGAATCGTAGGGTTTCTTGGGGTCGATCTGGACATTTAGTCGATAGAGGCCCATGAGCATCCGTGTTTCTGCGATGATATCGTCAGCCTCAAGCGCCTTGCTTAATTGATCTTTGAAATAATCCTGGGGAATCTCGCTGGGATAGGCGTTTAGTTGCGAGCGATAGGGAGTAATCAAGTCTTGGATCGGCGACATGTCTTCTACCAGTGCGTCGGTAAAGGCTGGATCGCGGCGCAGTTTATTGTAGAGAGGCTGATCGATGTCTGGATTGACGTAGAAATGTTCAAAGAGGAAACCTCGGTCAGTGATGATTTTTGTGCGGAAATCCAGATCGCTTTCCAGGCGGTCAAAGAAGGCCACGGTGCGGGTCAATAGGGTCTTATTTTTATTATATTTCTCAGCGTAACTTTCGATCAGCGCGTCAACGCCATCGTTATTGGGGTTTTTGGCGTAGATTTCGATGTTTTCGCGATAGAGAGAAAGCATGTCCACTGGGCGCATCAAATATTCAAAGGCTAATCCGAGTTGTAAGACAGCTCGTGTCAGATCAGCCTTTTCTCCAAACCGCTCGATGTAGGCCTCAAAGTGCGTAGCCATTTCTTCATAGCGGCCGAGCTCTTCGAGCACTGTGCCGATCCGGAAGGCCGCACCGTTATGAACATCTTGGAGAGTCGTGATACTGTCGGCTTTGTGGAAGTGGTCGAGAGCTAGTTCAAGGTTACCCGCAAGATACTCGACTTCTCCGAGGAAGAAGTAGGCTTGGTCGAGAGCGTTCCCTGCTGGGTATTTCTCGACATAGGCGTAGAGCACGTCTCGAGATTCTTCAAAGCGCTGCGCGTAGAATAGGGCAGCACCTTTGCGGAGAAGGCCGTCTTCAGCGTAAACACTGGTCGGATATCGATCGACTAAGCGTGAGAAGCTACCGACAGCGTCTTCGAACTGACTTATTTGGAGTTCGGCTAGACCGCCCCAGTAGAAGATGCCATCCTCGTAGATCGAATTGCTGTGTGCGTTGTACCACTCGCCAGCTTGCGTGATTAGTTCGGTGTAGCGTTGCTGCTCGATGAGGTAGGTCGCCCATTGTGCGAATAGGCTACGGGATACTGCGTCAAGAGGGCGAGTGCCTAGAAAGTCGACTGCGAGCTCTAGGAACTCTTCGTTTCGTCCAAGCTTTTGGAGTTCGACGGCGAGGGCACCACTCACATCCGAGTAGAAGTCGCCATTCGGGAATTTACTGCGATAGATTTTTCCTACTCCGATTGCGGTCTCAGTTTTGCCGATTTGAAGAGCATTAGAGAAAGTGGCGTAGTGGTAGAACTCTGCTTGGTCATCATCGGGATTTTCCTCCATCAGATCATAGAACATCCAGAAGGCTTCGTAGCGACGAGCTGTTTTAGTGTAGTTACGGGCGCGGCGGACGAGCAGTTCATTGCGTAGCGTTGGTAGCTTCCGAAGGTGTTCTAGGTTAGCTTTGAGTGTGTTGATCTCTTGTTGAAGGCGCTCGATGAATTCACTAGATGAATTGCCTAGTGCAGTTCGTTGTTCGACTCGGGCTACCTTGGATTCGATTTCTCCTTCGGTCCACTCAATCATGATATCAGTCGTTTTGATTAAGTTCAGCGTTAGAGCGGCATCATTGACTCGTCCTACTTCGACCAGCTTATCGCTTGCTTTTAGGAGAGCAACATTGAGGCGTGGGCGATAGCGGACTGCTGACTCCTTTGCTAGCCCAGGTAACAAATTGAGTGCGTCGTCAAGGCGCTCGGCTTGAAAAAGTGCCTCAAAGCTGGCAGCAGCAGCCAAAGCTTGATCTTCAGGATTACGAGCGATTTCGAAGAGTTGACCAAAGTAGGGCAGGCCAGCGGATAATTGACCCGTGCTGTAGTAGATTTGGGTGAGATCCTTGAGCAACTTAGTTTGCTCACTTTGGCTTAGGCGCACATTTCTATAGCCGCCTGATAGGATTTTTTGCATCAGGTCTATCGCTTCATTATTGTTACTGAGAGCGCGCAAAACGTCGATCCTTTTGAATAGCATATCCTTGATCTTAGGTGAGTTTGGGAACTCTTTTTCTAACCTATCATACCAACGGAGGGCTTCGCTCAGCTCGTTAGTTTGTTTCGAAGCTATATATTGCTGGATATGACCAGTCCCAATAAGGAAGATGGGAAAGTCGAGTTTGATTTCCGAGTTATCGGAGGCCTCGACGCGCTTGACTAACTCTTTGAGTAGAGGCATGGCCTCGATGAGCTTGCCGTTTTCGACCAGCGTATTTGCTTGGCCTTGGAGTGCAGTGAAGCCTAGTTGTCCGGCATCATTCTGTGCATTAGAAACCTGTAATGAGCAGATGATTAAAGAGGCAGATAATAAACTTTTTAAAGTAAATCTAGACAGCATCGCAGATGGACGGGGAGAATGTTCATGGGGAATAAAAAACTTCGCATTTACTAGCGGCTTGTAAAGCGAAATTCGACTTTTCTCCGTTCTAAGATTTAATCTAGCTTACTTAGTTCTTCTGCTGCTAGATCCCACTCATAGTTTTTTTCTTCTAAATATTTGGCGATACGGGCAGCCTTAATGTTGAGATCTTTGGCTGCCTCGGAGTCAGTATAGGCGCTAGGGTCCTCGAGCTGTTTCGAAAGCTCGGCTTGTTCGGTTTCGAGTTTGAGGATGTCTGCCTCAGCTTTTGCGACCCGGCTTTCGGCTTGTTTGCGCGCCTTGCCGGCAGATTTACGCTCCTCTGCAGCGATACGGCGACGCTCTTTGGCACTCACGCTTTGATGTTTGCCCTGCGAGGTGGGTGCACCGTCTGGTCGAGCATTTTTCAGCCCAGCGATTAGGCCACTCTGTTCAGACTCAGCGCCCGACTTTCGCAAGTAGTAATCGTAGTTACCTGCATAATGCGTAACTTCGCCCGCTTGTATCTGTACCGTACTTTCTGCGATTGCTCGGATAAAGTGTATATCGTGACTAACAAAGATCAGAGTACCCGTGTAATCATTGAGCGCAGTAATCAGCGCGTCGATACTTGGCATATCTAGGTGGGTGGTGGGCTCGTCGAGTAGGAGTAAGTTGGGCGGCGCTAGTAGTAGTTTGACTAGAGCCAGTCGGCTCTTCTCGCCACCGCTTAGCACTTTGACCTTCTTAAAAACATCATCTCCGCGAAAGAGGAAGGCACCCAAGATACTGCGCACGCTTTGCTCGCCTGTGCCTGAGGTGTGATCCATCGCTTCGTCGAGTACGCTGCGCTCCATGTTGAGCACTTCGACTCGCTGCTGCGAAAAGTAGCCCACGCTCACATTATGGCCCAACTCGCGCGTGCCAGCCTCGATTGGGATGATCTCGGCTATGATTTTGAGCAGTGTCGACTTGCCTGCACCGTTGGGGCCGACCAAGACGATACGTTGCTTCTTTTCGACCTCTATGTTTAGATCCTGGTAGACGACGTGTCCACCATAGGCCTGCTTCACATTATTGAGTGTAACGATACGCTGACCGCTGCGTTGCGGCTGGGGAAACTTAAAGTGAATTGTGTCAGTGACACTCTGAGGTGGGGTAATGCGCTCCATTTTCTCCAGTTGCTTGAGTCGAGCTTGCGCTTGTGACGCCTTGCTGGCTTTGGCGCGGAAGCGGCGCACGAAATCTTCAAGATGGGCGATTTCGCGCTGTTGATTATTGTAGGCTGCTAGATGTTGCGCTTCGCGCTCGGCCTTTTCTTTAAGGTATTTTTCGTAGTTACCGACGTAGCGATGCAATTTGCTGTGGGCAATCTCCACAATACCGTCGCAGATGGCATTGAGGAACTCTCGGTCGTGCGAAATCGTCAGGATCGCGCCGGAATAGCGCTTCAGCTGATTCTGAAACCAACCCAGTGTCTCAAGATCCAAGTGATTAGTCGGTTCGTCGAGCATGAGCAGATCCGGTTCCATGACAAGCAGGCGGGCGAGATGGGCCCGCATGATCCAGCCCCCACTTAGGGTCTTGGCTGGCATCTCGTAGTCTTCGTGTCGAAAGGCTAGCCCTGCAAGGATACGCTTGGCTTTTGCCTCCAGATTGTAACCGTCTAATTCGACGAAGTGCTCGATTGCTTCGATCCGCTCTATTGAATCAGGGTCAGGATACTCGCGCAGCGATTTGTAAATTTTGGTAAACTCTGGGCTGATCGAGGTCGCCAGCTCCGCCACGGTTTCGTCTCCAGCTGGAGCACTTTCCTGAGGCAGGAAACCTATTCGCGTGCCGCGTTCCAATTCAATCTCACCGCAGTCGGACTCGATCTCGCCCATGATGATAGAAAAGAGCGTCGTCTTGCCTGCGCCATTGGGACCGACTAAACCGATGCGCTCGCCTCGCAACAAGCGGAGCGAAATATCTGTAAAAAGCGTTTTTTGACCGAAGCCTTTACTGATCTGTGATACGGTAAGCATAGTGCGATAGTCCACACAGAGACTTGCTTGATTCGTTTCATCGGTCTTCCTTTGAGGTCTGACCAATGACTAGACAAATCAATCCACTCTATGTATTTACGCTCTGGTATAAGCCGGGGAAAACGATGCAAGGCCTAATTCAAAATGGCCGTGGGCATCGTGCGGCCCTCATTGTAGCGATAGTCTTCGGCATGATACAGGCTTTGCCAGTCTATTCTTCAGAGGCAAGCCTGGGGTTATCTGCATTTCTAATCGGTGCGTCGCTAGGTTTCTTTGGGCTCTACTTCTTCGCTTGGTTACTGCGTAATTTTGGGCGTTGGTTTGGAGCGCAGGCTAACTTGCGCGAAGTGCGCACTGGACTGGGGCTAGCTCTCATGCCTTGGGTGCTCTGTTTTTCAATACTTTTCCTCTTCGGGCAAAACTTTGATTCGTCCGTGGTCGGACAATATTTTTGGCTGTTCTTTATACTTTTAGTTTATGGTTACATCGTTCTTATCCTCTCACTCACCGCTGTCCTTCGCTTGACGCCTTTGAAGACTTTTCTTTGTTTGGTCATAACGATCATTTTTAGTCTCTTCCCACTCATTCTGTTGTTTCAATTGCTTGCGCCGCATCTTCTCCCCGTTCAATAGTCGATCCGCATGCTAAAATATATCCGCATAAAAAATCTCGCCCTACTTGAAGAGGTCACGCTGGAGTTTGAGTCTGGCTTCACCGCCGTGACGGGCGAGACAGGCGCAGGTAAGAGTGTGCTCCTCGGTGCCTTAGGTTTGCTCTCAGGTGCACGCACAGATAAAGGAGTGATCCGACAAGGCCAAGATTTACTCGAGGTCGAGGCCGCGCTCTATTTCGCCGACGCGTTGCTTATTGATAAGCTGCTTGAAGCCGCTGGTCTACCCACATGCGAAGACGGCTTGCTCCTTCTTCAGCGAACCATTCACCACAGTAAGATTCCACGGATCCAAATTAATGGCAGTCTCGCTACGCTCTCCCAGTTGCAAGCACTTGGCGAGTCATGGATTGATTTCCATGGTCCTGGCGAACCACAAAAACTTTTCCAAGAAAAACGTCAGCTCGAAATGCTTGATACCTATGCAGGTAACGTCAGGGCGCTCGCCGCATTTGCCCTCAGCTTCGAAGAATGGCGCAAGGCATTACGCGAGATCGAGTCTCTAGAAACTGGAGAACGATTGGATTCAGATGAACTGGATTTCGTCCGCAAACAAATCAAAAAAATCGATGCCGTCGACGTGAGCGAAGATACCATTGAAGAGCTAGAGCGAGACTACAACCGCATATCTAGCGCGCAAGAGTTAGTCAGTCTCGCGTCCGCATGTTCCGAGGGCATGATCGGCGAACAAAGCGCCAATGATTTACTAGGTGGTGTTCTTCTTCGCCTTGAAGAAATGGTCGAGCTTGATGAAGGTTCGCAGTCACTCCTCGAGCGCGCTCGAAGCTTACAGATTGAGTTGCAAGATCTCGGCGAAGAGCTCGGGCACCTGGTGACTGATTATGACTTCGACCCCGAAGCTATCGAGGCCGCCACAGAACGTATGAATCTCTGGCAAGAGCTGCGTCGAAAATACGGTGGTAGCGTTGAAGCCGTCCTGTGCAAGCGCGAAGAACTCGCCCAGAAAATTGACATTCAGGGTGACCTTGAAGGCGTGCTTGCTAAGAGACGCAAAGCGAGCGTCGACCTTGAATCGGAGCTTAAGAAACAAGCCCAGAAACTGACCGCTTCCCGTAGAAAATCTGCCAAAATACTTGCGCAAAAAGCCGCTGATCTCTTGCAAGCACTCGGCTTCAAAAAGGCGCGCTTAGAGATCGAACTCATTGATGACTCCAAGCTCCACAATTACGGTGACAGTCATTGCCAATTCCTCTTTGCCCCCAACGCAGGACAGAACCTCCAACCGCTCAATAAAATCGCCTCTAGCGGCGAGACCGCCCGCGTGATGCTCGCTCTCAAAACTGTGCTTGCTGAGGCGGATGCCACGCCGCTTCTGGTCTTCGATGAAGTTGATGCCAACGTGGGGGGTGAAGTCGGTCGCGCTGTCGGTGCCGAGCTAGCGCGCTTGGCAAAAAAACACCAAGTCCTCTGTGTGACCCACCTTCCCCAAGTGGCTTCGCTCGCTCACAACCACTACGTCGTTACTAAATCCCAGGATAAAGATTCCACCGCCGTGAACATTGCATCACTCGGTGATAGCCGCAGCGATCGCCTTGAGGAACTGGCCCGCATGCTTGGCGATAGAAAGTCGGCCTCTGCCAGAGCGCATGCAGAAGAGTTGTTAGGTTGATCGTAACCAGCGGGTCTATGTCCGTAGTTTTTTTAGCGCAAGCAAGCTAGCAAGGCGCACTACTTTTTTAACCAACGCTCGATGGAAAAATCATCGTTTTTTTCCATGATTGAGTCTAATTGGAAGTCGCTTTCAAATTCCGGGAAGAACGCGTCGCCTGCTACGCTACGATGCACACGGGTAAGGTAAAGTTCGCTACATTTGCCCAGCATTTGTTTGTAAATTTCACCGCCGCCAGCGATCCAGATTGTTTGATTCGTTTTTAGATGATCGAGTGCTTCTAAATCGGTAAAACTATGCACGCCTGCGATCTCGCGAGGTGTTCGACTCAGCACGTATGTGTCACGCCCTGGTAGTGGGCGACCGATGGACTCGTAAGTCTTCCGCCCCATGACAAGGATGTCGCCCATCGTAGTTTTTTTAAACCATTTAAAATCCTCAGGTAGGTGCCAAGGGATGTCGCCCCTGTTACCAATTACACGATTCTCCGACATGGCGGCGATGGCCTTAATTTTTTTTAAAGAGTCTATCATTTTTTAAACTGCAATCGGCGCTTTTATGCCCGGGTGGGCACTGTAGCCCTCAAGACTGAAGTCGTCGTACTGAAAGCTGAAGATATCTTTGACCGCAGGATTCATATTCATCGTTGGCAACGGCAGTGGGTCACGCTGTAACTGGCGATCTGCCTGTTCCAGGTGGTTTGAATATATGTGGGCATCACCCAAGGTATGGAC
>OZSS01001128.1_pt1 | contig 12548 bp, 13 predicted proteins | sample 1779911 | NCBI WGS metagenome assembly OZSS01 (sample SAMEA2603589, study PRJEB24840) | metagenome | biome: Water; feature: Photic zone; material: Seawater sample | place: Mediterranean Sea | collected 2013-11-12 | depth 10 m | reverse complement strand
TCTGAGAGATCAAAGTTCTGAAGGTGGCAAAGTCATTCTCGATGTCATCATGGCTGCTGGAGAAGCAGATAAAAGAGTGTTGGATCTACGGCCTTTCTTACTCAGCAGAGAGGAAGAAGCTGATCTAGTGAGAGAGATCCAGAGCGTCAAGAGAAGGATTAGATCTGGAGATGTGGTGGATGCTGAGTTGGTGAATTAAGGTAAGAATCGAAGCTTAGATTGAAGCTGGGATTTCAGGCAGGGCAGCCTGAAAATTCCAGCCTTACTCTTCGGGATTGGTTGAAGATCTTCAATCCAAGAGGCAACACAAATTAAGTTTGCCAAAAAGAAAATCGAACCAACCGAAGAGCTAGGTAGACAGCAGACTCATTCATAATCATTAACGCCAAAGGCTCATCAACATAGGAGAATCATGAGTAAAGTAATTGACTGCTTCAAAGGGGAGCATCATTGGTTGTCCAACTTCTATAGTTGTCCCGTTCATTTTGAAGGGCTCACTTTCAAGAATTCAGAGGCTGCATTTCAAGCTGCCAAGACATTGAACATGGACGAGAGAGAGAAGTTTGTTGGGCTTTCTCCGCTAATTGCCAAGAGAAAAGGAAGGCGAGTGAAATTACGCAGCGATTGGGAAGATGTAAAGATCGTGGTGATGAGAAATGTGCTTAGATGCAAATTCTCTCAGAACCCAGAATTGAAAGCTAAGTTGATAGCAACTGGGGATTCTAAGCTAGAAGAGGGTAACAATCACGGTGATCGGACTTGGGGTGTATGTTCTAAGACCAATACTGGAAAAAACCTTTTAGGTAAAATACTGATGGAGATCAGAGCAGAGTTGATGAACTGACAAGAAACGTTTCTTGAAATACGGGGCTGGAGTTTCAGACTCTGGCCCTAATTAAGTTCCACAAGTTCCATAAAGTTCCAGATAAGTTCCAGATCTAGACTAGATTATATCTAATATTAATAGATTTGGAACTAATGGAACCTTATTGTGAGTGCTTCGCATGTAATTTATAGCTTTGAAGAAAATTATTCCCTTCAACATGTGTGAAATGGATAGCTAACGTTCCACACGTTCCACACGTTCCATCCCAGTAATCATAAGGCCTACAGCGGAACTTTGCTGGAACCAAGCTGGAACCAGCATAAGTTCCACCTCTGAGAGTTAGTCCATCTTCTGTTCAAATTCCCAAACCTTTTGCTTTTTTTCGCTAAAGACTCGCAAGCCACGATCATGAGAAATGTATCTCTCATGTCGTTTCAACTCCTCCTTGACTTCACGATGTAGATGCTTTGGATAGTTGAAAGCATCCAGAGCATCGACCATCTTCACAACAACCCTGCCTTCGTGATATCTCGCAAATTCATGAGTTCCACTACGATCACCATCTGCTGCTTCATCTATTTTTTGAAGAACGTCATCAGCAAAAGCGAATTCAGTTTGTGCTGAAATGATTTTGTCTCTGGCGGATTTCAAGCAAAAATCCTGAGCCTCCTTGAAATAATGGTCAGTGACTGAATCAGGAACTCCTTCAGCTAATCTGTCTAGTAAAAGAGACAGACCCCCAAGTGGGATACCGTGGTTATCTGCGATTCTACGATCATCGATGCCATTTGCTTCAAGAACCTCAATAGCTGCTCCAACTGCATTAGTGATCTCAGGTTCAAAATACTTTCGGTCTTGGAGCAATTGAACTCCAATCGTAACCATCCGCTCTGGTTTAATGTTCTTGAGCATCAGTGCTGACTTTTTACTTTCCGTTGTTAGTTCATCTTTATTGAACTTCAACGAAATGATTCTCTCTTTCACTTGCCTCAACGAAAAAGGCTCAGTGTTCGTGATAATTACTAAGCTGCACCGGAAAGGTACTTCGACATAAGAGTCTGGTGTGCGTTCTGCCTTCACCTGCTGAGGATTCCCACCGTAGAGATTGAGCAAATCTTCCTCAGTAATTTTAGATTTCTGAGTCCATTCCAGCAGTGGTACTGCCACTGAAGATTGTGAGGCAATAATCCGCTGCGGCCCCTTGAGTGTATTAGTTCTACTCATTGGGATTCCTTCCCAGTCTGCGAAGGATAATGCTCTGTTCAATATGATTCCCAGTGTTGATTTTCCAGCTTGTGGATCTCCAAAGAGACTTAGAAACGGAAAGAACCCAAACTCATCTCTGATGGGTTGCTGGAACAAGCTGGCAAACCAAAACCCAAGGGCTAGTAAGCCACGACCTCCGTAAGCTACATGAATCTGAGTAATAAAATCTGCTACAGAAAACTGTTCATCAGAGATTTTCTTTATCGCTGATCTGAACTGAGCTTCTCCTCGGATGTACTGATTCTTTCCAACTTCAAAGAACTGTCCTTCCTTTTCAGGTAAGATCAGCTTACCTTCGGGATCAATGGCAAAACCATGGAATGTGTAGTATCCAGTTCCTAACCTCTGCCGTGACCCTTTGTCGAATCCATAGCACCCTGTGTCCCTAATCTCTGGATGATTGCCTTGATTCAGATACTTAAATAATGATGGCAGGTGTGCTTGATTTCTACTCACAAATCTACGTGTTTTTCTAGCGATTACTTCGCTCAAAGAAGCACTCAAAAGATCTTCTACTTTCAAGTTGACTAAGTAAGTTTTTGATTCCGCCTTCACTTCCAGCGTAACGGAGTGATCTCCGTTTTCACTGATCTGGACAAACTTTACTCGCATCCCTGCATCAGCGATCTGAACTGCCGAGCTATTACTGTCTTTTACCGTGAATAGATAGATGGATTGTTGAAACTCAAAGACTCTTGAGAATGTTTGCGGAGAGCCCTGATTGACCCAAAGCTCGTTCCCATAGGTTTCTGCATTTGGAGCAGAAAACAAGCGACCACGATGAAAGGCTTCTACCTTGGTGAGTTCGATCTGATCTTGATTGAGACGACCCTCAAGCAGTAGATCGTTCCAATCTTTCCCTGATGGTGGGAGGGCGATGATTACACTTTCAAACCCTAGCTCTTTTAGCTTCTCTAGGTTCTTCGGAATTCCTTTCTCTCCAGCAGTATCGGCATCGAGAGCAATGATAATTGTTATGTTTCTTGGCAGTGAATCATAAAATTCATCTGGTACTGCACCTGCTGCAAGTGTGGCTGCTGAACGCACACCAGACTGTTCCAAGGAAACACAGTTAAAGATGCTCTCAACCATCCATAATTCTTCAGCCCCATCTAGATTGCTGATGGTGTATGCCTTGCCTTGATAGCCGCCTCCTATATCCCAGCGGTTTTTGTCAGACCCCTTTTTATAATCTATGAGACGATGCCAACGTTTGTCTGACCAAGGAACTGGTACGGCAACGGTAGCGTGGCCATCAATGAATCCTTGTTCAAATTGAAACAGATTAGAATCTAATCCTCTTGATTGAACGAAGTTTCTTGCTGTCCGAAATGGATCTTCTTTTGTTGGCGGGAACCTATGTTGGAAGTTTCCGTAGAGATCTGGAGCAAACAATTTGGCGTGAGTGTTGACACCGCATTTGTTTTTCCGATTACAGATAATAACGGAGGGGTCTCTGACGTGAGTATATGCCTCGGATTCACTGCATGATGGGCAAACGATCTTATTGATCTTAGTCCCACCTGCTTTTAGCTCACCATTGAATGGTTCTTTCGTCAGCAGATCGAGAAGTTGCGAACTGATATGTTCTGAAAATGAACTAGGGAAGGATGATTTTAAACTCATCAGGATACTCCATAACTGGGATAGTTACGGAGCAAGGCGGGGATCTAACGATCAAATTGATTGTTAAAAAACAATCAGTTTTTCGATTGGGTATTCCAATTTTTGAACGTTTTGTGCTATACTGATTTTTGCTACAGACTGTACAGCAGTCACTCCCATCTTGCTCCAATGCAACGGGATTCGGATGGGGTGTTGTCCGCACCCCTCCTCTCCACTTCTGGAACCAACTTGGTTCCTGCCAAGATCACGGCGACCTCAGCAAAACTACAATTTACGCTATTATACCAACTGCGAGTTCATTCGTGTAAAATACTGCCGTTTCTGTTCACGGCTGTTTGTTTCCGGCCAAAAACCAGATGAATCAGTTATACGATTTAGAGTATGAAATCATTGGCTGATTACCTTTCCTTTATCAATTCTCTTGTCTGCTGAACCTCTTCCCTACTTAATTTTATCAGCTTCAGCCTTCACAAAATCATTGTGAGTTACCCTCTTGATCTGACATTTCCAAAGAAAAAACTTTGTTGGAGGGTAGCAATATGGGATTGGCGTCTAAGATTTCAGAACTTTCAGAAAAGCACATTATCGTTGGGTTGCCCTTAGGCTTAGTAAAACTGGCCTTCACTGCGACTGTAGGGTTTACCGCAGTAATTTTTATGTTTGGCGTAATTCCTTCGCTAATAGTCGTGCCACCGCTATTGTTGCTTGATTATCTAGATTTGACTCCCATTAGTTCAAGCCCTTTCACCCCCTTCTATGTGACCATGTTCAAATGGATCTTCAATATAATGATATTGTTGTTCATTTGGGCTATTGAGGGAACCATCCTCGTAGAAATTTATCTACGGATCAAGGGAGAGGGATCTGCAATAGCAGACTTAGCGAGATACATCTCTTCTTTTAGGTCTAGACAGAAGAATAACCACGAATCGTAAAATATTACAAACTACAAAAGAAGTTCTGCTCTCCTTGGTGAAGTTATTATGAATCATCAAATTTCCCTTAACCTTCTGTATCCTGTTGATTTTTTTTTGCATTACTGTGTTTAGCCCTAAGTCTTTCAAAGAATTTTTTCCGATCCTCAGGGATAGCCTCTGCGCCTGACGGATCTGTTCTAGCGTATTTGCTAGCACTCTCATGACTGTCCTCAAAAATCTCTGCGACTTCCTCCCGAGATAGACTTTTTCTGGTATTCTTGTCGACATTGATAAACCAGTCACAAGCGCTAGTCTGTATCCATTCACCATCGAAATAACCATCACGGAGGTTCAAAGGGCGTTGTCGAAGATTCAGAGGATTGTTAAACAAAACTACTTGTGTCTTGTGAAGCTGGCTGTCAAAGGTCTCAAAGAATGACTGAATACTAGTAATTGTAGACCTTATGGAAATTGAATATTTGATACCATGTGCCTTCGTTATTTGTTTACAAAAATCTTGTACATAATTAGTAGGATCGATTCTATTTAATTCATGATCACGGGGCAACTGTATTTCATATATATCTTCAGGATAATACTTGTAAATGTAATGTATTAAAAAGGCAGATTCATGCCGGTTTAATCTCAGTATATATGTTGAAAAATCGTCATTGTTTAGTGAATCACCGCCTACACAAACACCCTCAATATTCATCTCTTCAATGTAGATTTTATTGAGTTTGTCTCTTGATAGATCAACGGATTTTATTTCAGTGATATTAAATGCAGGGTCAGGCTCGTTAATCCATCTTAAATACTCAATCCTTGATTCTAAATTCCATAGTACATCACTTAACTGACGCCATTTCTTTTCATTTCTCTCCTCCTTGTCTTCCTCAATAAAAGCAATGATTTCTGCACAGTATTCAAACCATTCTCCATGAGATCTCTTGTGTTTAAACATCTCATGAAATCTGGTCTCATCTTGCTGGCCACTGGCAGGAATCGCATGAAGAAGCCTTAGTTTTTCTGGGCTTGAAGTCTGAAGAGTGGTGATTCTACTCTTCAGATGCTCTGAATATCCAATTTTGATATTTCCTGTCAGTCCTTGCTGGATAAAGTACACATACTTACCCTTGTACTCACGACTCATATATTTACCTTCAGAAATTGAGTGCTGCCTTAGGTGTAATCCTTATACTTTTCCATAATCCTTTCTCTTTCTCCCCACATATTTCCGTACATATGTTCCGCATTTTCATTCATATAATTACACATCATTCTGTACTTACTAGTTACAGATTCGACCATTTTATCTCTAGCTTTAATAAACAAAAATATCTCTATTGGGATTGCTATGATAGCTATCCATAAATTAACGTTTTCTCCAAAATCATAAAAGCTTCCCACTCCAATCAAATATATGGAATAGAGACATGAAATAAGTAGTAAAAAAGATAAAATCAAAGCAATCATTTCAACGAATAATCTTTTAGTTAAGATTGAAAACTTATGATTAAGTAACTTTTTTCGAAATCCTCGCTCCCACTCTATTATGGGGTCGGTATATTCGGGGGATGGTAATATGTCAATGAGCATACATTGATCGTGAATTACTTCAGTCGCAGAGCTACCATCAACCTCATAACTACTATCATAATCATCTAGTCCGCCCTCTCCATGGTTCTCATGCTCAGGATCAAATTTCCTGATTTCATCAACGGCTGTAGCAACGTCACAGCTAAAGAATTCTCTGTCACCAGAAATTCTGTAATCGCTTAGTATTCGGAATAGTTCTCTTTCAACAGATTCATAATCACTGACCCAGCCTGAGTACCTTACTTCAAAGGGCAATGGCACTCCGGTTTCCCTGAGTTGCCTCGCTCTAAACTCAGGATCATTGCTTGTCTTGCCAATCTTGATCACGTCAGGCATTGCAGGATTGGTCATGACATAAATCCATCCCTTATATGGACGCCTGTTTCTATGCTTTTTATTCCTACTCAAAGCATCCTCATTTTACTGGAATGACACTGAATTAAAGAACCTTAGTCTCGCTACGAATTCTGGAGATAATATCTTGTACGTATTTTTTCTCTATAGCACTTACTATGGGATCTTCGCTAGATTTAAATTCTTTTAAAAGAGCATCAAGTGGTTCTTTCTCTAAGCGCTTTGGAAGACCATTTGGAAATTTTTCGGCAACAGCTTTTCTGATCGCAGACTCTTGAGGGTTGGCTTTCTTCCCACGACCAGACCTGCTTATCTTCGGCTTAATCGTGTCAGACGTGTTTTTTTCTGGCTCAGAACCTAATGGCTTCTCTGCTACAGGTGTTTTTCCTTCCAGCGCATATCCTAAAGGCTTCTCTGAAAAATCCTGCTGGCGGGCCTTCTGAGGCTTCTCTGATGTTGTTTTTGTCTTAGACTCATCTACTGATGAGATAATCGATTTGTTTTTAAGTATTAAGGATTCAATAATACTACTTTGCTCCAAAATTCTTGCTGTCAAATTATCTATTAATTGACTGTTAATTTGATTGTCAATTAGCCTTGACTCTATTTTGTCCAGTCGCTCACGAAGGTTCTTAATTTCCCCTGACAACTCATCATCAATACTATCCGTCAATTTGATTGTTTTTTGTTTCTGACTGATTTCCTTAAGCCTTTGTAAATCATCGGATGAAATCAATTTTTTCTTACCGTCAATAACAGTATCAATTTGAAGATGATCCATCCTTTTCTTCAAAGTGTTCAATGAGATGCCTAGCGATTCACTGGCTTCCTTGAGGTTGTACTTAATCTCATTTCCCATGATTGACACCATCAATTGACAGATTGTTGACAGATTCTCTTGACGACTTGGGGATGCATCGGCTTCCCGTAGCAATCGAAGTGGCCCATGCTGGCGAGTTCAAGACTGATGGTTCTATAAGATTTTCTTTTGTGTGTGACGGGATGGACACGCCTTAGCCTTTTAGCCTCCTTAACTAATGGGAGGTTGATTTCGCTGGTAGCCTTGCGGCCTTCACATTTACCAGTGACAGCCTTAACCCTTTCCCTTGCTGCACGAAGATTTTTAACAAGTTCTTTTTTTTGGTTGTCGGCAGCTTCCAATTCCAAGAAAATCAACACTGATTGAAAACCCTCTTTTCGCCAAGTTTCAATGAAGTCAATTTTACGATCAGCAAAGATGATCGATTTGACACCGATGGACTCCAACAAATACATCCCACGAATGCCGTGATCTTTGTTTCTTGCAAATCGTGAAGCAGATTCACAAATGATCGTGTCAATAGAGTTTTCCTTGCAGTAGGCCATCAACCGCACCATTCCTTTTCTATCTTCCAGTGCAGAATCACCTGTCATTACATCGTATTCAGTATGAACGATCTTCATATTATTGCTGTCAATGTATCTGTCAACTGATGCCTTTTGACGGTCAAATGAATCTTTCAATTGATTGTTAGCGCTTTTCGCATTTGTCTTGCTGGAAGTTCGTGCATAGAAAACCACAGGTTTCTGCATATTGATCCTATTTTTGATTGTCAGTTTGACTGATATTAACTCAAACAAATAACAATCAAAGCTAGCATCTATCGAATGAAGAAGCAAATAAATACCGTCAATTTGTCACTCAATCTGAAGATTGGGTGACAGATAAAGTGACAGTCAAACTTGCGCTATAACTTCACTCTTCAATCTTCTAAAAAAGAAACCTATTTTATTTAATTATTTGAATATATGGAGGGGTTGTAGGTCTGATCGCTTAGTATAAATGTGCTGGGGTCGAATCAGAAAATAAGCTTCCTAATCTTGAAGACCTGTCCTTAATACTAAAGACAACTCCATCTTAATCATTCCTCAGTTGTAATCTCTGCTCCTATTACCAGAGATCGCCCCGATTTTCCAATTCTCACTAACACTCGCACTGGTTCAACTGCATCTGAGAGCAGTTTCTCCAGTGCTGCCATTTCCTCTCTGTCATTTCTCCATGCTTTTGCTAGGCGTATTGGCCTGCCTGATTGAAGAAACTGCCCCAAAAACCAACGTATCGCTGTTTCGGAATCCTTGAAGTGCAGGGCTTCTTTAAGCATGTGAAGTTCCCAAGGCTTCAATATACGATTCAACCTTATTCAACAAATGCGATGGGACTCTCAAGATCGAGTAATCGCTGCCCCAACCCATCTTCTTGGATTGATATATGCCCTTATAGTAATCGGCAGGCCTAACGTTGTGTGGCCAATGTGCGCAACTTGGAAGTTCTGCATATCGGCCCCTTCGCTTACAATCTCTAACTGAGGGTAAGCCAATGATTTCACCAATCCGATTACACTCATCCTTAAAAACTGGCCCATGGCCAGAGTAGGATTCTTCAGTCTTTCCAATCACCTCATGAGCGTATTGGTGGATCATCTCGTGAAGAAGGATGTCATCTACGAATCGATTTAAACCTTCTCCAGAAGGATCAGCATCAAGATTCAGATGAACATATCTACCGGATACAATCGACCTCCTAATTGTGATTTTTCCTGTGATTCCAGACGGTGTTTTCATGAAATAGCAACCCCATGTCTGTAATGTCGAAATATCTCCAATCTCAATAATTGGTTGAAGCATTTCCGAGTTATTAAAATACACTCTATTGAATTCAATCCACTTTAAGTAAAGTCGCTGCTGTTCACGACTTCCGTATGCGATACTCCATTCAGAATATTGATTTCTGATCATTTTTTGTTCTACAGATTTTGACTTCATAATTTCCATTATTAGTACTTAATATAAAAGACGAATCGCCACTTTTATCTACAGAAGCCCCGCTCCTGTAATTACTCGTCTAATAACTTTCAAAGCAGATAGTGGCAGCCAGACGGAAACCGCCCTCAACGAAAATCTACTGATAAAAGTGACTGGCTGATTGACATCCACGCACTAAAGATTCAATCAACGTTCATAGCGATGGAGCGGTTCCAAACCCATGTACTGATTCCCATGTGATCTTAATTTTCTCATCACTCCATCCAGCATTTTCTCTAGCGTAGCGCTGGAATTCATCAAAGTCATCAGCCCTCACTCTTCGGGTCATTTCAACCAAATCAAAGTTCATCATTTTCTGTCCACCACGATCACCGATCACACAATTTCGATAGAGCGTAACTTGCGGCGGCCTGCGCTTCCTCTTCATGGTGACGGCTCAGGTTTGTTAACAAAGGAAACCGTGTTTGAAGCAAGCCATCGTTCAATCTCATCACTTCTATACATAACTTTTGAGCCCAGCTTCAGAAACTCAGGCCCTTTCTTTTGGCATCGCCAATGCCGTAAAGTGGAGTGTTTAATTCCAGTGATTGAGCTTAATGTAAGTGAATCAATCAGGTGATAATCTACAGCTTTATTTTCCATATCTATTTCCTTCTAATAATGTTCATAAATACAAACTAACAAAGGTATATTATACCACATTTCAAGCTGCTCTTGTGAACAAACAACGCTCTCTAGTTCAGCCATCAACAACAGAAGATCACCTAAGGCTTTTTATCATAAAAACTTTGTTTTTATTACATAAAATGGTCTTTGTGTTTTCATAGCTTCTGCATGTTTCAAAGATCATGATGACGAGATGAACAATCCCTAGGTGTGAGGAATTATGGACAAGGATGACAAATTAAGGATTCTTGGAATGTTCTAGGAAATATCAACGTATTTGTGAAGATTATTGTATATGAAGGTCTTGATTTCCTCACTACGATCAGGGCCTAAAGCATTGAGTAAATCTGAAATATATCTGATTAGCATTGAATCTTTTATCCATTTTTCTCGGTATCCTTGGATGAGAACTTTTTCAAATTCCAGCATACCAATAACAAAGCTTTGATTAAGATCATTTGTATCAGGCTCAAGATAATTGTATTTTGCATCGAAATACAAATCAAGAATCGAAGTTTTCTTTTCTATAGAGAAATTATCAATTATTAGCAGATGAAGGTAAACCGAACAATCGAAAGATGCAAAGTTTGCTAAATCTTCAATTTGATTAAATGATTCATAATAATCTTCATATGCTAAAAGCGCAACATCGATCCATTTTGGATTGTTATCTAACACACTATAAAACATTTTATCAGAAGTTGCTTTGAATTTCAGCCTCATTAATGTTCTAACAAAATACAGATAGCAAGTTATGAACTCTTCTTTATAATCAATTGGTGTAAAATCTTTAATAATCGTGAATCTTACTTGGTTTATAAAATGATTTGTAATGACAGGATTTGAGTAAATTAAATTAAAAGTACCTGTTGAACGAAGAAAATTTATAATCATTTTATGCAATCTTTTCAGACTTTTATGAGATATGACAAAATTGTTTTCTTCAACTTTAGAAGCAAAGATATTTGAATCTTTTAGCAGGATTCTTTTGTCCTCTTTTGTCAGTTTTTGTATCTTTTCTTTCAGTATTATTGCAGAAATTTCTATAGCAATATCAATTGTTCTTTCAGGTTTTCCATCCAGCCTGTCATCATCTGAATTTAGAAACATAGAAGATTCAGTGTTTTCAGCTAAAGTTTTCCAGTTTGGAACTAAATCTAAATCTTCTGACAGATCCCAAAACGGGTCATCTACAGTGAGTAAGAAGTCAATTTTTTTCTTTACTTCCCTTTGGTTTTCACTCAAAGAAAACAAATCAGTACCACTATTAATGAGTTTCTTAAGCATATTAATTACAACTTAGATAAGTCTTAATTTCATAAGTTGTCTGGGCTTACAGAGTTCCCAGACTCACAAACATCATCAGCAAAAGGATAGTCCACCAGAGGTTTGGTTTCTTCATTACCATTCCAGATTAATTCGTATCAAAAGAAAACAGAGGTGTTTGCCTTTTCAACGCCCTGAAAATATCGATCAATGTCTTCTTTTGCAACCACCAACTAACTCAAAGCCTCAGTCTAGATTCAAAGATCTTCCTTGAATCCTTCCAATGAAGAAAAAACGTCTCTTTTAGTGAAGACGTTTTGTTCTTCATTAGGAAGTCTTCAGCAATTCCGCTGGAGTCGAGCCCAAATCTCAACAAGGAAGTTATGTTGATTAAAGCAATTGAACTATTTGGAGATTCACTTCTCCAGAACATGAGCTATACGCTGGCTGGAGAGTCAGTCATCGACCACATGCACCGGCTTTCTCCGGTTCCAGTCAGTCAGCTTGCTGTCGATGGAGATATCACTACAGACACACTGCTTATTCTGGAAGATAGAGGTGATGATTTTAATCCAGAAACTGGTGTGGTTCTAAGCGTAGGAGGAAACGATTCTTTGAGATCTGCATCCATTCTGGAGTGTCCAGTGAGTTCTGTGTTTGAGTCATTCACAAAAATGATCCCAATACTCGATGCCTTCAGGAGTCGCTATATAGCGGTATTGGAGAGGCTGTTGAAAATGTATGAAGTGGAACTGATCAGGGTGCTGACTATTCATAATAGAGTGCCGATTAGCCCTACTATACCGAAGGAGGCGCTTGCTGCACTCGCACTTTTCAATGAGATCATTCTTGAGGAGTGCTCTCGACGCAAGCTTCAGATCATCGACTTAAGAGTGATTTGTGAATCCCCAGATTCTTATTCGGAAATCTCACCGATTGAACCATCTGGGATTGGTGGGCTTAGGATTAGCGAAGCCATTTTAAACTCTTACAAGGAGGTCTGATGTTTATAAGGATCATTGAAAATCAATTGTTGAACTGTGACATCACAGAGCGCTTCAGCTTTGGAAATACCTCTAGAAACGAGGAAACGGAGTCGCTGAATTACTTTGGAATTCACTGGGTGAATGAGGGCATCAGCTTGATAGCTCTGAGAGATCAAAGTTCTGAAGGTGGCAAAGTCATTCTCGATGTCATCATGGCTGCTGGAGAAGCAGATAAAAGAG
>OZSS01001127.1_pt1 | contig 12552 bp, 10 predicted proteins | sample 1779911 | NCBI WGS metagenome assembly OZSS01 (sample SAMEA2603589, study PRJEB24840) | metagenome | biome: Water; feature: Photic zone; material: Seawater sample | place: Mediterranean Sea | collected 2013-11-12 | depth 10 m | reverse complement strand
CCTATGATCAGGTGATCAATTTTATCAAGCATGTTTTCGATAATGGTAATTTTTGAAGAAACTTTAGCCCCTCCTAATATCGCCAAAACAGGCTTTTCTCCTGTCTCTAAAACTTTCTGAACCGCTATTACTTCGTTCTCTAAAAGCTTACCGAAATATTTATCCTCGTCAAAAAATTGAGCAATAATTGTTGTTGAAGCGTGAGCGCGATGGGCAGTTCCAAAGGCATCATTGACATAAAAATCTCCCAGCTTTGAAAGTCCATAAGCGAAATCAACATCTCCTGCAGTTTCCTCAGGATAGTATCGGAGGTTTTCCATTAGTAAAACTTCACCAGGGTTTAAGGCTTCTGCAGCTGCCTCGGCCTTCGGTCCAACGCAATCATCGCAGAATGCAACAGGCCTACCAAGAATTTCTTCTACTTTATAAATTATGTGTGAAAGGGAAAGGTTTGAGTCTTTTCCCTTGGGTCTTCCTAAATGAGAAATCAACACACAACTCCCTCCTTGATTCAAGATGTAATCAATGGATTCTTTGGCTGCTAGAATTCTGGTGCTGTCTGTAACTTGAAAGCTGTCATTTAATGGAACATTAAAATCAACTCTAATCACAGCTTTACGATTTGAAAAATCATTGTTGCTAAGTGTGTGCATTGTTAAATTTATTTTTTCAAAAATAGTTTTTTTTGAGGTTTAGGCAGTTATTTTTTTTGCCTTAAAAGACATTATTTTGGACCTTAAAGTTTAATCCAAAAGGATTGATTAATTTTAAAGCCTAGAAATATTTCTCTCGTCTATGTACCAAAGTGAAATTGTTGGCCAAAAAAAGTTAAAATCACAGCTTAAAGAGGTAGTTTCTAGCAGCCAATATCCTCATTGTCAGTTATTTATAGATTCAAAAGGTTATGGAGGACTTCCCTTGGCCTTGTCTAGTGCATTGGGTTTAATATATGGTTTTGACTTCTTGAAAAAGGAAGAAGAAAAGGGCGTTAATTCCAGGAAATTACTGCAACATCCCGACTTGCATTTTGTTTATCCAATAATCAACAAATCCTCAGGAAGCGCTAAAGCAACATCAGATGATTTTATTGAAGATTGGACTGAGTTTCTAGGGCAAAGTCCTTACGGTGGAACAAGGGATTGGATAAATCAACTGGAAGCTGGGAACAAGCAAGGAATGATTGGAGTTAGGGAAGTTTCAAAAAATGCATCATAAAATGCACCTTAAATCGCATGGTGGCGGCAATAAAGTCATGTTGGTTTTCGGAGTTGAAAAGCTTTCAGAAAAAGCTTCAAATAAGCTCCTAAAACTTCTAGAGGAACCGCCGAGCAAAAGCTATTTCATTTTGATTGGAGAACAATTAGAGTCACTTTTACCTACTTTGGTTTCGCGATGCCAACTAATCAAACTAAACCCTATCTTAACATCAGTCATTGAAAACAAATTGATAGAAACAGATGAAGCAGATCGGGCGAAAGCTCTTGTTCGATCAGGAAGGGGAAGTTGGAGGAGAGTCTTGTCCTTAATTTCCATGCCTGAACAAACAGTTGTTTTTGAAGAGCTTTGGATTTCCCTCTTAAGGGCTGCTTATCGAGCAAAATCGAATAAAGCGATTGTATTGGACTTGATGGGTTGGTCGGACCGTATGAACGAATTAAATCGAGAAGAACAAAAATCGTTTATAGACTATGCACTCGAGTTTGTTCGTCAAGCAATGCTGCTCTCCTATCAATCGGAGGATCTTTTCGATATGCATCTAAATACTGATTTTGATATGCACAAGTTTGCTCCATTTGTCCACAGTGGTAATGTGCTAGAAATGGTGAGATTACTCGAGAACACTTCTTATCATCTAGAACACAACGCCAATCCTAAGATTCTTTTTAGCAATTTTTTCACTCGAAATGACGCGATGGCTAAATGTCAAACAACCGACTTCTTAAATACAAAAGAAATAGTAGAGTGTTTGTTAGAACAAAGTGACAAAATTGTAAAATAAAATCCTTTTATTATCCCAGAGAAAAAGGCTAAAGGTTTGCCTTTTTGTTTTTCGGAAAGGAAAGAAATGTAAAAAACATCAAGCCAAAGGGGTGTTTGTTTGAGTAGTTTAAACCCCTTATCGCTTAACATTTCTTCAAGACCTTGAGGTGTAAAATGCCAAAGATGTCTGGGAACATCAAATGCAGCCCAATCATTTTGATAATGCTTTCTATCGTGACTATCAAAATTGGGGACAGCAACAACTAAGATTCCCTCATCGGACAATAAAGAATGAATCTTTGTTATGGCTTCTTCGGGACTTGGTAAATGTTCTAGTACGTGCCATAATGTGACCAGGTCAAAATCCTTGGTGGCTAACTGATTTATTGATTCGTAAACTTTTAGCTTTTTTTTGGCGCATATTTCGTTTGCTCTTTCATTGTTCTCAACGCCAAAAACATCAAAGTTTTTATTGTTCATAAAAGACAAAAAGACACCTGCCCCACAACCTATATCAAGTAGCTTTGAAGGTGACTTGACATAGGGCTTAAGGAGTCTGTATTTATATCTCAGCATAAATATTCTACCTAGGCTGTAAAGTCTTTGGGTAAGTGATTTGCTTTCATTCTGGTGAGAAATGTATTGATCGGATTGGTAATAGAGGCTTACGTCTTTTACATTTCCCAAATCCGTCCAGGCTCTTTTGTTTTGTTTATCCCAATAGATATTAAAAGCTTCTCCTGAAACCAAGTGGTCTTTAACGGGGTAGAGAAAGTGCTGCTTTTTATTTTTCATGACGAGGTTCCACGTGGAACATTACCTTCCTAGTTTAACCAAAAGGACACTAATATCACTTGGATTGATCCCGCTAATTCTTGAGGCTTGAGATAAGTTAGCAGGTTTAATGTTATTAAGTTTTTCTTTGGCCTCATGAGATAAGGAGGCTAATTCATCATAATCAAAATCATCTGGTATCTTGATGTGGTCTAGTCTATTAAGCTTCTCGGCGTTTGCCATCTCTTTTTCAATATACCCAGCATACTTAATTTGTATTTCTGCTTGCTCAAGAATGTCACTACTGATATGGTTAACTGACAGATAGTTAGAAACTGCTTTCAAAGAAGTCATGTCATGTCGGGATATATTAGGGCGAGAAAAAATTTTGCTCAATTTATCAGACTGTTTTACAGCAGCTGAATCCCTCTTTGTAAGCAGCAAGTTAATCTCATCGACGTCAAAACTTTGGGTCTTAAAAAAATTAACGAGTTCACTAGTTTGAGCCGCCTTTTGGCCAACTGCCATCATTCGTTGCTGGGAAGCTAGACCAAGCTCGTATGCGATGGGCGTCAACCTTAGATCAGCATTATCCTGCCGTAATAAGGTGCGGTATTCTGCCCTTGAGGTAAACATTCTATAGGGTTCTTCAGTCCCTTTTGTGATGAGGTCATCGATCAATACCCCAATATAGGCTTCATTGCGCTTCAACACAAAAGGAGGATTTTCGTTTAGTTTAAGATGGGCATTTATTCCTGCCATTAACCCTTGTGATGCTGCCTCCTCATAGCCGGTTGTTCCATTAATTTGACCCGCAAAGAAAAGGCCGTGAACTAGTTTGGTCTCTAAACTATTTTTTAACTGTGTCGGAGGGAAGTAATCATATTCAATCGCATAACCGGGTCGGAAAAATTTAACTTTTTCAAAACCCTTAACGGATCGTAACGCATTGTATTGAATGTCCTCGGGCAATGAAGTAGAGAAACCATTTACATAAACTTCCACTGTATCCCACCCCTCAGGTTCTACAAAAATTTGATGTCTTGATTTATCTACAAATCGGTTGATTTTGTCTTCGATAGATGGGCAATATCTAGGACCTGTACTTTGAATATTCCCATTAAACATTGGCGAGCGATCAAAACCGGAGCGTAATAAATCATGCACTTCAGGGCTGGTATGTGTAATGTGACAACTGCGTTGTTGGGACAGGGGTTGGGTGTCAGTAAAGCTAAACTTTGATGGTAGTTCGTCTCCAGGCTGTTCCTCCATGAGTGTATAATCGAGTGATCGACCATCCACTCTAGGTGGGGTTCCTGTTTTCATTCTTCCAGACTCAAAGCCCAAACTTTCTAAACTAGCGGTAAGACCGGTGGCTGCCTTTTCTCCTGCTCTGCCTCCACCGTAATTTTTTTCGCCAATATGAATAAGCCCGTTAAGAAAGGTGCCATTGGTGAGCACTACTGTTTTGGAATATATTGGAATTCCCAATGAGGTAATAACGCCTTTTATGGTATTGCCCTCAACAATAATGTCTTTGATCATGTCTTGGTAGAAATCGAGGTTAGGGGTCTGTTCTAACATATCGCGCCATTGTTTGGCAAAAAGCATTCTATCAGACTGAACTCTTGGGCTCCACATGGCAGGGCCTTTGGATTGATTGAGCATTTTAAACTGTATGGCGCTTCGATCGGAAACAATACCACTATATCCCCCTAGTGCATCAATTTCTCTAACGATTTGTCCTTTTGCAATTCCTCCCATAGCGGGATTACATGACATTTGCCCTATTGTCTGTAGGTTCATTGTCACAAGCAGTGTTTTTGATCCAAGGTTTGCCGCAGCAGCTGCTGCCTCAGCTCCAGCATGTCCTCCTCCTACAACAATCACATCATATACGCCTTCAAACATAGTTTATTGTTTCACGTGGAACATTGCCAAACAAGCATCTTCTTTGCGCTGCATGGTTAATTTTTCATCTTCACTTTTGTCGTTTTGCCTCATACAGTGTAAAAGTGCATGTGAGACAAGCCTAAGTGTCTCTTTTTCAGCGCTTTGGTTGTATTTTTTAGCGTTTTCAATTAGCGCTTCACATGAGATAAATGCCTCAGCGGTAATTTTGGTGTCAACGGTATAATCAAAAGTTAAAATATCAGTATCGGTGTCGTGGTTGAGGTGCTTTTGATTCAACTCCAATAAGGTTGTTGCATCAACAAAATTATAATCCATCTGTTGAATAGAATAACCGTATTGTTTTGCGATCTCAATTAACCACTCAGAAATATGAGTTTCATCAAGCGTCAGAAAGTTTTCGTGAAAGAACCTTATCACCTTTTTTTTTACAAATATAAAACAAAGAGGAAACAAATAATTTCTTAAAGGTGGCGCATGGTATTATCTTTGAAAAAAATTAGAACATGAGCGTACGCGTCAGATTTGCACCAAGTCCCACAGGTGCTCTTCATATTGGAGGGGTAAGAACCGCTCTTTTCAACTATCTATATGCAAAAAAACAAAAAGGAAGTTTCATTCTAAGGATTGAGGACACGGATCAAAGAAGGATGGTCGAGGGCGCAGAAGATTATATCATAGCGGCTCTTAAATGGATGAATATCGAACCAGACGAAGGCCCAAATAGTGCGGGTAGTTTTGGCCCATACAGGCAGAGGGAAAGAAAGGAGATATATGAGAAAGAAGTTTTAAAGCTTATTAGTGCTGGAAGGGCATATTATGCTTTCGATTTGCCAAACACCTTGGAGGAAACGAGAAAAGCATACGAGAAAAAAGGGGAGAGCTTTAAATACGGAATGTTTAACAGAAACACCATGTTGAATTCTCTTACGCTCAGTGAAGAAGAAACAGCAGAAAAAATAAAGACTGGAAATTATGTAATTAGACTTAAGGTGGAAAAGGGAATGGCCATTAATGTAGAAGACCAGGTTAGGGGCAACATTCGTGTTCAGAGTGATGAATTAGATGATAAGATCCTAATGAAAGGAGATGGTATGCCTACTTATCATTTTGCCAATGTTGTAGATGACTATTACATGAAAATTTCACATGTTATACGCGGTGAAGAGTGGTTGCCCTCATTACCATTGCACAAATTAATTTATGATGCATTTAATTGGCCGCTTCCAAAATTTATGCATTTGCCATTGATATTGAAGCCTCAAGGTAAAGGAAAGCTTTCAAAACGTGATGGTGCTCAATTAGGATTTCCTGTTTACCCCTTAGCGTGGGAAAAAAACAAAGGATTCAAAGAGAGAGGTTTTCTGCCAGAGGCGCTATTAAATTATTTATCTCTTTTAGGGTGGAATCCTGGAACAGAAAAAGAGATTTTTACAATTGAAGCGTTAATCGATTCATTTGACGTTGCCAAAATTCAAAAAGGGGGCGCAAGATTCGATTTTGAGAAAGCGCGATGGATAAACCATAAATTTTTAAGTTTTACTGAGGGTAAAAACATTTTAAAGCGTTTTCCTGAGTTTTTTGAGTCAGGAATGACTCAGTGGTCGGAAAAAACGAAATTAGCAGTCTATGAGCTTCTAAAAGATCGATTATTTTTGCTTGAAGATTTTGAAAAACAGGTTGACGTTTTTTTAAACGATCCAAAAGAGTACGATCAAAAAGTTATCAGAAAAATAGAAAAGCATGAGCCAGAGAAGGTCCTTAATTTTTTTGTCAAATTATTAGAAAACGACGTTCCAACAGAATTTTGGAAAGAGAGGGTGCAAACATGGAATCAAAAGGCGGAAACTCCTTTTGGGGTTATCATGCAAAGTTTGAGGCTTGCCATAGTAGGGGATTTGAGTGGCCCAGACATTCTTAAGGTTTGTAACCTGATTGAAAAAGAGGTATCTTTAAAAAGACTGAATAATCTTATAACCTATTTAAATAATTGACTTATGGAAATATCTACTTACATTTTTATTTTTATTATAGTGCTGATCGTCATCTCTGGAATATTTGTTGTGAAACAGCAAACATCTGCAGTGGTGGAGCGATTCGGAAAATTTATTGCAACTCGCAAGCCAGGACTTCATATCAAAATTCCACTTATCGACAAAATAGCGGGAAGGGTAAGCCTTCGGATTTTACAGTTGGACGTAATCGTTGAAACTAAAACCAAGGATGATGTTTTTGTGAAATTAAAAGTATCTGTTCAGTACAAGATCCTTGCGGACAAAGTTTATGATGCCTTTTATAAATTAGATTTCCCCCAGGACCAGATTACTTCCTATGTTTTTGATGTGGTTAGAGCGGTTGTTCCAAAGATGCGTTTGGACGATGTATTTGAGAAAAAGGACGAGATCGCTAATGCGGTTAAAAGCGAACTTAATGATGCCATGATCAACTACGGTTATGATATTATAAAGGCATTGGTAACTGATATTGATCCAGATGGAGAAGTAAAAACAGCAATGAACAGGATTAATGCTGCAGAAAGAGAAAAAATTGCTGCGCAATACGAAGGAGATGCGGCTAGAATTTTGATCGTTGAGAAAGCAAAAGCAGAAGCGGAGAGCAAGCGACTACAGGGTCAGGGAATTGCTGATCAACGAAGGGAAATTGCCAGGGGTCTTGAGGAGTCTGTGGACGTGCTCAATAATGTAGGGATTAACTCACAAGAGGCTTCTGCCTTAATTGTAGTTACCCAACACTATGACACGCTTCAATCAATCGGAGAAGAAACCAACAGCAACTTGATTCTTTTACCCAATTCTCCTCAAGCTGGAAGTGACATGCTGAACAATATGGTAGCTTCATTCACCGCGAGTAATCAAATTGGAGAAGCGATGAAAAAAGAAAATCAAAAGAAAATAGACAAAGAAGGCGGCAAAAGCTAATTAGCCATTCTTCCAAGTGTCTCTAAGGCCAACGGTTTTGTTAAAAATAAGTTGGTCTTTGTCTTTTTTTCTATCGAGAATAAAATATCCCATTCGCTGAAATTGATATCTGGCTCCTGGCTGAGCATCAAGAACGGATGGCTCGATAAAACCATTGCTCACTTCTAAAGAATTTGGATTAATGTGCTCGCTTGGGTCTTGATCTTTGATTTTGTCAGGTTCAGCAACGGTAAACAAGCGGTCGTACAAATTTACTTGTATTGGAAGCGCGTGTGCTTGAGTCACCCAGTGAAGCGTTCCTTTAACCTTCCTTTGACTCTCCTCGGTACCTGATCCGCTTTTACTTAAAGGATCGTAACTGCATATAATCTCTTTTATGTCGCCATTTGTGTCTTTAATAACTTCTTCACCCTTTATGATATAAGCATTTTTAAGCCTTACTTCTTTCCCAATGGTGAGTCTAAAAAACTTGCGGTTGGCTTCTTCTCGAAAATCTTCTTGTTCGATATAGAGTTCACCAGAAAAGGGGATTTCTCGATGTCCAGCATGATCGTCTTCAGGATTATTTTCAGCCAGTACGGTTTCGGTTTTGCCCTTCGGATAATTTTTTATTGTTAATTTGACGGGCTTAATGACCGCCATAACACGAGGAGCAACTTTATTAAGGTGCTCTCTAACACAAAATTCCAGTAGGGAAGCGTCAATTAAGTTTTCCCTTTTGGCAACTCCGGCTGTATTCACAAAATTTTGAAGAGACTCAGGAGTATATCCTCTTTTTCTCAAGCCACTGATGGTTGGCATCCTTGGATCATCCCATCCGTCAACATGACCTTCGTCAATTAGGTTTTTAAGTTTTCTTTTGCTGGTAACGGTGTAGGAGAGGTTAAGTCTTGCAAATTCTCTTTGTTTAGGTCTAATAGTTTTTAGTGGAGATAATGCGTCTAAAAACCAATCATAAAGATCGCGGTGAGGTTTAAATTCCAAAGAACAAAGTGAATGTGAAATGTTCTCAATGTAGTCAGACTCTCCGTGTGTCCAATCATACATTGGATAAATGCACCATTCATTACCAGTGCGGTGATGAGATTGGTATAATACTCTATACATTACTGGGTCTCTCAAGAGCATGTTGGACGCTGCCATATCAATTTTAGCCCGCAAAACGTGGGCGCCCGCTTCAAATTTACCCGCTTTCATTTCTTGAAATAAGCTTCTGTTTTCTTCGATGCTTCTATTTCTAAAAGGGCTGTTCTCACCAGCAACGGTAGGCGTTCCCTTTTGTCCCGCAATTTGCTCGGAGTTTTGGGAGTCAACGTAAGCTAATCCCTTGTTAATCAGCAACAAAGCCCATTCGTAAAGCTGTTGAAAGTAATCGGAGGCATAACGCTCTTTATCCCATTTAAAGCCTAGCCATGCAATATCTTTTTTGATGGCCTCTACAAATTGTGTCTCTTCTTTTATCGGATTGGTATCATCAAACCTAAGGTTTACAGGGGCTTTATAACGATCTCCAAGGTTAAAATTGAGACAAATGGCCTTAATATGGCCAATGTGTAAATGACCGTTTGGCTCTGGGGGAAATCGGAAACGCAATGTTCCAGAAGACATACCTGACTTGATGTCCTCCTCAATAATATGTTCGATAAAGTTTAGTGGTCGCTCAGACATACTAAAAATTTTTCCAAAGATATTAAAAGCAGAATTGTGGGAATATAATTATATGGTATTATATATTTGTCAAAAAAGTTTCGGTGGATCAAATTATTCTTGAAGATATTCGCGTTTACGCCAACCACGGTTGTATGGAAGAGGAGGAAAAAATCGGTAGTGATTATATCGTTAATCTGACGGTAAACACCAACCTCGATGTTCCTGCTGCGTCGGACAACTTGGAAGAAGCAGTGGACTATGTTGACTTGCTTAGGATTGTTGAGGAAGAAATGGCAATTAGGTCAAAACTATTAGAGCATGTTGGAGATAGAATAGTGACTAGGATTCTCAACTCTATGATGACGGTTAGTGAGGTTGTGGTAAAGGTTGCTAAACAAAATCCTCCTATAAACGGAAATATCGCTGCAGTAACCATTGTCAGAAAAGGAAGGCGATAGTTTAAAAATAAAGCTCAAAATTTTATTACTTTTGCAGCATGGCATCGTGGCCGAGTGGCTAGGCAGAGCTCTGCAAAAGCTTGTACAGCGGTTCGAATCCGCTCGATGCCTCAAAATTCCGTTGTGAGAACGGAATTTTTTATTTCATTTCAAAAATTTGCCCGCCAATAGTTTTCTTAGTGGTCATTTTCTTTGGGTTTCCATAAACCCTTATTATCCCACCAGCCGTAACCTTCGCCTCTATCAATTCCTTTGCGTTGACATAAGACATGCCGCCCGCTGTTACACTAACTTTAGTTTGTTCTGAAATAAGTGTCTCTGCTTCACAAGCACCACCGCTATTCACAACTGATTGGTGATTGGTGACTTTTCCGCTTAAAAAAAGTTGACTTCCAGTACTCACAACTGACGTGATTTTTTCGCCCTCAAAAGAAAGGTTCATTGTTGACCCTTCATTAACTCTTAATGAAATACTGGTTTGGGCATAAGTGTCGTCCGAACTTAGATTGCTTCCTTGATAGAGTGATATTTCGTCCAAAACCGAACTGTGATGCAACTCGACATAGGTAAAAGTAGGGTTGAGTATATGTTCAAGGGAGTGTCTAATTTTTAGCGTATTGCGCTTGATTTTTGGAACAACGTCCATTTTATCCTCCCCGCTAATAACAAGTTTATTTTCATCAGAAGGGATAAGTTTTACTTCGATTCCTGAATAAATCTTGATATTGATAAAGTCATCAATAAAAACAATTCGCTCTTGATTGTCAACTACTTTTTCATCTGCCTCTTGGGCAACAATCGTAAAGGTGATGAGAAATAAAAGTAGAGAAAGCTTAAAGCGAATCATCATAAATTTTTTTATTCAACTCAAAATTAAATAATTATTCCGTTGGTTCAGTTAAAATAAAGTCTAATTGTCGCCTAAGTAAGTCCGCTTTTTTCACTGTTATTTGAACCAAATCTCCAAGTTGGTAGTTTTTTTGGGTTTTTTCTCCTACTAAGCTGTGCGACTGCTCATCATAAATAAAATAATCTCCCTTTATCTCTGAAATTTTAACAAGTCCCTCACATTTATTTTCAATAATTTCAACATAAATACCCCTATCCGTTACTCCAGATATAACACCATTGAAAGACTGATCTATTTTGTCCTCCATGAATTTTACTTGCATGTATTTTATGGAATCTCTTTCTGCTTTCGTGGCGAGTTGTTCTCGGTTTGAAGAATGAATACAAGCCTCTTCAAGAACTTTTGGATTAATTTGATTGTGTTCGTTCATATAAGACGCTACCAATCGATGAACCAATACATCTGGATATCGTCTTATAGGCGAAGTAAAATGGGTATAGTGTTCAAAAGCTAAGCCATAGTGTCCTATGTTTTCAGTTGTATAAACAGCTTTGCTCATGGAGCGAATCGTCAGAGTATCTATTAATTGTTGCTCCCTTTTTCCATGTGATTCTTGTAAGAGATTATTAAGCGAACCATTAATATTTTTGGATTCAAGATTGAGCTGATATCCTAAATTTGATGCTATATTTTTTAAGTTGATTAACTTATCCTCATCCGGCAAATCATGAACCCTATATACAAAAGGTTTTTTTGGTTTCTGTTTCCCAATAAACTCTGCCACTCTTCGGTTGGCAAGAAGCATAAACTCTTCGACTAGTTTGTGGGCATCTTTAGAGGATTTGAAATATATGCTTTCTGGATTATCTTGACTGTCTAAATTAAATTTTACCTCAACCCTATCAAACGATAATGCGCCTTTTGACGTCCTCGTTTTTCTTAGTTTTTTCGCAAAAACATCCAGTTTAATTAGCGCACTAAATATTTCTTCCGAAACAGTATATGATTTATCAGTTAAGGATACCTCGGCGTTAACTTTATTATCCTCTGTATCTAGAATAAATTGTACCTCGTCGTAAGAAAAACGGTGATCAGAAAAAATCACTGTTTTTCCAAACCACTCTTTTTCAATTTGCATATTTTCATCAACTACAAATACTGCTGAAAAAGTATATTTTTCTTCACGGGGTCTTAGGGAACAAACTCCATTGGAAAGCATTTCAGGAAGCATGGGAACAACTCTATCAACCAAATAAACAGAAGTTGCACGATCATAGGCCTCCTCATCTAAAACACTGTTCGGTTGGACATAATGGGAAACGTCTGCAATATGAATCCCTATCTCTGTTTTATTATCTGGTAAAGGGAAAAAGGAAATCGCATCATCAAAATCTTTAGCCGTGACTGGGTCAATAGTAAACGTTGTTTTATTTCTAAAATCTCTTCTTCTTGCAATTTCATTTTCCTCTATTGAAGTATTAAGTTTTTGAGTAAACTTTTCTACATGCGATGGAAATTCTTCTGGAAATCCATAATCAAACATGATGGCGTGCATTTCCGTGTTTAACTCCCCAGGATGACCGAGAGATTTTTTTATCTTTCCGAAAGGTGAAGAGGCCCTTTTGGGCCATTCTTTAAATTCTACAACCACTTTCTCTCCGTCATTAAAATCTTTTAACTCTGTCGCTTCAATAAAAAAATCTGTGTACATTTTATTTCCACGAGTATTGACAAAACCAAATTCCTTTTTCCTGTCTAGGATACCAATAAAATTTTGTTGTTTACGTTCAAGAACTTCTACCACTTCCCCCTCTTTCCTACCGCTCTTTTTTCTGTTTAGCGGATACACTAAAACAAGATCTCCATTAAATGCACGGTTTAAATTTCTCCTTGCAATAAAGATATCATCCACTCCTTCAGGCATTAACAAATAACCATTTCCTGACGAGTTAACATCAATTATTCCAAGATTTTGTGGGTGATATTAGAG
>OZSS01001126.1_pt1 | contig 12555 bp, 6 predicted proteins | sample 1779911 | NCBI WGS metagenome assembly OZSS01 (sample SAMEA2603589, study PRJEB24840) | metagenome | biome: Water; feature: Photic zone; material: Seawater sample | place: Mediterranean Sea | collected 2013-11-12 | depth 10 m | reverse complement strand
CTCTTGGGCCTTGAACAGCCTCTCCTCTGGTTTTATTTAACATTCTAAATTGTATTCCTGAGGAATCGGAAGCTCGCCCTATAACGCCCCCCATTGCGTCTATCTCTCTAATCAGGTGACCTTTACCAAGACCTCCCATTGCAGGATTACAAGACATTATTCCCAAGTCATCTTGACTAAAAGATACCAATGTCGTTTTTGCTCCAATTCTATCAGAAGCAATTGCCGCCTCTACACCCGCATGGCCAGCACCTATAACTATAACATCATAATTTTTCATAATAGTTCCACGTGAAACATTTATTTTCCTATACAAAACCTCTCGAAAATATACCCTAATCTTTCTTCAAAGTCATTTTTTCCATAAAGCTTGTCTAAGTCCCTTAAAGCCTTCATCAGATAATCCGAAGATATTTCTAATTCATCAATATTACTTATTGAATCTTCAAGATATTTGATGATTTCCTTTAAATTATCAATTTGTCTCTTTTCAGAAAAGAAATAATCATCATTATTTAAAGTATCAACCGCCAAAAGGTTCTCATTAATGAAATTATTTAATTCGATCAACTTCTTGATGTTTTTTTTATCAGCAACACAAGATATTGATAGGGATTTGATTTTTTTTAAAACACCTATTTTAGAGATCCACTCATCTTTTTTAGTTTCAAATGATGACAAATCATTTTTGTTAAATATTACAACAATCCTTTTACCTTGAATGCTTTCAAGTGTTTTAGATAAAACAACAATATTTTTTTCAGATAAACAGTCAGGAGATAAAACTAGTATAAATCTGCTTGATTCGTCAATTGCTTGTTTTGTTTTGGCAATACCTTTTTTCTCAATGTTTCTTAACGCGTTTCTTAGCCCAGCGGTATCAGTGAAAACAGCTTTAGCGCCAGCTAGCTCCATAACATTAGTGTTCAAATCCGTTGTTGTGCCTTCTTCATTTGAAGTAATTGCCCTTTCTTCTCTTGATATATAATTAAAAAAAGATGATTTTCCTGAATTTGGAGGACCAAATATAACTATTTTACCACCAATATCAATTTTACTTAAATTGTCGGAATACTTAACTGTAAGCCTAATTTGTTCTAGAAGTTGAGATAGTTGTTTGGAAACTTCAGTAACATCAAAGCTTTCATTTTCTTCGGAAAAATCAATGGCAGCATCTAGAATTGAGATACTATCTAGTATGCATCTTCTCCACTTTTTACAAATATTTTCTGTTTGTCCAAATGTCTGTTTATTAGCTAGGATTCTTTGATTCTCTGATTCTGAGGAAATAAGGTTGGCTAGACCTTCATAGTGTATTAAGGAGTTTTTGCCATTTAAATATCCCCTTTTTGAAAACTCTCCGGGATCAGCAAACCTTAAATTTTCAAAAGAACTTAACTCAGATAATATTTTATTTACAATTGAAATGCTACCGTGACACTGTATTTCAAGCATTTCTTCTCCAGTGTAAGAGTTAGGCGATTTAAAATAAATCAAAACGATTGTGTCTAGAACCACCCTTTTTTTATCATAAAGTTTTGTAAAATAGGCTTTCCTGGGGAAGATTTGTTTTAAATCAGTCAATTCTTTAGAACTTTTAAACATTCAGGACCCGAAATTCGAATTACAGCAATCGCTGACTGACCATAGGGAGTCGAAAGAGCAAAAATAGTTTGTTTAGAATTAGACATACTTAGAAGTTATCAAAAATTAGTAAAAATTAATTATATAAAAAAATATATAATTTGTTATAATTCAACAGAAATTTAGAATTCTATGAAAAAGTTTATAAATCTTACATTAGCTCTAGTTCTTTTATCATCAAACGCATCCGCAGAGATGAATTCAGGTGATACATCTTGGATCCTTACGTCTTCTGCATTGGTTTTATTTATGACACTTCCAGGGTTGGCTCTATTCTACGCCGGATTAGTACATTCGAAAAATGTTTTGTCAGTATTGGCTCAAAACTTTGGAATTGCTTGTCTGATGTCTGTCATTTGGGTAGTTATTGGTTATTCTATCGCTTTTTCTCAAGGTGAATCTAGCCTTTTCGGTGACATGTCAAAAATGATGCTCAAAAATACTAGTGGTCTAGTAGGAACCATACCAGAAACGCTATTTATTGTTTTCCAGATGACTTTTTGCATCATTACTCCAGCCTTGATTGTAGGTGCTTATGTTGAAAGAATTAAATTTTCAGTGGTTTTGATTTTTTCAGCTATTTGGCTAGTCGTCGTTTATTGTCCAATTGCTTATTGGGTTTGGGGTGGAGGTTTCCTTGCACAAATGGGAGTTAAAGACTTCGCTGGAGGTATAGTTGTTCATACAACTGCAGGTATTGCAGCATTAGTAATTGCATTGATACTCGGAAAAAGAGAAAACTTCAAAAAAAATCTGGTTACTCCTCCGCATAGCCCAGTCATAACTATGATAGGGGCTTGTATGTTATGGGTAGGGTGGTTTGGATTCAATGGTGGCTCAGCTTTAGCTGCGGACTCAGCAGCAGCAAGTGCAATACTTGTTACTCATATTGCTGCATCTTTAGGAGCTCTATCATGGGCAGTAATTGAGTGGATGCGCTTTGGAAAGCCTTCATTGGTTGGGATGGTTACGGGGATGGTGGCCGGTCTTGCAACAATAACACCAGCTTCAGGGTTTGTTGGTATCGAGGGCGGTATAATACTTGGTCTTATAGGCGGATTTTTATGTTACTATGCCGTTGATCTTATAAGATTAAAGCTAAAAATTGATGATAGTCTTGATGTGTTTGCAGTTCACGGTGTTGGAGGAATGTTAGGAACAATTCTTTGTGCCTGGTTAATGAGTTCAGATAGAGGTGGGGTTGGGTATGATGATGGTTTATCTTTAATAGACCATTTAAAAATACAATCATACTCAGTACTTGTTGCACTTATATGGACTGCAGTTTTTACATATTTAATACTTAGGATTATATCGATGTTTACAAGCTTAAGAGTTGACATTGAACAAGAAACTGATGGTCTTGACACCTCCTTACACGGTGAAAGCGGTTACAACAAATAATAAAGCATTCACAAGCTGTGGATAAGTAAATAATTAAATTTAGAAAAAGCTAGAAAAACCAGGGCTTCCATTATATTATCAACAACGCAGATAATTGTTGATGGGAATAAAAATGGAAAATTTAAAAAGTATCATTTGCTTAATAATATTTTTATTATTTGGTTACAACCTTAATGCTGCTTCAACCTCACCTAGCCAAACTGTTCCAAAAGTCTTTGACGATATTGAAAAAGAAAAAATTAAAAAACGAGGTAAAGAAAATCTTTTGAACGGATTAGATAATATTAAAAATAATCAGCTCAATCAAATATCAGTTGTTGTTAAATCTTTAGTAATTGTTGCACCCGAGGAATTACAAAATGTCATAAACTTTGACGATTACAAAAGTCAGCTGATTGGAAAGTCAAAAAGTATAAATGAACTAAACTTGATTTCGCAAAAGATGACTAAAGACTATCAATTAAATAACCTCCCATTAGTGAGAGTGATTTTACCCAAACAAGAATTAAAGCCAAGTGGTGCCACAATTTTCTTTAAAGTTATAGATGGTTTTATAGAAGAAATTAATCTTGAAAAAATTCCTAAAAAACAAAAAAAGGCTGTTTTCCGGTACCTCAGAGAGTTAAAAGATAAAAAAAATATAAAAAATTCGCTTCTGGAGAGAAAGTTATTATTGGCTGGGAGGGTAGTAGGGTTACAACTTAATACAGCTTTTGCTCCGGGTACCAAAGAAGGAGCAACCATTCTAGTTGTAGAGGCTAAACATAAATTATTTTCAGGGAGTATAAATTTTAACAACACCCAAAGTGAAGAATTGGGAAGACAATTAGGAGTTCTGCAAACAACAATTAACTCACCATTTGGGTATGGAGAAGGATTAACGATGTTTGGATTAGCACGACCAACAATTAAAGGGATGAAGGGAACTGGGAATTCAGTAACAATAAGAGGTGGAGGACTATCTTTTTCTTATCCTTTGGGTGACAATGGTCTCATTACTAACCTCTCATATTCAGAAAGTATGACTCGACCGGGGGGAGACATTGCCTCATTAGGAATTGAGTCCAATATGAAATCAGGTTCATTGGGTGTAACTTATCCTTTAAAACTAAGTACAAATTCATCATGGACATTAAGAGGAAATGTTACATGGATTGATGAACTACAACAAACTAACACAACAGGGATAGATCAAATCCTATCTCACGACAGATTAACAAGTCTTAGATTAGGCCTAAGTTTCTTTGGGTGTCCGAATGGGTGTATATATTTCGATTCTGAATTATCTCGTGGGATTGATGTCGCCTCACGCTCCGCGAGTGAGGCAACAGACATACCTCTTTCTAGAACTTCAGGAACATCACAGTATCATCACATAAGAATTAATTCATCTTATTCATTCTATGTACTGACAAATTATCTAATAAAAATAGGTCTAGGTGGACAATACACAGACGATGCTTTGTTAAACTCTGAACAAAGTACGGTAATTGGTATGGATAAGATAAGCTCTTTAGCTTCAGGAGCTATTTCAGGTGATAAAGTTTGGTACTTAAGAGCAGAATTAAACAGAACATTCTCACTTTTAGATAATCTTTCAATGACTCCATATTTATATTCTGCAATGGGAGTTTCTTACCTAAACCGGCCTACAACAGCAGAGAACAAGGAAACTGCAGCTAAGTCCCTAGGAGTTGGCCTTCAACTAAACAATATAAATGATTATTTTTATTTTAACAAAAACATCACTGCCAAAATAGAATATTCCAAAACAATCGCTACTGATAAAATTGAAATACTTTCAGATGTTAGGTTAAATAAACATCATTTAATGCTTATGCTTAATATGGATTTCTGAATAATAAAAAAAATACTTGTTTTGTCGTTAAAATAGGCAGAAAATGAGTACGAATTTATAAAAAAGGAACTTAGAGGAAATGGTTCTTAAAAAAAACAAATTTTATTCATTGATTGCTGCTACTTTATGTAGCGTTATGACCCTCAGTCCAGGTATTTCGGCAATAGCTGCAGACATGCCGACCGGAGGATCTGTGCAAAATGGGAATGTAGAAATAGCTTACATTAACCCTGACCACGTTGTTCTTAATCAAAACACAAAAAATTCTATAATTCATTGGGATTCATTTTCTGTTCATTCCTCAGGGGTAGTTGATTTTAATATGCCATCAGCGAGCTCCTCGTCTCTCAACAGAGTGTTAGGGTCAACACCATCTAATATAGCCGGAAGAGTAAACTCAAATGGAAATGTAATACTTGTTAACCCTAATGGAGTATTTTTAACAAAGTCAGGTATTGTTAGAAGTAATTCATTCACTGCCTCGAGCTTAGATATTAATACAAGCGACTTCTTACAAGGAAGGCATAACTTTTATAAAAATAAAAAGTCTAAAGGGATTGAAAATCATGGAAAAATTGAAGTAAATAATGCTGGTCATAGTGCATTACTTGGGAAATACGTTTCAAACGAAGGGACAATAACAGCAAAATTGGGAAAAATCTTTTTGGGGGCTGGGGAGCAGATAACTTTAGATCTTTCGGGTAATGGTTTAATGAAAGTAACAGTGCCAACGAGCGAGCTTTCAAACATTATAGATATAAATGGAAAATCATTAGACAGCCTAGTTACAAATAATGGATCATTGATTGCTGACGGTGGATATGTCCAGTTATCAGCAAAAACAGCAGAAAACTTAATGCTTGGAGCAGTAAATGTTGGTTCATCAGGTGTTATTTCAACGGCGAGCATAGATAAAAGGACAGGGAATGTCGTTATTGGTGGAAAAGATAATAATTTAGTAAACATTGAAGGTGATATTGATATATCAAGCAAAAACCCATCATCGCCATCTGGTGCATTGACAATTACTGGTACCAATGTGTATTTCGGAGGGTCGACCTATGCTAGTGGCTCAAATGGTGGTAAAGTTTCAGCCAAAGCAAAAGAATTGATTGTTTTGGACAGCTCTATTGTTGCTAAAGGGTTTAGAGACAATGGTGGAGACCTAATGGTCATTTCAGAAGACGTATTATTATCCACAGCCCGCACAAATGTTGATATGTCTGGCTCTGTTAATGGTGGGTCTATCAAATTACATGCAAATAATCATAATCTTGCTGCCGGGACGTTCAAGGCTGATGGGAAATCAAGTCAAGGAGGCAACATTGACTTTGCTGGACAAAATGTAAGGCTAGCATCAGCAGATATTTCAGCTAAAGGGATATCACAGGGCGGAAAAGTAAGGATTGGTGGTGAATATTTAGGTGGTCAAAAGTTATCAACCGTAAGTCAGAAGGAATATAGAGGGTTTATTAACCGGTTTGACAATAAAAATGAAATTATTAATGCCCAAAATACAATTGTTGACTACGACGTTAACATAAATATCTCAAGCACTTATGGACAGGGAGGAACAGCTGTTATCTGGTCAGACGAAACCACTGACTTTATGGGGTCAATTAATGCAAACGGATTCTTAGGTGCAGATCAGAACTGGATTACTCAAGCTTCTAATAACAAAGAAAAAGGTGGATTCATCGAAATATCATCAAAGAATCTGCTGAGAACAGTAAAGTTAGACCGTGTAAGTGTGGATTACGGAACATTACTTTTAGATCCAAAGAATATTACCGTTGATGCTAGTGGTTCGGCTGGTGGTTCTTTAGATAATGGATTAAGGGCACAAGTATATTATAATTACTTTAATGACAGCTTTAGTTATTTTGGAACTGTTGGTGGCAGAACACAAGACTCTAGATCATCAGTAAGGAATAGATTTAACAGAGATTTTACTACAATTAACCATATAACACCGGGTAGAAACTTTGCCGAAAGATATTCTGCAGAATGGAGAGGTTTTTTCAAACCAAAACAAACAGGTACTCATAGATTCTATACTTATAGTGATGACTCTAGTTGGGCTTGGTTATTTACCCAAGGATGGAACAATGTGGATTCGTGGTCAGATTTTATTAGCGTAAGAAATACTTCAAATAGATTGGTTGATAACAGGGGTGCACACGGAATGAGAATTCGATATAGCAGCAATGTAACACTACAAGCAGATACGTATTATCCATTGTTAATATATTTTGGAGAAAGAACGGGTGGCGATAGAATTGATTTTGGGTGGCAAGGTCCAGGGCAAGGTTGGACAACTAATATGAGTGGCGTTGCTTATCATAATAATGATGAGTTTTCATCGGGTTCATTTACTGGAGCTTCTGGAAGTGCTGGCATAGAGACTGTTAGTTCATTTTCAACAGATTCGTCAAGCACAAATACTGTTGGCAGTGGTACAATACAAGATTTACTAACAGCAGGAACTGATGTTTATTTAAGAGCTAACCAAGACATTACCGTTTCAAATGCAATCAGCGTAACTGGTAATTCAGGAGGAAATTTATCCCTACTAGCTGGCCGTGATATTACTATTAATTCCGATATTACTACAGCAAACGGTGACTTAACTCTTCGCGCCAACACTTCAACCTCATATGGTGTTGTAGATTCACAAAGAGGCAGTGGAACTGCTGATATAACTAATAACGCCACCATAGATGCCGGAAGTGGCACAGTAACAGCGGTTATGGATGGAGGAGCTGGGCTTACTAATGACCAGCCAGGAAATATTTCATTGGGAACAATTTCGGCAGGAGCCATAAATGCAACAGGTGATTCAGCAACAGGGATCATTACTGGTACTAGCTTGACGGCATCAAATAATAGTGGAAGAACTGTTAATATTTCTGGATATGAGATTGGAACTATCTCTACAATTAGCACAAAAGGAAATAATACTAACTGGAGAGTTACGAGATTAAACTCATCTACAGATAATTCCTTCAGCAACCTACCGTCAGCAGATTTTATCCAATATGGTTATTCTAATGGTAACTCGGTAAGTGGTTCTGGAGACGGAATTATGACTGGATATGATCCTGGAGTATTGACAAAAACATATAGTGATATTTCAGGAACCTCTAAAAAAGTAACAAAAGTATATGATGGCACAACCTCAACATCATCAGCTACTTTTGGTAACGCAACAGTAACTTCAGCAAATGGTCTTTCAAGTGACCTTAACATTAAGCTGAGTGATCAAACTTATACATATGACGCAAAAGGAGCCGGTGAAAATAAAGTCGTAACAGCAGATTCCGCATACAGCATATCGTCAGCTAGCCATAGCAAACATGGTGATGTGTATGGCTTGGCAGCCAGCTCAACAGCTAAACAAATTAACAATGCGCAAGTCACAGCAAAACCAGTTAGTTTATCGGGTACACGACAATATGACGGCACAACATCCATAGATTCATCGGACTTAACTGTAGGTAATTTTGTAGGGAGTGAAACCGTAACAATATCTGGATCAGGCTCTTTATCATCTGCAGATGTTCAATCTAACTCAAGTTTATCATCAACAAGTGGACTTTCACTGGTAGATGGGTCGGGTGGAGGATTAGCCAGCAATTACACATTAACTAGTGGAAGTCAGAGTATTAGTGTTACCAAAAGACCGGTTGTCATAAGTGGAAGCCGAGAATATGATGGCACAAACACAATTAGTGCTTCTGATGTTTCTTTTGTCGGAACGGTTGGTAGTGATGATTTATCTGTAAGTGGAAAAATGACTGTTAGTAACGCTGATGTTGGATCTAATAAATCTGTATCAATGAAGTCAGCTAAACTTCAAGATGGTAGTAATGGTAAAGCATCTAATTATGAACTAGTTTCGGGTACCTTCTCAATTGCAAAAAAACAAATTACAGCTAAACTTTCTAAGGTTTATGACGGTTCCAAGGAAGTTTTAAATACAGCTTTAGAGAGTGTTACAGGGCTTGTTGGAAAAGAACAACTAGCTCTCTCTGGTTCAGCTAACATTTCTGATACTAACGCTGGAAGTTCTAAAACAATAGCTAGTCATAACCTTAGTCTTTCAGACTCAAGTGAAAAAGGAGCTAGTGGTAAAGCATCAAATTATGAATTAAAAACTGTGGTTATTGACGTAGCTAAAAGAAATTTAGAGATAGTCGGAGAAAAAATATACGATGCTTCTGTTGCCATAAAAGATTCAATATTTACAAAAATTTCCGGATTAGTGGGTAACGAAGATATTAGTGTAAGTGGTACTGTTAGTTTAACAAAAGCTGATGCTGGAGATCATAGCATTTCAAAAGATTTGCTAACTTTAAAAAATGGCAAGTCGGGGTTGGCGGCTAATTACTCAATAAACAGTGCCGGAGTAACTGTTAAAAAGAAAGCAATAAAACTAAGTGGTTCAAGAAAAATTAATAGAATTAACAGAAACTATAAATTGGCATCAGGTCAACTAAGATTAGGTAATCAATTGAAAGGGGATGAAGTCAAACTCTCTGGAAGTACAAAAGTTAGAGTAACTAAAGAAGGTTTAAATAAAATTGGTACCGATGGATTAAAATTATCGGGTAAAGATGCGTCCAACTATACTCTTTTAGGTGAAACTCACGAGTTTTTATTTGAACTAAGAGCCAAATTTAAAGCAATTAAAAATATAGAAAACAAAATAAATGAATTAGCGAAATCAGGTAAAAAAATTATTACTGGAGCAACTCAAGCTGTTCCTAAGGTCGTAGCTATGTCATCTTCGCCTAGCGCTGGACCAACAGGACCGTCTTTGGGTGGAGCTCCAACTGGTGGTGGCGGGCCCTCTGGTGGTGGAGCGTCAGCAGCTGGTGGAGGTAGTTCAGGCGGAGGCAGTGGGTCTGGAGGCGACTCCAGTGGTGGAGACTCATCTACTGAAGAGTAATTTTTTCAGATACATTAAGTCATTTTTTTTCAAAAGTTTTTGCCAAAGTTTCTTCGCAAGATCGATACCTGATAAATTCAAAATTTGAACAATTCCAGTCGGGGATGTAACATTTATTTCAGTAAGCTTTTCATTAATTAAATCAATACCAACAAAAAATAATTTTTCGCGTTTCAAAGTTTTTCTAATAGCCATACAGATTTTTTTTTCTTTTTTTGTCAATATTGTTTTTTTTGCCTCACCACCCAGATGTAAGTTAGCTTTAAATTGACCTTTTTTAGGAATCCTGTTTATTACTCCCTCTGCTTTGCCATCAATTAAAATTACTCTTTTATCCCCGTAAACGACATCATCAAGGAATTCTTGGACAACAACGGGTACAGAATATCTTTTTTTTATATTGTTAAATGCTTTAATGGCTTTTTTTTCATTTTGCTCAGAAACTTTAACGACTCCTTCACCTCCTTTGTTATATAAAGTTTTAATAACTAAGTGTTTATGTTTACGAAGCATTTTTAGAAAAATCATTTCATTCTCAGTAACTAAACTTTTGGGCATAAGTTCACTAAAAAAAAGCGGAAAAATTTTTTCAGTGAAATTTTTAATTCCGCCAGGATCATTTATAAAAAAAGGCTTCTTATTAAAACTTTTATGGAGCTCCAATAAATAACAATTAGTCAAATAAGACATATTAAAAGGTGGATCTTGTCTTATAAAATAAAAATCAAATTCATCTATTTTTAAAGTTCTTGGTTTTCCAAAATTTAAGTCTGAACTAATTATTTTTTGACCAATTATTGATGCCTTACCATCATAATATGTAAGATTTTTTGGGTATCCTATCCATACATCAACGCTTATTTTCAGTGCTTCTTGTATAAGATTTAAAGTTGTATCAGAATCAAAATCTAAATTTTCAAACGAATCCATCTGAAAAAGTGCGGAGATTCTGGGATTTTTTTTATTTTTCATTTTTTTTTATTAAGATCCTTGCTAGGCAGGGAAACTATAGTTACAAGCCTTTTAATATCTTTCATTTCTCCTAAAAAATTTTCTAATTTGGTCTTTTCTTCTATCGACGACGCCGTCCCCATAACGTAAACATTTTCATTTACCACATCAATAGAATAATTATTACTGTAGATCCCAGATTCAAAAAGCAATCTATTTTTTAGTCTTGTTTCAAATAATAAATCATCAGCTCTTTCAGAAAATGAAAGAGAAGATCCTATGTTCATCTCATTATAAATATTCTGAACACCTTCGACCTTCCAAACTTCTCTAATAAGTTCTAACCTTTTCTTCTGACTTTCTATATTCCCTGCCAATAGAACATTTCCATATGAAACCGAAACTTTTATATTCGTAAAATTTTTAAGTTCTATGCTTGATATTTTAGATATTACTTTTGTCATTAATAGCGTATCATCAACAGAGGCTGAAAAACCTCTGGTCGAGGTTGAGGCATTTCCGACAATAGCTCCTATAGAACTTACTGTCGAACAAGAGTTTGTTGAAAAAAAAATCAGTAAAAAACTAATTATCTTTACCAACTAAAACCTCTCTTCTACCAACATGGTTTGCCGGGCTTACTATTCCTTCAGACTCCATTTTCTCTATTATTCGCGCTGCTCTATTATAACCAATTTGAAGATGTCTTTGAATAAAACTAGTTGAAGCTTTTTTTTCTCTACAAACAATTGAAACTGCCTTGTCATAAAGTTCGTCTCCACCTTCAGAAAAACCAAGAGAAATATTTTGTGTTTCTTCTTCCTCTGTTGTAACCGATTGAAGATATTCTGGTTCACCCTGACTTTTTAAATGGTCAACTACGGCTTGAACTTCCTCTGTTTTTACATATGGACCATGAACTCTTAACAACTTATCCCCTAACATTGTTATTAATAAGTCGCCTTGCCCAAGCAATTGTTCTGCACCCTGCTCCTCAAGAATGGTTCTACTATTAATTTTATTAACGACTTTATAGCTTATTCTTGTGGGAAAATTTGATTTGATAGTTCCCGTTATTACATCAACAGAAGGTCTTTGCGTTGCGACTATAAGATGAATTCCTGCAGCCCTCGCCATTTGTGACAATCTTTGAATTGCTGATTCAATCTCCTTGCCTGAGGTTATCATTAAATCTGCAAGTTCATCAACAACTACAACAATTTTTGAAAATATGTGAAGGTCGAGTGCTTTCTTTTCAAAAATTGGTTTTCCGGTTTCTGAATCATAACCGACTTGATTCTCTTTAAATATAACCTGACCGTCGTCTATTATCTTTTTGACTTTTACATTATAGTCCTCAATCTCTCTTACACCTAAATGAGTCATCATTTTATATCTTGTCTCCATTTCTTTAACAGTCCATTTTAATGCTGAAATAGCCTTTTTTGGGTCTGTAACTACCTCTGTCAGTAGGTGGGGAATGTCTTTATAAACTGACAACTCTAACATCTTTGGATCTATTAAGATTAATCTGCATTCTTCTGGAGTAAGAGAATATAACAGTGATAATAGCATTGCATTTATTCCCACTGATTTACCAGAGCCAGTGGTGCCAGCTACTAGAAGATGGGGCATTTTTGCTAGATCTACAATCACTGGCCTTCCAAAAAGAATTGCTGATTCAATCTCCTTGCCTGAGGTTATCATTAAATCTGCAAGTTCATCAACAACTACAACAATTTTTGAA
>OZSS01001125.1_pt1 | contig 12556 bp, 12 predicted proteins | sample 1779911 | NCBI WGS metagenome assembly OZSS01 (sample SAMEA2603589, study PRJEB24840) | metagenome | biome: Water; feature: Photic zone; material: Seawater sample | place: Mediterranean Sea | collected 2013-11-12 | depth 10 m | reverse complement strand
ATATTAACATGTATGTTATAACTTTTGTTTGCAAAAAAGATTGTACAGTTTCACAAAAATTTGAAGTTGTGAAATGATGAATCCATAATAGTATCCAATCTTCCGACATATCTTGTGAAATTTTGTGCTTGTATTTACGAGATACGATTTCACTAGGCACATTTGTGAATTCATTCGATCGAAAACTGAAGTCATTTCCGTTCGTTATTGCGACAGTACCTCTTCCAGAACGAGATTGTAATATGCGATCAATGAATTCTTCGTACGTATTAGATCCAAACTCAGTTTTTGTATAAGTTGACCAGCAATGAATTTGATCTTCTCGTTCTGTTGCAGACATAAATAAATGATGCGATTGAGGCACATTTTCTACATTTTCGCAAGAAAAATTCGAAATGAATCCAATATCACGAGCCATTGGTAGAATACTTTTATAAAGTTGGAAATGTTTGTTCAATGATGTAAAAGTTATCAATGTATCTGTAAATGAATGTTTCCTGAAATTATATAAATCAAATCGCTCTCGGTGAGGAATTGAAATATGTATCAGATGACATGGTCTTATATTTACAGATTGCAATGTATCATATGAATCCCCTTCAATGAATCTTACTTTTTGAAAACGATTTGCTATATTGTTTCTAATTTTTCGTTGATGGTCCATGGCAAACATATCAAATACAGTGACTGAAGTATGATTTTGTAATAGCATCATACTGGTAAAGTGACCAGATCCGAAACCACTCTCACATACATGTACATTGTCATATTTCAATTTTAAATCACGGATCATGTGTATAATTTTTTTTCCTTGTGTTGGGTATAAGTAAATACCTCCATTTTTTTTTTTCTTTTCTGTATACGGTTGTATATGTGTAGCCCAAAAATCACATATTTCAGGCTGAAAAAAACATAACATTTTACTCAATGAATTTTATAAAATATTTTGTAAAGTGATTGTTGTGAATTTTTTCTCATTGTTCATCTTGACTTCTTCAGAAACTTCCAACAAACAAATAGTACAACAAATAGAATTACAAAGTACAAGCAATATTTCAAGGATGTTTCTCTACATCGGTCTACAACCACGTACTTATTATAAGCGACGGAACCTAACATATCTCCTTTGAATATTTCGCCTTTTTGTCTATATAGATCGGCGTGATAGTGTCGAATGTGCCTGTGCTTGCTCAGCTTGGCTATGAAAATGTCTAATGCCTTTTCTCTCTTCAGTCCGCCATCGTATATATGTTTGAGTACTTTGAAGACACCATTTCTACTGTAGATACGAAATCCTCCACAAAGAGGGTCATATGATTTGTATACATTTGTTGTTTTTTTAGACGAACACATGCACCATTGCAAACATGTTTGTAAACTTAATATGTCAAAATCTTTGTCAATTTCGATCAATTCGCTCAAAGATTTATTAATATCTTCGACGGCATTTGAAGTTTCCGGTTCTATATCATCTTCCATGATTGCAACATATGGGTGTTCTCTGTTCAAAGCTTCTTCTAAAATTTTTATATTTGTCACTTGATGCGATTTTTTACTGGCAGTACTTTGAGAATTAACGAGTGTCGATGTTTTTGCATTCTCCTTAGAAACTGGTATTACAAATGTATAATCATATATATCCATTTTCTCCAACATATCAATCATATGAGTTTTCCTGTCTGTACGCCTCTCTAAATTTATAATGAATATAGGTATTTCTCCTATCGACATATTTATTTGAGACTTTATTATATTTGTTGCAAATTCAAACGACAATTCTTCATAATATCTGAAAAAAAATATTGAGTAACTAAAAAAAATGTTCTTTTTTATCGTGATTTCTGTAATTTGTTCTATTATTGTAAGAGAGCTGATTCGAAACCTACGACCCAAAAAAGCGCAGATTGATGGAGACACACCTGCTACGCCTTCTCCAACACATGTCACGCCAACGCCTACTATGCCTCATGCCACGCCTCATGTCACGCCAACGACTATGCCTCATGTCACGCCAACGCCTACTATGCCTCATGTCACGCCAACTATGCCTCATGTCACGCCAACGCCTACTATGCCTCATATTACGCCAACGCCTACTATGCCTCATGTCACGCCAACGCCTACTATGCCTCATATTACGCCAACGCCTACGCCATCCATGCCAATACCGGGATCACAAGAAATTATTGTTGGTGTAAGGTCGTCGGGGAACTGCTATAATTATGGTTGTCCTGTTAAGCACAATGCATTCCGACTTTTTTCGGTTGACGGATACGCACTGAGAAATTCCGGCATTATATCAGATGCGGCACTGAATAACCCGGGCAATACGCATTCGCAGCATATAGTTATATTAGATAATAATAAATTTGGGCACGACTGCTTAACTAACCCTGACTGCACATGGAAATTCCAAAACCCTGGTATTTTAGGCTTTAGCGGTAATGTAGTTAACGGTGATTTATTGTGCATCCAAACCCAAAGAGACCTAAGAGACCGCCTCGACGTATTTGGTCATTACGGCTCCATACACAATGAGTTTCATGTTTTGACTGACCGCAGTTCACCAAACGGCCAACGTGTAACCAACGAAAAAACGTCAGTTTGGAAAATCGAAACCCTAACCGGTAATGGGGTAGTATGTTTTGGCGATCGAATAAGATTACAGAATCAATTTGAACATAATTCTGATAGTCCGGGTGGTTATCAAAAATCCTATCTAGCATCAATTCCGAGCGAGAAAGGCGTCAAAACAGTGACGCATCAGTCTGAGGATACGCAATGGATAATCTGGAACACAACGTCAACTCCCTCGGAAAGCTGGTTCAGAGGATATAAAGGGTCAGGTACATGTCAAGATTGCACAACTAATAATGACTGCTGCTCAAGGACCTGCCATGGTGATTGGGTTCACCAGAAATCTGTAGATTTTAGATGTAAAAATTGGGCTGGCTGTCAAGGATGTTCATTTTGTAACAACGATGATGACTTGCAATTTCAAGAAAATTTAAGAAGTACTTCACGCCAGAACTGTGTGGAAGAATTGCTTGAAAACCACGGAGATTGTCCTCACGCGCCGAAAATGTCAAAACAAAAAGCATACTGCTACTTTAATGAAAATCAAGACTTGAAAGATTTTTATTGTGGCGGAAATACATGTACGGAGGAAGAGTTAAAAAATGCGGCTTGCCACTATCATGTATATGGTCAATATGAAAATCGTAATGTATGGTGCAATAGCGAGTTGCAAGCAAGTGCTCCTGAAACTAAAGGAACATGCCAGGTTCCCACTCCACTCCCTTTGCCACCGCAGGTCGACACCCCTGAGTGATCACCCATGTTAACCCATGTTAACCCATCCCACTCCGACGTTGTGAGGCACATGACGTTTGTTGTCACGATGAATCGCAGCCAAATTGCCGGCACCGAATTCGCAGGGTAAGTTTGCCTCGGGATGTTTCAAACTAAACTTTCCTCATTCGACCAGCATGACGCCATAAGTATCTTCGATTTGGTGATGCGGCATAATGACCGCGTAATCTGCTATTATGATTTGATTTAATTTTTTGACCGCTGTATGGTCTTACACCTTGAAAACCAATTGTATGAGTGTGAGGTTGACAAAGACCATTATGATATACATTGTTTGATCTTCGACATTGACGAGGTGATAAGCACGATGCATACTTGGTATTTTCATCACGCCTTCTTGGCATACGTAACTGTCTAATGTCAAATGAAAAATTATTACCTAAAGCATATCCGTCTCTTCCATTGTTCAAAACTTTAATCAGAGAAATCATGGATTCCCAACCTTTTAAATTGTAATCAGGTACATGATAAAATCCAAATCTATTTGTGTTTGTTTGTATACATTGATTATTTCGTTTATTTTGCAGTGCCTCTTGTAATTTTGTGATAAGCGTATTTATATTCATGTTTTGTATTCGGCGTGCAAATCCGCGTATTGTGATGATTCTGTTATTGGGTGCAAATTTCCTTAATATTCTTTTATATAAATATTCACCGATATGAGGCAATTCAATCAACTGCGAAGATGGATTTAAATCATTTCGAGCAAATCGTCTTGCAATTTCTCGTTGCATTTATTATTACTTTTTTTTTTAAAATACATAGTAAATACGTCATCTGTGAGTTCATTTTTTTTGTTTGACTGTATAAATAAATGACTCGAATATTTTTCATATTGTTTGTCACGAGTAAAGCTTCGCATTTGGGAACACCTCATCCACCATCTCCATCACCACCTCTTCAATGCATTGGAAATCGTTTAACTTTTGTTGCGACTTATGGTGGATGTAAAACGTATGATATTTACGGGTCGAATGCCAATAGATACCGGTGTGATCAAGATACTGGTTTAAATACATCAACCTCAGACTGGAATTGGGATATAACTTGGTGTGAATTGAAAGGTTTGCCGTGTACAAATGCAGAACCAGATCACAAGATTCGTAGTGATGAGAACGTTGGACTAAAAGCGAATCAAGTTTGTTACGAATGTGGAATATGTGGATTTTTTCCTCCTTCACCTCCTTCACCTCCATCGTGTCCACCTTCGCATATGAATGGATACATCAACGGATGTAGTGGACAAGGTGTCACCTATACATCTGAAAACGGATGTCCAGCATGCGTTTGTAAAGATGGTTATACTGAAGCTGGAAATAATGCACTTGGACAGCTTGTATGCTGTGACCAGTACCATGCTTTCGATCAGGAAACATTGAAATGCGTTGATCCTGATAGTTTAATTGATTGCTGTGATGGAAGTTATCATCCATATTGGACGTCTTCAGAAAACAGATGTGTGTGGTTTTGTAGTGAAGGTACACAACCAGATCTCAATCCATGCGGTGAGTGTGTATGTAAGCCTGGATTTGTAGAAGTCAATACAGACGGATACGGTAGACGAATTTGCAAAGAACCATCATCATCTTCACCTTCTCCACCTCCGCTACCTTCTCCACCTCCGCTACCTTCTCCATCTCCGTATAGTCCAGGTTCTTGTAGAACATCATACTGTATCGACGATCATAACTATGACTACTCAAAAACAGATCTTGGAACAGGATGTTGTTGCACATCAGGAGGACAATGTGCTTCTTTCAAATGTGATTATTCTCAATGGATTTGTCTTGCACAGCCTTTACCTCCAACATCACCTCCTCGATTTATCTCACCTTCACCATCATCACCTCCTCGATTTATCTCACCTTCACCATCATCACCTCCATCATCAACATCACCTCCAATGTCGTCACCACCTGTACCTTCAGCTCCTGTATCACACCCATCTCCTTCCTGTCCTTCAGATCATGTGTGGAAAGAGTGCGGAAGTGCGTGTACACCGTCATGTTCCAATCCATTTCCGACTTGTACAACACAATGCGTGGCACGTTGCGAATGCCCGCAAAGCGCTCCTATTTTTGACAATGGTAATTGTATATCATATGATATGTGTCAAACATGTGAAAAAATCAGGGAGAAATATGAGCAATTAGGATGTTGTAATTCATAATGCGCGCGATATCTTTTACAATTCGATGCAAAATACGAAAACAAAAGGAGAGCGGTTGCAGTTGCACATCAGTACAATAATATTTATATATGCGAATCGAGATACCGCCTGCACATTCTGATCTTTCTACATTGACAATAACATCAGACGATGTCGCAAATTGGAGGAAAATCCATTCGTATGTGGTGAAAAAACTCACAAGTTTTTGCAAAGACGCTCAATTCCAACTTACAAATTAAAGCAATTTCTTTTGCACATCCTACTATTTTATCTTAAGTGCCAAATTAAGAGATACATATTTTTTTTTGTATTTTTTTCGACAAGATAAGGGGCAAAATAATTTTATGGAGTAGAAAAAAATTTTCAGGTGGTTTTATTATATGTATTTTTTCAATTGAATGCGGAATAGTTGACCATAGACGCAAACCATCTATGATATTATTGAAAGAAGCCTTGTTTATTATTTTTAGTACTTGAGACCATGTAATATTAGATACATCAATAATCACACATATACGAGAATATTTTTGTTTTTCATGCATTATTATGAGACTAGCTCTTTGCTCTGCTACAAAATTTTTGGAATTAATAATTTTACTCGGATCGTAATACAAAGTATCGCCTGACCACCATGTACACTCAGAAGTAATTATTGGAATTTTTGAATTACAGATTCTATTCACTGTATCTTTCAAATTAGCAACGAGTTGTTGATGTTTCACATACTGGAAATTACATCCGCGTAATTTTTCTTCGTAAAGATTCCAAAATTCTTCATCTAACAAATTTGTCGTAGTATTTATGTCGGAATTTATTTTGCTTGCTTTCAAAAATTGAAACATTTTGCTTACTATAACATATGTTTTAAATTCAGAAGAGATAAATTTGCACCGTCAAACACTTCCGCTATTTTTTTCGCTTGCTTTTTACAGATAAATCATGTTCATATCATTCGTACAACATAAGAATAGAGAAGAATTTTTGAATTATCAAAGTAACTCAGCTGACACCCAATGTGATAAATTTAACAAATTATGTGTGGTAATTTTTGTAAAAAAATAAATTAGTAAAAAAAAATGCAAAAATTAAAAATGCAAAAATTAAAAATGCAACAATTAGTGATAATTTTGACAATTGTGTTGACATTATCTTATATGATGTGGCATATGATGCGTGGTCATAAGGTTCCTACACTTATTCTCATTCCTAACAATCATGTAACACTGAAATATTGTAAAAACTTTCTTAGTGAAAATTTTTGTGACACTATTATTAAGAAAATGGATGATAAAAAATTTGTAAAATCTAGCATCACATTTGGAGATGATGACTTTTGCACAAGTAAGACAACAAGTTTGCCATCAACTGCTCCATTGGCAAAAATTCTCAATGAAAAAATTTGTGATATCTTACAGATAGATCCAATGTACGGCGAAGAACTTCAAATACACAAGTACGATCGTCATGACCAATTCAAAGATCACACCGATTATTTTTCCAAAGATGTTGAAGTTGAAATGGATCACATAAAACAGAATGGTCAACGCACATGGACATTTATGATATATCTAAATGATGTTGAAAAAGGTGGTCACACTGATTTCAAACTTTTGAATTTGAGTATAAAACCTGAAAAAGGAATGGCGTTAGCTTGGTATAATTTGAAAGAGGATAGTGAAATTGAAGGTAATCACTACACGGTTCACGCTGAACTACCAGTCGAAGCAGGAAATAAATACGTGATAACAAAATGGTTTAAGAGCAATTCTGTGTAAATACTTAAAACCGCGGGATTGTCAATCAAATTGTGCAAAATATTAAGTATCACGCTGCGCGCCTCCGCGCCCGCCGCCTTTCCCGCGCCCACCGACTGCAAGCTCGTCAAGGCCGACGATGCATGGATGCCGGCCGACTTCCTTACCAAGTGGCTATCTTCAGCCAAGCTCGCCAAGAGCATTGCATACGCCACCAATAGGCGCAACGCCGTGGCCCCCAACGCGCACGCTTCATGAACGGCGCAGATCAATCACGCTAGGCTTGGTCGGAGGTGATGTGCACGATATTCCCAGACGCATCGAATCTCCAATCCACTGCGCGCCCCTCAGCTCTGGCGGCAGGTGCATCATTCTCGGCAGCATCATCGCGTATGGTGCTCGGACCGGACCATTCTCTTCCTCCTCTTCCTCCTCTTCCTCCTCTTCCTCCTCTTCCTCCTCTTCCTCCTGGACGGCTGAAAAATGCTCTGGCGGTAGGTGCATCATTCTCGGCAACATCATCGCGTATGGCGGCAGTGCTCATACCTCTGTAATGCGAATCACCATGTATCATTATATTGACTGGCGAATGGATGTTTTCTACAGCTTCCACAGTCATATTATCAAACATGGGAACTGACTTATTTTGGTATAAATATTCACCTTGACGACACTCATTATGACTGTTGTTATTTACGTCGACAAAATTGGCACAGCATGCAGTAAACTTAGACGCATCTGTGAGGTAAATTTTTTCATGTGGAATATCAATTGTCATTGACTGTTTTTCTAAAGGGTTAATCGTGTGATATTGCACATGTTTACCTCCTTGCGTAACAATGCGAAATTCACAAAAATTTTCATCCTTCTTTTTATTAGTGACATTAACAGTGCGAACGACATCATTACCATACATGATATTATCTACACCTTCTTTTAATTCATCCGAATCAGCATCCACGCAATGAGATTGAGTACTAAAAATGTTATTTTCGCCAATACCTACATCGTCTATTTTTAAACAGCACATATGATTTTCATCGATAGTCTTCAATACAAAATTGGTATTGGGATCTGTATTTCCTAGCGTCAAAGAGTCACCTTCACGTATCAATTTTTTAAAATTTGATGCAGGCCTGTCTTCATTTCTCATTGCAAAAGTACAGACGACATCGTCTTTTTGTTGTAATTCGCGTATATAGTTGATGCTTTTTTTCAAAGTTTTACTTGTTTGGGATTGAACATTATTCATTTCTGAAATATCTCCATAAAATGCATTCAATGCTTCATCATGTTTATCAATGTGAGAATTTATATCAAAGACACGTTTATTTAGGTGTGTCTCTAATTCTTTCAAATCTTTTCTGATGTCATTTTTTTTTGGCTTTTGTCCAAACCAACCAAACATTTTTTTGAATCATGTCAACATAAAAAAACTGCTAATGTGTTTATTTTATTAAGTGTTTGTTGAGCATGAATCTGCTTTTTCAAACGAAGAGTCAAGAACACTAAATGCGTCTTTAAGATCACATAACTTTTGAACACTCATATCATGTACTAACAAACCCATCTCATCTGTTTCAACATCATAATCATAGTCTCTATTTTCATAAAATCTGTATTGAAAATAATTTGCATCGTATTTTTTTCTTTGTTTTGCATCCGATAAGATTTCAAATGCTTCTTTCACAGACTTGAAACGCAAAGCTGCATCTTCGCAACAATCCATATTTTTATCGGGATGATATTTTCTAGCCATTTTTTTAAATGCATTCCTGATTTCGACAAATGTGGCATTATGTTTCAAACCCAATATCCTATAATAATCCATTTTTTTTAACATGAATTTGTATTTGGTCAGTCCATAAAAAAATGTTTCGTTTCTGTCAATAAAATAATGGATGCACTCCCAGATTATGACATTGTCTCACACTCGTACTTTATGTATAATATGCAGATAAAATACGCTTGATTCAAATAAATGATATTAAATCACAAAATACTTGTGTTTCTAGATGATTTCGGAAACAATTATAAGGTTGGCATTTTTAGCCTGTAAGTCCTCTGAAACGGATATTCATGCTGCTGCGTCAGCAAAGTCGTTCCATAAAGATTGCAGAAATTGACTGAGTCGTATGCTCGTACATGACCGCCGTAGTGTTCACTGATCATAGCAAGACTGTCGTTCAATTTTCCAAGTTGGACATCATGGAGGATCATAACATGAGAGGATTGTTTCATATGAGGAAACATCGAAATAAAATCCATATTCTGCTGCGAATTCGTGTGCAAACCGTCGATCAGTGCAATATCCACGGGTGTATGAACATACTTGTGAATATCCCAGGGTGAAAGACCTTTGTGAACATGAACATTCAAGTTATGTGAGGTTGCAATGATTCGGGTAATATTGGTACCGAATGCATTAGCACGCCCTTCCACTTCTGCATCAAGCACATCGATTCGAGCAGATGGAAAAACCAATGCAAGAGCCAAAGTTGAGTAACCGAATGCATTACCAATACCAAAAATTGAGGTGACATGTGGCATTGTATCTGCCAAGCGAATGAACAACTCCAAATCATAGGGTAAAGCGCCACCTCCTGTTGGAAACCCAGGCAACCATAAACCACAACCTCGACCATGACAGTGGCTTCCCGGCTTCATTGTTGGTTTAGGTGCACCTGCTTGTGTGTACAGATAGTTCAGTTGTTCTTGCAAGCTTGACACTTTGTGCAAGAGAATTGGGTCATGTACACGTTCTAATCGAAAATTAGCACCGCACATCGCAGTGTAACAGGCGAGTGTCCACGGCATCAGCATTGAGTTTTAAAAAACAATAGATTTTATTTTTTTGCTTTTTTTCTTTGCTTTTTCGAATTGTTCATAAAAAAAAATGTCACAGATAATAAATGCAACGTTTGCTCATCACTGTCAATATTCTCACGGCAATTATACTGTTGACTTTAGTTCTCGTCACTAGGCTGCGCAAACCGAAGTCACATTGTTTGACAGTTCCGACCTATGTCATCAACATGGAAGGTGAAAAAGGCGCTGAAAGAAGAGAACATTTTGAGAAACAAGCGAAAAAGCAAAATCTGAAATTTGAATACTGGCGAGCCACCGACAAGGAAAAAATAAATTTTGAAAAATTGTTGAATGATGGAGAACATCTTCGAAAAATTGATGGTCATAGGCCGTTAACTAAAGGCGAAATTGCTTTGAGTGATAGCCATAAGCGTGTGTATAGCAAGATCGTAGAACATGGGTCACCAATTGCACTTGTATTTGAAGACGATGTGGAATTGTGCAATGATTTTGCAACAAATTTGCAACATGTAATCAAAACTTTACCAGAACAATTCGACATAATCAAACTTGAATATTGCAACGAGCATATACACGACAAGGGAGAAATACAAATTCAACCTGGTGAAGGCGGGTGGTGCTCTGCGGCATATTTGATATCATTGAAAGGAGCGAAACATTTGATTGATTGCAATACGCCAATATGGATGAATTCTGATGGAATAATGGACAACTTTCACTTACGAAACATAGGTAAGCGTGAATTGAAATTGTATCATGTAAATAAACCACTTGCCAGACAAGTCAAGACGTTTCAAACTGGATCACATCACTTTTAGAAAGTTGACAAAACAATATTTTTTTATGACTAAATTTATCTCTTAAGTGCCTAAGGGGCGAGTTTTTTTTTCACATTTGCAATAAAATGGTAAAATCATTGCATATTTTATTAGTGCTCTCAATTGTATTATTTATTCTCCATTGTATCTGCAAAAATACAAACGTAAAGTGTACACCTACCTCAGCCAGGCACGGTCAAAGTGCAGGACCGCCCACAGCTCGATCTAACCATAATAATAGGAATATAAAATGTACATCCCCCGCGGATTTAGTCTGTGAGGTTGAAGGATTAATCGAGTACGGCAACGTGGGGAATCAGATAGCGTTGCTGGCTTGGGGAATGAGAAATTCTACCTTAAGCGGCAAGATGTGTTTCCGCGTAAAGATTGATGGAGGGTTTAAGCATGCAGGTTCGGACAAGTATTTTAACACAATAACTAAATACGATGTACAAATTTTGAAAAAACTAGAAGGAAATATAACGTGGTCGCGGAATGACTTAGAATTTGATTGTAGTGAGAGTGTTACAAATGATGGATGGGCGTTTTGGATATCAGGTCCAGAAATATTTAACTTTCATCGTGTATTGAAGAATAAAGTTTGTCTACCGTATACGCAACAAAATGCGGTATGTATACATTTTCGTTGTTCGGACGGACCATTTGACAGAATGGACATTAAATTTAATACAAGATTTTTTTACGCAGACAGCAGAAAATTTATGAATATTCCTTCTAACATGAAAGTAATAATTTTACATTGTGGCCCCGATACTCACTACAATGCAGAAATTTCAAAGGAAGACGCGAAGACTTACACGCAATTATATCTGAAAGCGTTCATAAAAATGATTTCGGATGTATTTGAAACGAAAGATGTGCAAACACAATGTTCAGATATCGACACCGACTTCAATCTAATGGTTCAAAGTAAATTCTTCATATGTGCGCATTCATCCTTGTCTATAGCAGCAGCATTGCTCAGAATAGATTCTACTTTTATAACAAGTGTCAATGATCTGCACGATATCAATAAATATCCTTCTCACGTAATATGCAAGAGAGACCCCAAGCATACTTTACAACATCACAATGTTCAGGATTACTGGGATGTCGACAGGGTACTGCGACAACTCGAGTGGAGCGCCTGACTGATCAACTTTTCGTGAAAGTTGCCAAAAAAGAGAAAAATCTCTGAAAATATCGAAGAATAGTTTTTCTTGACTAAATCTATGAGAATTTGGAAATATTTTTTTTTCTCCATCTGATTTTATCAATGAAATATCCAAACCATCAAGAGATGTACCACTCATTATTCCCAAAGAATACATCATGTTAAAGTTTTTAAAATAAATATGGAAGAAACATTTTTAGATTATATTACCAAGCGAGGATTTTACAACCAGTGTACTAATGATTTTGGCTTAAAAAAACTTCTTAAAAATGAAAAACATTTTAAAGATTTATATTATAAGGCAAATGATAAAAATTGCAAATTAAAATATGTTGCAAATTATGAGAATGGTTTAGCGTCAGTAGGTTTAAATGAGATTGAAAAGAATCATGATTTTTATAATATTGAAGGAAGCGATAACATAATTTTGTTTTACACC
>OZSS01001123.1_pt1 | contig 12570 bp, 12 predicted proteins | sample 1779911 | NCBI WGS metagenome assembly OZSS01 (sample SAMEA2603589, study PRJEB24840) | metagenome | biome: Water; feature: Photic zone; material: Seawater sample | place: Mediterranean Sea | collected 2013-11-12 | depth 10 m | reverse complement strand
TTGTGTGGGTTTACAAAAATTCTTTTACTAACCCTTTAAAATAGGTTATGAAATTATATTTATATTAATTCTAAATTCCTCTTATGCAAACACGAAGACATTTTATTCAATCTACCTCACTAGCAGGGCTTTCTCCTTTTATTCTTAACGCTAGTTCCTTTTTCGATTCAAAAACTTCTTTAAAAGCGTCACTTAACCCAGGTAGTATAGGACTGAAATGCTCGCCACAAGAACTTCTTGATTTTGCCATTGCTTATAAATTTTCAGCAATTAGCCCACCCATGGGAGCGCTTTTACAAATGAATTCAATTGATCAACAAAATTATCTAGCCAAGATGAAGCGTCATCATATTGTTTTTGACTCTGGTGGCCTTCCAATTGAATTTCGAACTTCTGATGAAGTTTTTCAAAAAGGATTTCAATATCTCAAAAATAACGTAAAAGCAATTGCCGCTTTGACTATTCCTAGTTTTGTCACTTGGATCATGCCCACCCATAAGCAATTAACGTATACTCAAAATTTTGAACAGCATAGAATCAGGTTGCAACAAATTGCAGATGTTTTAAGTCAAGAAGGGTTGCGGTTAGGGCTAGAATATGTTGGACCCAAAACACTTATGGCAAGAGACAAATACGCTTTCATTCATACAATTTCTGAACTTAGAGAATTAATAAGTGCTATAGAAACGAACAACGTAGGGTATTTACTTGATAGCTTTCATACTTATTGTGCAGAAGATCAGTTTGAGGACATGAATTTTTTAGAAGCCAAAGACATTGTTTCAGTACAAATTAATGACGCTGTTGCTAGCCGATCACCTTCAGCTCAACTTGACTTTGAACGAGAACTGCCAGGGGCTAGTAAGGTGATCGACTTAAAATCGTTTGTTGAATTTATTCAATCTAAAGCTTACAATGGAGCTGTTAGTGCAGAACCCTTTAATAAAAAAGTAAACCAAATGGAGACGGCTGCTAAGCTTGAAAAAGTAAGAGCTTCTTTAGCTCAAAATGGAATTTAATTTGTACTTAAAATAGGTTTGAACACCATTAAATTTCACAATTATTTTTTCGATGTTTCAACATTGATACATGGAGCGTATTTTAACTAAACTTTGGATAGATTGCATACATAAAACAATTTTCTTTTATTTGAATAATTAATCATAAACCAATTTATAATGAAAAAACTATTTTCAATAATGCTGTTGCTTTTAAGTCTTACTTTATCTGCACAAGCTTATCAAACTTATTCAATGCATTTTGTTAGAATTGAAGGAGATTTAGAGGCATTTGAAACAGTACAAAAAATGTACATGCAAAAAGTGGCTCAAAATGCTGTTGACAAAGGTGATATTGTCTTTTGGGCTTTTTTGCGAAGAGTGACGATGGATAATATAGATGATGAAGAACGAAAAAATTATTTGTTTGTTCAATCGAATACAGATGTTGCTGCTATTCTTAGTAACAAAAACGAATGGTGGAACAATGCTAGTTCAATATTATCAAAAGAAGAACAAGCTATTGTTGACGCATTGAGCTCAAAATTCACTTGGGTATCTGATTCACGACATATTTTCCAAGATGAAGTTAGTGTGGTCAAGGGTCTTGGCACGCATATACAATTTAATTTTGCGAGCCCTAAAAATTTAGCTGCTTTTATTGCTGAAAATAAAATGCTTTGGAAAAACTATTTCACAAAAAACATGTCTAAAATGGGAATGGTCAATTGGGGTGTTGGAAGAAAAATTGCTCCTACAGGAATGAACACTTCTAGCGTATCAACTTGGGATATGTTTGACAGTCTTGAAAATTTAATGAAATATAGAGCTGAATTTTCGCTTCCTCCAGACATGGCTAAAAAGTCTAAAATGAGTTCTCATAATCCAGATGGTTGGAAATATTCTCCAATTTTCAATGCAATTTCTTTTGCAGTGCCTGGGCAATAAAAAATAACCCTCAAAAAGTGCAAAGCCCTCTGGTTCACGCCAGGGGTTCTTTATATTTGAAAAAATATCGTAGTATGAAAATTATTAGAGAATTCAAAGAATTTGCTGTTAGAGGAAACATGATTGAAATGGCTGTAGGAATTGTTATTGGCGCATCTTTTAATGCCGTAGTTGATGCTCTGGTTAAAAATATCTTATTGCCGCCTCTCTCTTTACTTTCTGAGGGGGTAAATTTCCAACAAAAAAAAATTGTATTAAGAAAAGCCACAAATAGTTTAAGCGAGGTATCCATTGATTATGGCTTTTTTATCAATACTTTAATTGATTTTACCATTGTTGGTTTTACCATTTTTATTGTGGTTAAATTTTTTAACTCACTCAAAAAAAAATCAGAAGACATCACTGAGAAATCAATTGAGACGCCAAAACAAATAGTTCTTTTAACAGAAATTAGAGATTTACTTGAAAATAATAAAGGAATCCCAAAAGACCAAAATTAAACCTAGCAAGGGGTAAATTTATATAGCAGTGTGCTATAATTTCATTGTCGCACTATAACTTGAAACCATACATAAAAACGGCGCGTATAGATTTTTCTTAACAAGTGTTCTTTCAATATTTTGTTCTTATCCAAATGGAAAAATGCGGTGCGTTATGATTTTTTTAGTCAAGAATGAATTGCAAGGTTTGATTATGTTGTACGCACCTATTGTGCTGAACTCAAAGATGATCCAAACCTTATTGGTTATTTCTATAGCAATTGTTCCCTTGGATTCGCAATCGAACACACAATGAATGGCAAGGACCTGTGTTCGATCCAAAAAAACAGAAACGAAAGAAGGTCGTGATAAACTTTATAAAATGGCAAAATAGTATTATAAAACAATTCACGATGCAATTAGGAAATACAACCCTAATCAATTAATCCTTTGAGATCGGTATGAGGCAAACTCGCCGATCGCAATAGAAGTTATAGAAGCTGCTTCTCCCTTTGTGGATGTCCTTTCTTTTCAAGACTTCCAAAACTCTAGTGTGCATTTAATAGATTGCATAGATTCAGTAAAAAACAATTTTAGAAAACTACCCTAAAGGAGCTATGATAAATAATAAAAAAACCCCTTGCCTATTAATTTTTTACGAGAAAGGGATTTGAAAAGAAGAGTCGAACCTGTGGTCATCACTACCCATTAACTCACTGGGACAAAAAAACACTTTATTATTAACTTAATTGAAAAGTCTCCATCAAGGTTTTTTAAAAAATACTCTTGCTCAACTTAAATGTATAAAAACTCAGAGTACCTAAACTATTTTTTATCAATGGATTGGATTAAGCTTTTTATGTTTTTAAAACCTCTTATGGCAACCATAATTGTCACAAAAACATACCAACCATAACAGAGAATAAAAAAAAGGGTCCAAAAGGGATATTTCATTTTGTTTTAATTTTGGTGATCAATGAACCGACAAACATACCCAGGGCACTTAAAAGGAAACTAAGCACACCAAACCGATAAGGGCCAATATTTTTGACAACGGTGGATGAAAATGATAAGTCCTGAAGAAATAAATAGGATACCGGAATTAGAGCTCCAATGATAATTGATATTGCGGCTCCTAAAGCACTGGCCTTTTTAAAATAACAACAGGCAATCAACAGCACACTCATGCTGGACAAATAGATGGTGCCAGTCACCTGCATATAAACCCACAAATCATCACTTAAGGGATACCACAACCCATAGAGCAATAGAAATAATCCAATGCCACAAATAATCATTCGATTATAAAACAAGCCCTTTTTGGAAGACCATTTGTTATTATGTATGGGCGCTAAAAGATCATTATAAATGACAGATGACCAAGCAATTAAGTATGAAGAATTAGTAGACATATCTGCCGCCAACATTGCGGCAACTACTATGCCAATCAGTCCGACCGGAATGAGTTGAGCAATCATATTGGGCATTGCCAAAATTTCTTTTCCATTTCCAAAGCTGAGCGGTCCAAAAAAATACAATGCACTAATGCCTAGAAAAACAGGGATAACAAAACGCATGAGCATGTAGGGTGAGGTTACTCTATATATTTTTTTGGCAGTATCGCTATCTTTGGCAGAAAGCACTCTTGAGATCATGGTTTGCCAAGTCAATACAGAGGCAAAAGCCACTAAAATATCCAATATCAATCGATCCAAGCTATAGGCCGAATTGAGGGAAAGACTCAAGCTGTCTGGGCCAAGATATGTCGTGCTTTGGTCTAAAATAGAGTGCCAACCCAATTGGTAAATAAGGATGGCTGTAATTGAGACAAACCCTAAACACATCAAAATGAATTGAATATAATCAGTAACTAAAACCGAAACCATTCCACCAATAATGGTATAGCATCCAACAAAAAGTAAGATGGCTGTCATCAGAAGTTCCAAATAGCCTTCTCCAATGCCCATGGTTATACTCAAAAAACTACCTGCTTGACGGAGAAATAACCCCATGTTGAGCAACCCTCCAATGAGGATAACTAGTCCACTTGCCCATCTAATTTTTTTTCCAAATTTTCTTTCAAAAAGCTCAGGAACAGTAATCACCGCCATATTTCGAAGTGGTTCGATGCAAAATCCGGTTAGCCCCACCACGAACATAGACCCCCCTAGGGCAATGCCAGGGATGATTCCTTTTAAACCATATTTAAACCCTAACTCTGCATTAGCCATACAAGTGGCTATTCCAAACTCCGTGGCAGCCAAACTAGCAATCCCAAGATAAACATCAACGCCTCTATTGGCTACCAAAAAATGATCTACGTTGGAAACATATTTACGTAACCAAATGCCGATATAAAAGATGATGCAGAAATAAATGAATATGATAGGACCATCAATAAAAAAATCAAAATTTGTCAAATCAGTTGAGATTTTATGAAATCAACCAATTTTGAGGTGATGATTTGAGAAATCTTTTTTCCTTTTTCCTTTGAGGCAATACTGGGGTTTCCAACCACTCCGTTGGCTGAAATTTCTTTAATAGTTTGGAAATAAGATATTTGCGGGCCGTTTATCATGTCTCCAACCAAAGGATCAAACAACTGGTTAGACGGAGGTTTTAGGTGTTGTTTTCGAACCAATTCGGGAGCAATATGAAGCATTAAACTGGTTTCAAATTCACCGGCATGACCTGTTCCTCCTGGTCCAGAAGTATTGATCTTTTTTAATTCCTCACCAGCTATTTTCCACCACGTTATAAAACTGAATTGGCATTGTGGATATTTATTTCCGAGTGCTTCTAAAATGACTTGCCCAATGCCTTGATTACCACCGTGACTGTTAAGGAATAGAAAATTTTTAAACCCATGAATACACATCGACTCTACCATTTCTTCAATTAGGATTTTAAAAGTAGTGTGTTTGAAAGTGAGTGAACCGCAAAAGTCCATATGGTGTTCTGAGCACCCAATGGGAATTGTGGGAAGGAGAATAACTTCCTTTTCCATCAATCGATTTAGCTCTTGAAGAAAATGTTCCCCTATGTTTCTATCTGTAGATAGGGGGAGGTGAGGACCGTGTTGCTCTGTTGCACTCAACAAAATGATAACGGGAGTTGTTTTGTTGATTTTTTCTGTTTCTTCTGTAGTGAGTTGATCCCAAATCATGATTTAATTTTTTATTGCCCACATTTCGATCTCAACCAAAAGTCCTTCAATCAAGCCAGTTTCAACGGCAGTTCTCACGGGTTTGGGTGCTGTAAAATACTTGACATAGACTGAATTGAATCGTTCCCAATGTTGAATATCTTTTAAATATACGTTTACTTTAAAAACATCGTTAAATGAAGCGCCCGCAGAAAGTAGTTGTTTTTGGCAATTGCGGAGAGTTAATTCTGTTTGTTCTTCCACATTATTGCCAATAATTTGGCCACTTTTTTCAATAGCTGCTTGGCCAGAAATGACTACAAGTTGGGCGCCGTTTACAGTAAGTACAGGAGAGTAGGGTCCGGCAGTAATATGTTGGTTGGCTCCACTAGGCACAGACTTTCCGCCTATTGGAACGGAATCCCCTTTTTTAACATTCAACGGAAGATACCCTGTAAACCCTGCTATTTTCCACTTTTCATTGATTTTAACGCAGCGGTAAATAGTTTGCCAGTTGAAGGATACTTTTTCTCCATTTGTTTTTTCTGCAAAGCCAGAAAACTTTTTGTGTAAGATAGCCTTGTCTTCGCAAATTTCAATGTCATCTAAATACGTAACTTTTAACAGTATATCATATGGGTTTTCTGTCCAACTGTCTTTATCAAAGGCTTTGGCCTGCTTGAGCCATTCCTCTCGATAGCTTGCCAGATTAGGAAAACTAATTTTCCACAAATCTGGATTACTTTCATTGTGAGCGTGAATACCCATAAAATGTGCTGTGACAAAATCCTCTTTAACGAGATCCCAATCCTGATTTACAAAAGCCAACGAATCTCTTTTCACTAGCATGTCCCACAATTGGGCTTTGTCATTTTCATTGTCTTGATCAAATGGATTCATGATGTTTTTTTGGAATTAATTTGCTACTTCGATCTTGTTAATCAAATACTCATTGATAGCCTCCAGATCAGGTTCAACACCAAGGCCTATTCCTTCTGGTAGGAAGGCAAAGGGTGGTTCAATACGAAGGGATTGTTTTAATAAATCGTGAGATCGGATTAGCGTACCAAAGATATCACTGGGCCACTCACAAGAATGGGCTGCTGCGCAGGAGTGTAAATACATTGCTTCCATAATTCCTAAATCAATCTCAGAACCATGCCAACAGGGCAATTCTGCGGCGGTAGCAATATGATCTAACTTTTGAAAATGAGCAAATCCACAATTGAAATTAAACCCATCGATGGCTTGGTGTTGAATGGCTCTTATGGCGTCATGAACTCGTTGTCCGTGGTCCACATAGGGCAGTGAAACATGAAGCACAATGGGAATGGGAGAGTAGCTCCTGATTTGAGCATATTCTTCTATTTTCCATCGAGAAATCGGATCTTCAATACAAAGTGTATTGCCTATTTCTTTGAGCGCATCAATTCTAGTTTTGACCTCGGCAGATGATATCCAACGTTCGTTTGGATCAAAAATTATTTTCATATCTGGAGCGGCTCTTTTAATTGCGGTTGCCCATCCTGCTACGTCATCTTCTAAATCTGTTTTAAACTTAATGCAATCATAGCCCAGGGCAGCAAAATTAGATGCAATTTCACCCACTTCGGCCGTAGTTCTGTGGCTGGACCAGCTTCCCACCTTTATCTTTTCTCGAACGGGACCTCCCAACAAATCAACCACACGGACATTTTTTAGACGGGCAAAGCAATCCCAAAGGGCGCATTCAAAACCATCATAAATCCGAGTGTAGGGAATCGGGAGTTGTTGTCGGATAATTTTTTCTATAGACATCCCAACAAACTTTTGAGCCACTTGCTTTACTGCCATAATGGTATTACCCCTGTAGCATTCTCCCCAACCAATAACTCCATTGGCCAGTTCAATGGAAATTAAAATTTTTGAGAGTTCGTCAAATTGGATGGACCAACCCATTTCTGTCCCCTGTGATAATTTGTGTAGAGGCTTATTAATTTCACTACTTTCAATAGTTCCCTTTTTGGCTGGCACAACTACCTCATAAAGATTGATTTTAGAAATTTTCATTTGCTTTTATTTAGGGTAAAAAACTATTGCTATACAGTAGATTGGTAAACCCACTATCTACTTTTATGATTTGACCTGTTATGGATTTGCTATATTCAGAGAGTAAGAATACCACTGCATTGCCACAATCTAAAGAGGTAATAACTTCAGGAATACTTTGGTAGTCTTCAATTTGATCTTTCACCCATTGATCTGGGTCATCGGACCATTCTCTAACGGCTTTTACATTATAGGCGGAGTCTACATATCCTGGAGCAATTCCATTACATCGGATTCCATATTTTCCTAATTCAATGGAAAGCCCTCGAGTAAGATTATTGAGGGCGCCTTTGGCGGACGCATAGAGCGAATATTTATTGGTAGAATTGAACGCATGTACCGAAGAAACAGTAACAATATTGCCTTTGATTTGATGTTCGATACAATCAAGTGCAAATGCTTTGGAAATCAGCCATACGCCCTTAAAATTAGTATTGAAAAGCGCTTCAAATTCTTCTATGGTGGTCTCATGTGCTGGTTTTCTATGTCCTATTCCGGCATTATTGATCACTCCATGAAGGGGCCCCAACTTTGTTTTAATTTCATGAAACAGTCTGTCAACTTCTTCGCTTTTACTAATATCTGCAACTATTCCTATAGCATTGTTATATTTTTTTGTTGCTTCTTCTACATTTTCTTTTGAGAGATCATTAATCACAAGTGTACCTCCGGCACGATCAATTGCTTTGCAAATTCCTGAACCCACGCCAATACCGGCACTGCCAGTGACAAGAAAATTTTTATTTGAAAGAGCTATTTTCATAATGTGTTACATGATCCCATATTTGTTAAAAGCTTCAACAGAGCTCATTCCAGCTTCAATGGATTTTCGTACTAAATTTTCACCATTCACTTTTTCATCAGCTAATTGAACTACTTCTTTTTCAATTTCTTGCGGAATAATGCAAACCCCGTCAATATCTCCAAAAACAATATCCCCTGGGGTGATAGCAACGTTGCCTATTTTTATGGGAATCCTGTAGTCAATTACTTTTCCTCTAGGGGCTTGATCCTGCGCATAGGTGCCATAGGAAAAGGTTGGAAAATTTAATTCCAATATACCAAGTGTATCTCTGGAGTAACCATTCAAGACGGCTCCAGTTGCTCCACATTGTATGGCCCGTGTACTCATAAGTTCACCCCAAAGGGCATATGTGGGGGTTCCACCAGTGCATAAATAAATTTCATTTTCTTTGAGTTGATCTAAAGCTTCGAGCATGAGTCCAAATGGTTTTTTGAGTGATGCATTGTAGGAAGTTGAAGTGTTGTCTAGCGTATCTGTTTCAAGCACGGGCATTGCCCTTCCAACCACGGTCATGTCTTCTCTGAGTGGTTTTATTTTTGGATTTAAAAATTGATTTTGATATCCGAGTTGATCCATAATGTCTCCTACCACTGCGGTATATAAGTTCTTTTTAATGTGGTCTAAAAATTGTCTATCTTTCATGTTGTTATATTAATAAGTAGCTCTTCCTCCGGAAATATCAAATATAGCCCCAGTGTTAAAACTGGCTTCCTGTGAAACAATCCACAGACATAGTGCGGCCACTTCATCTACAGTGCCCGGTCTTTTCATAGGAATTTTATTGACCATATAGGCTAACATTTTAGGATCGGTTTCGCTATTCATCTCACTAGAAATGAGCCCGGGGGCTACACCATTTACGGTGACATTGGTTTCGGCTAGTTCTTTTCCAAGGCCTTTCACCATCCCAATTAAGGCTGCTTTAGAGGCAGAATATCCAACCATACCAGGGTTTCCTTCTTTTCCTGCTATAGAGGCAATGTGGAGTATCCGACCATAATTTCTTTCTTTCATTATGGGTATTACTGCTTTAGAGATGATAAAGGCTCCCACAAGATTGACGTTGATGACATGAATAAAATCTTCCAGGTCATAATTTTCAATGGGACAATTAGAAGGCCCCACAATGCCAACAGTATTGATTAGAATATCAATTTTTTTGTGCGCGGTGTAAATTTTTTGAATGCAATCATTACAGTTTTTTTCATCAGAAACATCTAACGTATGGGCCTCTACTGCTCCGCCGCTTTTCAAAATTTGTTGCTTGAGCTGTTCGATCTCCTCGTTTAAAATATCAATGATAACAAGCTTGGCCCCTTCACTTGATAAACGGGTTGCTATGGCTTTTCCTATTCCTCTGCCGGCACCAAAAATGACAGCTATTTGATTTGTAAATCTCAACTTTTTTATAGTTAATTGGTTTAGTTGAAGCCTACTCATGCGGTGCCTCAAACCAACTACAATATATTAAAAATTACTTCGCTAGCACAGTATAGTTGGTTTATTAATACACGGTTGGGTTGTATCCATTGGTGTAAAAGAAAAACCCTCAACTTGGGAGGGCTAGTTTTAATATTAATGCATTAGTCCATTTAATAACATATTGCTTCTAACGATCTTTTACCCATTCAGAACATCATAAATTCCGATAAGAAATAGAATTAAAGGCCATCTTATTTTCATTAGTTTACCTTTTTTTGGATAACGGCCACTAACAATTCAATATAATCATTGCTCTTTTAAACTCTAGAGGTAGTAGCTCTGTTTTTTTTTTTTTGAATTACAATTAACGGTTAGTATATCGACAGTAGGGCAATAGAAAGCGATAAACTTTCAATCTTGCACTTAGACAAGTTAAACATTTCTATATTTAATTTTCTTTTTAATATCATAAATTTTAGCTTAACGGACTTTATTAAAAGCACCAAACCTTGATTAATTTCTAAACACCCTATTGGTTAGTCCTGAGGCATTATATTTTCCATATAATTACACTTCTTTTCGATAGATTTTATCATCATTAGTGCGATATCTTTCTGGGTTGCTGTTTCTATGCCTTCTAATCCTGGAGATGAATTCACTTCAAGAACTAAAGGTCCGCTAGATGAACGAATGATGTCTACCCCTGCTATACTTAATCCCATTGCTTTGGTTGCTTTGATAGCTATTTTACGTTCTTCAACTGTAGTTCTAACAATAGTTGAAGATCCACCTAAATGAACGTTTGCTCGGAATTCACCAGGAGGAGCCGTACGTTGCATTGAGGCAACTACCTTACCATCAATGACAAAACAGCGTATGTCCTTCCCGTCTGCCTCTTTAATAAATTCTTGAACTAAAATATTGGCTTTTAAGCTTTTAAAAGCATTGATAACACTTTCTGCAGCTTTTTTTGTTTCGGCTAATACTACGCCTTTGCCCTGAGTCCCTTCTAATAACTTTACAATTAGTGGAGATCCGCCAACCATGTCGATTAAATCATTTGTATCTAATGGTGAACTAGCAAATCCAGTTGTTGGTATTTTGACTCCTTTACTCAGTAATAATTGGAGTGAAAATAATTTATCTCTCGATTGAATTATAGAATCGGAAGTATTCAGACAAAATACACCCATACTTTCAAAAAGACGTAAAAGTGCACAAGCATAAAATGTTTGTGATGGTCTAATCCTTGGTATCACCGCATCTAGAAATTCAATGATTTCACCTCCACGATAATGAATTTGTGGAGTTGAAGCATCTAGCTTCATAAAACATTGACGAATATTATAAAATTCTATTTGATGCCCTCTTTGTTCAGCAGCTTCTATTAGTCTTCTGTTACTATATAATTCACGGTTGGAAGCCAGTAAACCTATCCTAAGTCCTTTCGCAGTCTTTCTGAATCTTTTATAAGAATTAGAAATAATGCTATCACTTATGCTTCCTGATAAGAAACTTTCTTCGGGATCAACAATCAATCTTCCTTTCATTGCCTCTCGCCCCAACAACATACGATATCCCATAGAGTCCCTATTTGTAAGTGTTAATTCTATACTCCATGTGTGATTTCCTAAGGACATATATGTTTGAATAACAAATCGCTGTTCTCTGTTTCCAGTCGAACTTTTAACTAATCTCTTGTCTGTTACCAATGCGTTGCATTTAACCTTACACTTACCATCATTTTGAATAGGATAAACATCAAAGCTCACCCAAGCTTGTCCTTCCTTTTGGTAGGCTTGTATATTTAGAGCATGTAAACTAGAAGTCTTGGCTCCACTATCTATACGAGCTTTAATATAAGGTATATTGAGTTCACTTAACGAAACCCACTCTTCTGAGCCAATTGTAACTTTTGAGTTCATTTAAAAAAATTTTCGCTAATGAATGAAATAAATCAATCGGTTGTATTTAGTTTGATGTTAATTTAATGTCATAATAGTTTTAAATATGAATTAATATTTTGATCAATAGTAAAGATTAAAAAAACGTATAACCCAACACCAATCCACAAATCCCCCCCCCCTTAAACTTCTACAAGAGAATCTTGGTTAGGTCAATGATAACAATAGTTTAGAAGAAATTTGAATTGTGTTCATTGGTAAAAAAGAAAACCCTCCACTTAGGAGGGAGGGTATTGGCAAACTTTGAAAACAGACTAATTTCTTTTTTTAGAATTAGTGGTCTTTAATGAGCCACAAGAATTGATTACAAAAAAAGGTAACAACAATAAAAGTCCGAATTTTATCATCACATGAAAAATTTGAGGTTTTACAACTGTAACGATTTTTCTGGATGCGTTCTCTCCACCCGCAACTCTATTTTAAACCCAGTTTACATGGGTTACCTCTAAAATACAAAGTTTGTGATTTATATCAAATCCCATCCCCATGTTTCAATAGAAAAACCGTTTTCTAAAACCCTTTCCCTTTCTTTGGATTAGGGAGACTGAAGAAATATTAGGAAGTAAAATGAATAAATTGTGCTAAAACCATATATTAAAAAACCCCTAAAACATTATATAATAATGAAATAGGGGGTTATTAAAGCGGAGAAAGAGGGATTCGAACCCCCGGAGGTGTGACCCTCAACAGTTTTCAAGACTGCCGCATTCGACCACTCTGC
>OZSS01001122.1_pt1 | contig 12585 bp, 9 predicted proteins | sample 1779911 | NCBI WGS metagenome assembly OZSS01 (sample SAMEA2603589, study PRJEB24840) | metagenome | biome: Water; feature: Photic zone; material: Seawater sample | place: Mediterranean Sea | collected 2013-11-12 | depth 10 m | reverse complement strand
GATTATGGGATTGCTGATTTATGGCCTGAAGCTGTGCTAAAAGAAGCAAAAAATAAAAAGGAACATATTACAAAAGAAATCGATGCCTTAGAGACTTTTCCTTTTGTAACAATTGATGGTGAAGATGCCAAAGATTTCGATGATGCAATTTTTTGTGAATTCTCAGATCATGGCTTTCATTTAAAAGTTGCGATTGCCGATGTCTCTTTCTATGTCAAAGAAGGTTCTGCTTTAGATCTTGAAGCTGCAAAAAGAACAACATCTGTCTACATGCCTAAAAAAGTTGTTCCGATGTTACCGGAAAAGCTTTCAAATGAGCTTTGCTCATTGCAACCAAATAAACGCAGAAGATGCTTGTGCATTGAGATGGATTTTGACAAAGATGGTTACATAAACAGTTATAAATTTCATAGAGGGATAATTAAATCTGTTGCGAGGTTAACCTATACAGAAGTTGAGAATCAGCTAATAAACGGTGTAAAAGATTCTGATTATGCCGAATCATTAAAAGCAGCAATTGCCTTATTTAATAAATTAATAATTAATAAGGGTTATAGAGGGGCACTAGATTTCACTATATCTGAACCACTTGTGCAAACTAATTCTGATGGCGATATCAAACACATAGCTGATAGGAAAAGATTAAATTCTCACAAGTTAATCGAAGAGTTCATGCTTGCAGCTAATATATCTGCCGCTGATTTTATTAGCCAGTATGCGAAAGAGGGAGTTTACAGAATTCATGAACATCCAGAAAGTCTTAAAATTCAAAGATTGTCGCAAGTATTAAAAAACAGAGGAATTAATTGGAACGGTAATATCGAAGATATTGAGAATATTTCGGAATTTATTTTAAAGCTCAATAAAAGAGATGATGCACCCATTCTCAATATGCTGATATTGCAATCCATGCAAAGAGCAGAATACAGCACTCTAAATAAGGGACATTTTGGCCTAAAGTTTGATAAATATACTCATTTCACTTCGCCTATCAGAAGATATCCGGACCTACTAGTTCACAGAATAATTATTTCCATTTTAAATAGAGAAGAGTTTAATTATGAAGGTCTTCAATTAACACTTGAAGACTGCTCTGAAAAAGAAAGAGCAGCTGAATTTGCATCGAAGCAAGTGATTCAAAATTTGCTTTGTCGATATGCAAAGCAATTTTCGGGCAAAAGTTTTTCAGGTTACATTACAGGGGTTAAAGAATTTGGTTTATTCGTAGACATACCAAAGCTTTTCACTAGTGGTTTATTGCATGTAAATGATTTGCCAAATGATTTTTATAGATACAACGCTCGACACCAATCTTTAGATGGAAAAAGAAGAGGAAATAAATTTTCATTGGGTGATCGAATAGATGTTTTTATTGGAGACATCAAAGAACTGGAAGGGAAAATTTCGTTATATTATTAATGCAATGAACATAGAGATAAAAAATATCCATGCAATACAATCTTTAGTTGAACATCATGGCGAAAAAGTGATTTCTATTTCTGGGAAGGCAGATAATTCTAGAGCTAAAGAAATTCTTGAATTAGCTCATAAAAAAAATATCAAGATTAACATCAAGGACAATAAACTTATTGCCTATTGTAAAGAACCAAGTGTAAAAGACTTAAAAAGCAGTGATTATAATCTTGGTGAATTAGTCTTAATTCTGGATGAAGTGCAAGATACCAGAAATTTAGGTTCATGTTTGAGAAGTGCATCTTTTTTTGGGGTGGACTCAGTCATTATTCCTAAGAACAACTCTGCTGAATACTCTAACCCTGCAGTCATTGAAACTTCGACGGGCGGTGTTTTCAATCTTGATTTATATAAAGCAACCAATGTCACAGAAACAATAAAAAAGCTTAAGGAAAATGGGTACTGGATTTCAGGCTTCTCAGAACATGCACATACAACGTTAGAAAATAAAGACTTTTCAGAAAAAAATGTTCTGGTATTTGGCAATGAAGAAAAAGGGATACGAACTCTAGTGGAAAAAAGTTGCGATGAAACTGTGAAAATTTCTCAAAAAGGAAAGGTATCATCCCTGAATGTTTCAGTTGCTGTTTCAATAGGACTTTTTACTGTAAGCAATAAGCTGTGATATTAAATTTTTATTTAATGCACTAAAATATCAAACCTATGCTAGCTCAAAGAACGATAAGAAATAAAACATCTGCCACAGGTGTCGGATTACATACAGGTGTAAAGGCTACACTGACCTTGCATCCTGCAGATCCAGATACTGGAATACTTTTTAGAAAAATTGAAGGTGACAAAGTGGTTGAAATCCCTGCGCAAGCAAATTTTGTCGGAGATACTACTTTATCTACAACCCTGGAACACAATGGTACAGAAATAGCCACTATTGAACATCTAATGTCTGCTTTAGCAGGAGTAGGAGTAGATAATTGCATCATCGATTGTGATGGACCTGAGATTCCAATTATGGAAGGCAGCTCAACTCGATTTGTCTTCTTAATTCAAGCGGCTGGCATCGTGGAGCAAAGCGCTGTTAAAAAATTTATCTACGTTACAAAATCCGTTCAGGTGCAAAGAGATGATGCAATAGCAAAAATCAAACCTTACAAAGGTTTCAGAGTATCGTTTGGCCTAGAATTTGATCATCCTGTTTATAAAAAGTTTCCACAAACTGCCTCAATAGATTTCTCACAAACATCATTCATTAGGCAAGTTAGTAGAGCAAGAACATTTGGGGTTTATAGCGATTTAGAAATGCTGAAAAAAAATAATAGAGCTTTAGGCGCAAATCTAAATAATGCTATAGGTATTGGTGATGATGACGTGCTAAATGAAGGTGGTTTGAGATTTTCAGATGAATTTGTCAAACATAAAATGCTTGATGCTATTGGCGATCTCTACTTGCTTGGCCACAATTTAATTGGAGAGTTTTATGGTTTTAAATCTGGCCACGCACTTAATAATCAATTACTAAAGAAAATCGAAAGTGAAAATGCCTATAAAATTATAGAGATCGATGAAATTAAAGATGCTCCAATAAATTATTTAAAACCTGTTTCAGAAGAACTAGCATAATGTTTAATTTCTTGGGCAACATTTTTAAATCTTCTAATCAAAGACGCATTGATGATTACGAGAAGATTGTCAAAAAAATAAATTTAAAAGAAGAAGCAACAGCGAAACTTTCGGAAGAGCAATTTAAAAATATTGATTTAAGCACAGATGATGCATTAGTAAATGTATTTGCTGCAGTAAGAGAAGCATCTAAAAGAACGATTGGCCTAAGACATTATGATTGTCAGTTAATTGGTGGTCTTGTCCTAAATGGTGGCAATATTACAGAAATGAAAACTGGAGAAGGTAAAACTCTGGTAGCAACTTTACCCGCTGTGTTTAATGCATTATCAGGCAAGAAAGTTTATGTGGTCACAGTTAATGATTACCTCGCGGAGAGAGATGCCAACTGGATGAAGCCTGTTTACGAATATTTTGGTATAACTGTTGGCGCCCTGACATCTGCACAAGATTTTAAAGATAAACAAGCAACATACGAATCAAACATCATCTACTGCACCAGTAGTGAATTAGGCTTTGATTATCTAAGAGACAACATGGTTTTATTCAATAACCAAAAGACTCAAAAAGATCTAAACTTTGCCATTGTCGATGAGGTTGATTCAATACTAATTGATGAAGCCAGAACACCTTTAATTATTTCAGGAGCAACGGATGACGACGCTTCTGCGTATCCAGTTTTCTTAAAGCTGTTACCAAACTTAAATAGGCAAATGAGAGAAGGAACAGAGGAAGAACCACTAAGAGACGATGAAATAGGTGATTTTATGATCGATGAAAAGTTGAGGTCAGTTGAATTGACAGATAATGGTTTCGAAAAAGTGGAGAATTTTCTCGTCAATAGAAATTTAATTAAACCTGATGAAAGCCTCTACACGACAAATAATTTGAAATATTTGAAATACATACAAGCAACTCTGAAGGCAAACTTATTATTCGAAAAAAATGTGCATTACATGGTCGAAAACAACAAGGTGGTCTTAATAGATGACAATACTGGGCGAAAACTGCCAGGCAGAAGAGTTTCTGAAGGTGTGATGCAAGCTTTGGAATGTAAAGAGCGAGTTCCTATTCAACAAGAAACTCAAACCCTAGCTTCTACAACCTACCAAAATTTCTTTAGGCTCTTTGATAAGATCTCAGGTATGACTGGAACTGCTGATACTGAAGCAGCTGAATTTAAAGAAATTTACGGGATGGATGTTGTGGTGCTGCCAACAAATCAGGAAATGATTCGTAATGATATGAATGATGTAGTTTACGTGAATGAAGAAGATAAATTTAATGCGCTGGTTAAAGAAATTAAAGAAATTCACGAGAAAACAGCTCCGATCTTGGTGGGAACAGCCTCTATCGAAAGTTCAGAAAAGCTTTCGAATAGATTAAAAAAGGAAGGTATCAGACATCAGGTGCTAAATGCAAAGTTCCACGAAAAAGAGGCAATGATAATCGCAGAGGCTGGGCGACCAGGTGCTATCACAATAGCCACAAATATGGCTGGACGTGGAACTGATATAGTCTTGGGTGGCAAGCAAGAAGAAAACGATAAAGACTGGGCAGAAAAGCACAATCAAGTTATTGAAGCAGGTGGATTACATGTTATTGGTACAGAACGTCATGAATCAAGAAGAATCGATAATCAACTTAGAGGACGATCTGGCCGACAAGGAGACCCTGGTTTCTCCAAATTCTTCTTATCGCTTGATGACAATGTCTTAAGACTTTTTATTGACGATAACAGAAAACAGCTTTTTTCCAGACTTAGTGATGGTATGGACGATAGTAGCATCGAACATCCGTTATTAAATAATGCCATAGCAAATGCCCAAAAAAAGATTGAGAACAGAAACTTTGAAATTAGAAAACAAATCCTTGAGTACGATGACGTCTCGAATGATCAAAGACTAACAATCTACAAACTTAGAGATTATTTTCTTGAAGAAAATGACTCTGAAACCTTACTTTTTGAGTATTTAGACAATCTCCTTGAAAAAACTGCTGACAAGCTCTTGCCCGAGGATCAAAATTCAAACTGGAAATTTGATAACTTAGATAAAGCTCTTACTCAATCATTGGGTGTCAGTCCTGATTTTAATCTACTCGAAAAAGAGGGTTTGAATTTTGGCAAAGTGATGGATTACATGAACGATTTTTATCAAAAATTTTATTTTGAAAAATTTGGCCCTCTTAAAGAAAGGAAGGCCGAATTAGAAAGGCAAATTTCAATTCAAGTTATGGATGCAGCCTGGAAAAGACATCTGCAAAATATTGATTCCTTGAGAGGAAATATAGGTTTAAGAGCATACGCTCAAAGGAACCCAATTAATGAATTTAAAAAAGAATCCTTCTACTTATTTGATGCGATGATTGAATCTTTCAAAGATGATATCGTCAAAATATTATTCAATATAAAGATACAAACAATGAGTTCTAAAGAATTTGAGGAGCATAAAAAACTGAGAGAGCAAAATAAGTCTTCTTAGTCATTTTCTTCATCTTCATATGTTTCAATTGAAACCTCTTCATTAGCCCATCTTAAAAAATCTATGCTTTTGCATGCTTTTGAGCAAAATGGTTTAAATTTTGAATCAATTTCAACTATTTTTTTACAACCAGGACAGGTCAAGTTAATTTTTTGAGCCATCTGCCAGTTTATTATAAAGGTTAAAATAAAAATCTAACTTGCCTTCAAAACTTTCTATAGTTGAATCATTCATTAAAAAATCGTTGGCAAAACCAACCCTCTTATTTCTATGCAATTGTTGGTCAACAATTTGTTCTGCTAATTCTGCAGAACTTTTATCTCTTTTAATAATCCTTTCGATTTGCAGAGCTTTTGGAGCATCAATAACCATTATCCGATCAAATTTATTCTTTTCACTCCATAAGGGTGCACTATAAATAGCCCATTTGGACTTTGCTTGCTCAAAGCCTTCCAGAACTATTTGGCCTATCAATGGATGCATTAGATCTTCCAACCACTTTTTTGTCTCATTATTCCTAAAAGCTAAATTCCTGAGTTTTGATCTGATAATTGTTTTATCTTCTGAAAGCACAGCATCGCCAAGTTTTTTTACAATTGCCTCATAACCTACTTGGCCAGGTTCCTGCAAGCTGCGAGAAATTTTGTCTGCATCAATAATATCGATATCTTTGGCAGCAAAAAAATCAGTAGCCAGACTCTTGCCAGTCGCTATTCCTCCTGTAATTCCAACAGTAAACATAGTTATTTTAAATATGGGTAATAAGTATAAAGCTTAATCAGTGCCGGACATAGGAGCATCTTGACCAGGATTTGATGGTACACCATTGAACCTATTTGAGTTTAAGTCTTTATCAAAGATACGAACTAAAAACTCATTCCTTGCCAAATCTTCGCCAGATGTAGGGTTTGATAAATTAAATCTTGCTTCATGAATCCAATCAAAAATAGAAATGAAAGTATTAAAACAAGGGTTTTTTTACCCTTCATCAAACTCTACACCTTGCGCTAAAGGCAGTTCATTTCCATAATTTACGGTAGCTGTTGTCCTTCTCATATAGGCTTTCCAAGAATCTGATCCAGATTCACGTCCACCACCTGTATCTTTTTCACCGCCAAAAGCACCACCAATTTCTGCACCACTTGTACCAATATTTACATTTGCGATTCCACAATCAGAGCCTTCAGCACTCAAAAAGATTTCCGACTCTCGCACATCATTTGTAAAAATAGAACTGCTCAACCCTTGCCTAACTGAGTTTTGTAAATTTATTGCATCTTTAAGATCAGTGAATGGCATTACATATAGAATGGGTGCAAAAGTTTCGTCATTCATTTCTTCAATATGCTCCTTAACTTCTACTAAAGCTGGAGTGACATAAACACCATCCATCTCTAATCTTTCCCCTCCAAAAACATCAAGGTTTTTTGATTTACAAGAATCGATTTTCTTTTTCATATTCTCAAAGCTCTGTTCTGATATCAGAGGACCTACTTGGGAGTTTCTATCCATTGGGTCTCCTATTTTTAGATTCGAAAAAGATATTTTTAATTTTTCTATAACCTCATTGTAAATATCTTGATGAACGAACAGTCTTCGTAAGGTTGTACATCGCTGCCCTGTTGTGCCAGCAGCTGAAAAAGTAATACCTTTGATAGTTAAATCAATATCTGCGGATTTACATACTATTGCTGCATTATTACCACCTAATTCTAATAAAGATCTACCTAGTCTCTTTGCTACTTTTGGTGCCAATGCTTTGCCCATATCACAACTACCTGTAGCTGAAAAAAGTGTTATGCCTTCATCTTCAGCAAGTTCTATAGCTGCCTCATTACCTCCTTTTTTAATTAAGACTAAATCTTTGTGTTCATCTGCTACTTCGTCCCAGATTTTTTTGACTAGATCGGCGCACCCTTCAGCATGTGGGCTTGGTTTCCAAATAATGCTATTTCCACAAACAGCAGCTAGACAAAAATTCCACCCAAAAACCGCCACTGGAAAATTGAAAGCTGTCACACATCCAACCACTCCTAAAGGTTGCCATATTTCTTGAAGTCGATGATTGGTTCGCTCACTTGGCATCGTTAAACCATACAGCTGTCTACTTAACCCAGTAGCAAAATCGCACATATCAATTACTTCTTGCGTCTCGCCCTCACCTTCAGAGATTATTTTTTTGGCTTCTTTAGTAATTTGTTCAGAAACTTTTAGTTTTTGCGCCCGTAATGCTTCACCAAACTTTCTAATATATTCACCACGAGTTGGGGCCGGCAACTTGCGCCATTTTAAAAATGCTGCGTGGGATTTAGCGGTGATATTAATTGTTACCTCTATTCGTTTCTTGAGGCATCTCTCAATGCTCTAAATTCACTCTTAATATACCAATTTGGATATTCACCAGAATTAGCAAGGTCATCTATGAAATTAGTAAAAATATCCATATCTTGCTCAATACCTTCCCAATCCCAATCATCTCGAACCTCATCTGAGGGTTTGTGGTAATCGTTAGCGGTATAGTTTTTTGCCAATTCTAATCCTTTTACTATTCCACCATTTACAAGATCGATTCCTGGATCAGCATAGATCATAGGTATGCCTTTTTTGGCAAAATTTATGTGGTCTGATCGGTAAAAATATCCTGCTTCAGGAGATTTATCTGGCGCTAAATATTTGCCTTGCACCGAAGCATGTTTATCCAAAACAGCTTCTAACTCAGAGGCACCGTAACCGATGATAGTGATATCTTTTGATTTACCGATCGCAGGAAAAGCATCTAAGTTTAAACCACCAATGACATTACGATATTCAAAAGGTGCATTTTCAACTAAATAAGCAGAGCCCAATAAACCTGACTCTTCAGCAGTAAGGCCTATGAATGCAACTGATCTTTTGGGCTGTCTTTGTGCAAATGTTTCAGCCATGTGCATGACTGCCGCTGTACCTGTAGCATTATCAACTGCGCCATTATAGATTTGATCGCCTTCAAGACTGGTATCAACTCCCATGTGATCCCAATGGCCCATAATTAAGACAAACTCTTCGGGTGCTTCTGAACCTTCAACATATCCGACAACATTATGTGAATCTGAAGTACGAATTGAATTAACCATTTTAGAGCTTAATGTCATCCCTTCCATGGTCACAGGTTGAAAATCCTTAGATAAAGCTAAACTTTTCATGTCAGCGTAGCTTGTGCCCATCTCAGCAAATAATTGTTCAGCTAAATCAAGTGTAATCCAACCCTCTAGCGCAGACCTATCCAAATTTTGATCAGCAAAAGTAAGATTCAGTTGCTCACCAGACCAGCCATTCTCAACAACACCCCAAGGGTAAGAGGCAGGTGCAGTTTCATGAATAATTAAAACGCCGGCTGCACCTTGTCTTGCAGCTTCTTCGAATTTATAAGTCCATCTGCCATAATAAGTCATAGCTTTACCATTGAATTCAGTGCCTTTAAGCTCAAATCCTGGATCATTAATCAACATAACAACAGTCTTTCCTTTCACATCAACTTTATAATCATTCCACTCATACTCAGGAGCATTCACTCCATAGCCGACGAACACCAAATCACTATCTTCAAAGGCAACTTCTTCAATCTGTCTTGTAGTTCCATAAACTACATCCGATCTGTAATTTACATTCATCATTTCCCCATTTACAGAAAGATTAAAATAGGACTCATCCACAATTAGATTGATGCCAGTCAAATTAACTGGCATTAAGTAAGATCCACCAAAAGAACTCAAACCTAATGATGCAAAGTGGTCCGCGATATAGTTTTTGGTTTTTTCACCACCCGGGGTGCCAGGAGCCCTGCCTTCAAATTCATCTGAAGCAAGTGTTTTTACATGTTCTTTATATTTTTCAAAATCGGATTCTGGTGTACAACCAGCAAGTAAGAGCAATAATAAAAGATAAGAAAATTTTTTCATCATTGATAAATTATAAAACATTTAGACTAGATCAGTTTTAATTTATTCTGTGACTTCTGTCATCTCAACAAGATTAAATGAAACGTTTTCTACTCTTGGGTCGTTGCTTAATGCTGCTACCGTTTGATTGATTTGTTGTATATTCTGAACAGAATACAGAGCTACATTGATCAAAGGGAAAAGTTCAATCTCAATGAGGCCATAATCAGATTTAATCATATCTAACGAGTCTGTATCCTTATATTGAACCAATATACTTAGGTCTGTTAATTCGTAGGCACCATTTGGCATTTCAACGACTTTCAAAGAAGTTAAGTTTTGTGGAGCAAAAGAAATATATCTTTCTCCATTCACCGCAACTTTGTATTTACCAATACTTTTAAGAGCATCATTTTCCATTTGTATGCCGTCATCCACAAAAACTTTGGAATAGAGCAAGACATATTCGTTTTCTACCTTTGCACTCCCATTAGAAAAGACAATTTGATCAGTAGGTATCTTTTTTGTTGGAATTAAATACCTGTCAGCAAAGATAACATTCAAAACCGCAATAGCTATTAATAAAAGTATTATTCTCATTGCTTTCATTTTACCTGTAATGCACCTCTAGTTCGAATCCATCCCATGTTCCTGGACTAATTGCGTCATCGCTGAAATCAAAAACCGTTACCTCCCAATTTCCAACAACATTTTCACCGTAGAAACCTGCCACACCTATTGCCCAATAAAAGGTAGGTTCTCCAGAAACATTAGTAAATGGTTGAAGGATGCTGTGTGTCGTACCAGAAGGTGAAGTAAGGGTGATCCCAATATCATTTAGAGCTATTGCTTGTGAAGCACTGAACTTGATTTTTAACCTTATGAATTCAACAATTCCTTGTGAGCCAGCTCCAGAAGTTATATTTAAAGAGGCAGATCTGCCCTCAGCATTTGGTATCTGAACTGGTGTGGTGAATTCCGCCAATCTTTCTTGATAGAATTGAGCTCCTAATGAACTTTGATCGAAATTTGCTGCAGCGGCCACAGCAGCATCAGCATCTGCTTTTCCGAAACCATACCAATTGTGGAATGTATATCCCGCAGCATTTGTTACCCAACTATGAAGATCAACGCCCCTGAGCGTAACTCTTCTATCTGAATCAATTATCTTTGATGTCCCTGCTAAGATATGTTTAACACCCCTATAATCTAATTCATTATTTGCACTCATCATTAAAGCTATAACTCCTGCAATAGATGGGGCTGCAGCGGAAGTACCATTAAATGAACTAGTATAATTGCACTCTGAATTTTCTTCATTTGGGTTTAATGATGTTGGAGGAAGGTTAAATCTATTTCTTCGATTACCATTTTCGCCCGCATAACCATTTTCACATCCCGATTGATCGGTAGTCATAATTGCAGGTCCTCTGTCATAGTAAGAGGCCGCATTAGAAATATCATCATTGATCCCATACTCACCTCCAAAACCTGAAACCCAAATTGTTGATCCTGTTGTCGAATATGAACTTTTAATGCCATCAGCATTTAAAGAAGCAACAGTAATGACTTCTTCAAAATTCTTAGTGTCATCAATTTCCACTCCGGTGCAAGATAACACTTGAGTCTCACGATCCACTGCTCCACCACAAGGACCATTATCATAAAAATCGTTACCTGCTGATCTCACATAAACTTTGCCACTCAAGACCCCATTCCTATAAATGTTTTGCCTAAAGGTACTTATTGATGGAAAACTATAAGTTGTTTCTGCACTGCTGTAACTGGTACCGAAACTGCCATTAAATACATCAGCAAAATCTGAGGTTACACTTCCGCCAAAAGACCGAGAAAAGTTGGATGAAGTTTGGGCTTCAAGATAATTAAAACCGACTAGGGATGCATCATACGCTATACCTACGCCACCAACGTTATTATAGGCTTTCATACCAATAATGCCCGCTACGGAAGTACCATGATCACCTGAATTATCTGAAGCAGGATCTAAAGTTGGGTCATTTGTATTGTCTAAAAAGTTATAAGATTGGCCAGCAAGCACATTATCTGCAAGGTCCTCATGTAGAATTTCAAGGCCTTCATCAATAATCGCCACAATGACATCTCTTCCAGTGTATCCATCAACCCAAGCTTGTCGAAGATTCAGGTCAACGTCAGGTGTCCCTGGGTTACTAGCAAAATTATTTTGACCCGTATTTTTAATTTGCCACTGATAATCAACCAAAGGATCTGTATCAGAATCTGGTACAGAACCTGGGGCTGGTGTTGGCTCAGGTGATGGTGCTGGTGTTGGCTCTGGAGACGGCCCCGGCGTTGGTTCCGGTGTTGGGGCTGGCGTTGGAGTTTGATCAATAAGCCATGGCTCACCATTGTATTTCCAAGTAATCCAGTTTTCTTGATCTATACCATTAGCATCAATTTCAGTTTCATCGTTGGTATATTGATAAATAAAAAGAGCATCAGACGCATCCCCATCAGGTGTAGGATCAAATGCAACATAACGAATATCATTTACAGTAAATACCCAAATATTTTGATCTAAATCTGCTCCGCATCCTTCCCAATCGCATGAGAACTCATTTCTTAAATCCGGCATTATGGCATAGGGCCATAAATCTCCCTGGTAAGTATGTGAGTTCGCACCTTCGTCCAAGACGTTACTGTATATCGTAAATTTTCCAGGCTTTACTTCACCACCGGCAGTTGAGCCTTCAAACAAATTCTCGGCTTGCAGAATATCATTACACTCTCCCTGCCAACATACATTTAACTTACTGTAATTTATAACATCGCCATCAGGAGGCGCCGGTGTTGGTGCTGGTGTTGGGGCTGGTGTTGGAGCTGGTGTTGGGGCTGGTGTTGGGGCTGGTGTTGGTGCCGGTGTTGGAGCTGGAGTTGGTGCCGGTGTTGGTGCCGGTGTTGGAGCTGGAGTTGGTGCCGGTGTTGGTACTGGAGTTGGAGCCGGTGTTGGAGCTGGAGTTGGCGATGAACCACCACCTCCGCCGCCACAAGCAGTTAGAATTATTATTGATAAAAAAACAATAATATTCTTCAAAGGCTTGTGCATTGGTCTATCTTATAGAATTTTTACGTACTATTCATCAGTGACATATAGC
>OZSS01001121.1_pt1 | contig 12587 bp, 14 predicted proteins | sample 1779911 | NCBI WGS metagenome assembly OZSS01 (sample SAMEA2603589, study PRJEB24840) | metagenome | biome: Water; feature: Photic zone; material: Seawater sample | place: Mediterranean Sea | collected 2013-11-12 | depth 10 m | reverse complement strand
TTGTATTTTACCAAAAGCCAACTTTAGAAAGAATATTAGTCCCCATTCATTTAGACACTCTTTTGCCACTCATTTATTGGAAAATGGTGCCGATTTAAGAACAATTCAAACCTTATTGGGACATGAAAGTATCACGACTACGGAAATATACACACACCTTGATACAAAACACCTAAAAAAAGCGCAAGAAAGATATCATCCTCGTCAGCTCTTATAAACTAGTATTCTACTACCAATCGAAATCCTTCACCATGAATATTAATGATCTTTACTCTTTCATCCTTACTTAGATATTTTCTGAGTTTTGCAATGTAGACATCCATACTTCTTGAGGTGAAATAGTTGTCATCTCGCCAGATTTTATTTAAAGCTATATCTCGCGGGAGAAGGTCATCTAGGTGCTGCACCAGCATTTTTAAGAGTTGGTTTTTGGTAAAAGAGCTTTGATAATTGTAAAGATCATCATACGAGTAAGTTTTTTTCCATTACGATTTAGAAAAACAACATCCTCACTTTTTGAATCAATTTTTTGAAGTGCCCTAATTTCATCAATATAAATTTCTAAGTATTTTTTTGCATAAGCTCCCATAGGAACTAGTCGGTGTTTACCACCCTTACCAAAAACACGAATAATATTTTCTTTAAAAAAGACATTAGAAAGGGTCAATTCAACCAATTCTGATACACGTAAACCACTACCATAGAGTGTTTCTATGATGGCTCTATTTCGATGTCCTTGGGGATGACTTAAATCAATTTGCTCAAGTAATTGTTCAATTTCTTTGACAGTGAGCACTTCAGGAAGTTTTCTGCCTAATTTGGGAGCTTCAAATAAATCGGCAGGGTTATTTTCTCGGTAAGATTCAAAAATTAAATAGTTAAAAAAACTTTTAAGACCCGATAAACGCCTTGCTTGAGTGGTTGCTGTTTTTTTCTTAGCCTCTTGGTAAAGAAACTCTTCGATACTTTTTTTTTCTATGTTTAAAGGGGTCGCTTCAATATTATTGTTTTCAATAAAAGAAACTAGAGCATTCACATCACGTTCATAGTTATCTATTGTATGAGATGTCATACCTCGCTCTATTTTTAGATAGGTTTTATAGTCTTCTAAAGCCTGTCTCCAGTTCAAATTGAACTTTTTAGAATGTTAATTTCTCTTCTCAAAGCTAGGGGATCTATAATGATCGAAAATAAATGTAGTATTTTTACGAAAATTTTTAAAATGAAGTTAGCCATTATTAATGGACCTAATTTAAATCTTTTAGGAACACGGGAACCAGGAATTTATGGAAATCAAGATTTTGAAACTTTTCTTGAGGTTTTAAAAGAAGATTTTCCTAAAATTCATTTCTCTTATTTTCAATCTAATATTGAAGGAGTTATCATTGATCATTTACATGAAGTGGGATTTGAATATGATGGCATTCTTCTCAATGCGGGGGCATACACTCATACCTCTGTGGCTATTGGTGATGCCCTGAAAGCGATTGATACCCCTGTTATTGAAATTCATTTATCGAATACATTCGCAAGAGAAGATTTTAGACATACTTCTTACATTACGCCTGTTGCAAAAGGTCTTATTGTTGGTTTTGGACTGGACTCCTATCGTTTAGGGGTTCATAGTTTTTATGAAAAAACCTCACTTGGGTAAAGTGAGGTTTCAAAATAAATATCAAACATAAAAAGCTAAACAATAGTTTTACGGTTAAGTTGTGTTGCAAAATTTGAAATTTAAAAAAGTTTAAAAGCTCAAAAACTGTGGTAGTTGTTTTGCGTTTGAGAGGAAAGAGTGCAATGTAAAAGGAGAACAAGAAGTTTAGTCAATTTGAGCCACCGAGAAGGGAGAATAAAAAATAATTTTGGTTTTTTATTGGCATTTTTTTCTAATCATTTTAACACTTTTATCATGTTAATGATAGTACTAAAGTTCATTTTTTTTTTGATCTTTTTCAAGACATATGTAACAATCCAGTGTGATTTAAGTTTGATTGAGAAGAAAAAATGAATAGGAGGTTTTTTTATAATAAATAAGCAATCCCTAGGCCACTGAGTATGCTTATAAGTTTATGAAGATTAAATCGATGACCTCTATTACTTTCAAATAAGATGGTAGTTGAAATATGAAGTAACATTCCAATAATCAATGCTAATAACGGAATGACATTTTGAGAAAACCCCTTAAAGTGAGTAATAAAATAAGTTCCTAAAGGAGTTATAAAAGTAAAGAGTGCTAGGAAAATAATTTTAGTGTAGTTTGAAAAAATATTTTTCCAAACTAAAAAAATCAAAACCATACCGATGGGTATTTTATGGACAAAAATGCCCCATACTAAAGTATTGTTTTGTGATAGAGGGAACCCCTCAATAAAAGCGTGAATACTAAGGCTAATTAAAATTGTGTAGGGAAAGCTATTGTTTGAATGTATATGTCCGTGCTCTACTCCCTGTGAAATAAATTCTAGGAGTAGTTGTAATAACAAACCACCAACAATATACAGTCCAATATTTTTATTTTGGGTAGAATAAACTTCAGGTAATAAATGAAAAATGGTGATTCCCAACAAAAAAGAACCACTAAAGGACAATATCAATTGGAGTCCTTTTGGAGTTTTAGGCTTTGTCCAAAAAGCAATTAGCATGCCTGATGAGGCCCCAAGAAAAGGAAGAAGGTACTCAGCTCCTTTAAATAAAAACATATATCGAGTCGATCCGAATTACAAAACCTAAAAATAGATTATTTTTAGACCCTATGCGCATAGTGGAAAGTAATTTTAAAATGTTGGCAAAAACCTTCTATGGCTTTGAAGAGCTTCTAGTACAGGAATTGCGCGCACTAGGGGCTCAAAAAATTTCAAAAGCCAATCGTATGGTTTCATTTTGGGGTGACTTAGGATTTCTTTATAAAGCTAATTTATGCCTAAGAACAGCGCTAAAAATACTTGTTCCATTACATCAAGATATTGTAAAAGATTATGATGAGTTATATGACCTTTTTAATCAATACCCTTGGGAAGACTATTTAAATGTTGATCAAACATTTGCCATAGATAGTGTTGTTTTTGGAAATAGGTTTACCCATGGTCAGTATGCCCTTCAGCGAGCCAAAGACGGTATAGTAGATCGTTTTCAAAATAAAATTGGCAAACGACCTAATGTATCAAAAAACCATCCTGATCTAAAAATTAATATTCATATTCAGGGAGATCAATGTACTTTTTCTATCGACAGTTCTGGCACATCATTGCATCACAGAGGGTATAGAACAGCCACTAATATGGCGCCAATTAATGAAGTGTTGGCAGCGGGTATCATAAAATTATCCAATTGGGAAGGGAGTACTGATTTTTTAGATCCAATGTGCGGTAGCGGTACTTTTGTTATTGAAGCTGCACTTATGGCAGCTAATTTACCTGCAAATTTAAATAGAAAAAAATATGCATTTCAATCTTGGTCAAATTGGGATCAAACCCTTTTTGACACCATAAAAGAAGGACAGTTAGCAAAATTCAGAAAACCTAATATCAAAATCATGGGAGCTGACAAAGCACCATCAGCCATTGAAAAAGCAGTTAGTAATGCAGAAAATGCTGGAGTAGCAGAGTGGGTTTCTTTTGAAAAAATAAATTTCTTTCATCAAAAAAAATACACTGAAATGATTCACATCCTAACAAACCCTCCCTATGGGGAAAGGTTGGAGGGAAATATCAATGCTCTCTATCAGAGCATTGGTGACACTTTCAAGCAATCTTTTCTTCAGGCTAATGCTTGGATTATTTCTTCTAATTTTGAAGCCCTAAAATATATTGGTCTAAGACCTAGTAGAAAAATTAAACTATTTAATGGCAAATTAGAATCACGTTTGCTTTATTTCCCTATTTATGAAGGAACAAAACGTATCCATAAACTTAAAAATGAGGTCAACTAATCTAAATTTTCTTTCTTAATTTTTGCAATTGGTATTTTGTAGGTGAGTGTATAATTCAAAGAAGCACCAAAAGAATTTTCATCTGTTTTTCGATTAAATCCTGGAATATATAGATTATCAAAGTTTTCTGGTTTCTGATCACTCAAAAGACGGGTCAATCGACCACTAAAACCCATGTAAAAATTTTTTATCAACTGTACTTTTATACCAGCAACAACTTCTATCCAAGAAGCAGAAAGATCATTTCTCATTCCAGTACTGTTTCCAATAGTGGTCTCCTGATCAGGCCAATAATGGTACCTATTATAAACAAGATAAGTATTTACTTTTTGAGCATGTGAACTTTGTGCGTAGCGCAAGCCTAAATAAACTTGATTGTCCATGCCTTCCCAATTTTCAAATAAATTATAATCAAAACCAAGTTTTAAGTAACTACCACTGCTTGTGAAATTAATTTGTTCTCTTTGGAGGGTATGGTTTTCATTGCCCACCTCAACGGCAATATAAAACTCTTTTTTAAGTCTAAAATCAGCCACAAACTCCCATCCTTGAAAATCGGGGTCTGCTTGAGACCGAATCAATCGATATAAATCAGTTCCAAGTCTGAGTGCTTTCGAGAAGGCTATAAGTGAATCTTTTTTAGCTGTTGGCGACAAACTATCTTTGATGGTTTGTTTTTCAATATTTTCATTTTGCGCTATACCCTGCGTTAGATGAGCTAAAAAACTAATGCAAAAAAAGTAAATGTGCAGCTGTCTCATCTGTGATGGTATCTTTTTTTATCGTAAATCCTTCTATCCAGTCATTCCCTGTTTGCAGTACATATGCGGGAGGATCATTAAGAATAAATGTGGCCCTAAAGCCACACGCACTGTTCAAATATTGATCTTTTCTTTGGTAATTGATTTGTATGGTATCAATATTTATCAATTCGTCATTATTGGCATTTAGTATAAACTCAAATTGTGTGAAGTCTTTATGAATATAAAGTGGCAATGCTATTGAATCGCTAAAGCTGCTACCTAATGAATTTTCATTATCTATGGCTCTTATCAATAAATCTCTTGGAATTTTGGAGCTTCCAGGATTTTCTTTGTCCATAAATCGTATTATGATTCTGGGGGTATTTAAATTATCATTTAAACAAATGTCATCTTTTTCACATTGGGTGAGAGAAAACAAAAAAACAAAAGAAACAAAAATGTAAAGTAGACGTCTGATAGGCACCATTTATTTTCGTCTTAAAAGTACAACATTTTCTACATGACTTGTTTGTGGAAATAGATCTACAGCCTGGCTAATTTCTACATTATAAATACAACTCAATTTTTCAAGATCTCGAGCTTGAGTGGCACTATTACAACTTACGTATATTAATTTTGGAGCCTGAAGTGCAATGATTTGATGGATAACTTTTTCATGCATTCCATCCCTAGGTGGGTCGGCTACAATCAAGTCTGGTTTTCCGTGTTTTTCAATAAAGGTTTCGTCGAAGATATGTCTCATATCACCCACCTCAAAAGTGGCATTTTTGATTTGGTTTATCTGGGCGTTATATTTGGCATCTTCAACCGCTTCTGGAATAGATTCAACACCAACTATTTTTTTGCAAAGAGCAGCTAGAAAAAGTGCAATAGTTCCTGTTCCTGAATAGAGGTCATAGACAATCTCATTGCCTTCCAACACAGCAAAAGATTTCACTAACTCATATAAGGCATAGGCTTGCTTTGGATTGGTTTGATAAAAAGATTTTGAAGTAATTTTAAATTTGAGAGTCCCCATAGTTTCAATCAAATGATCTTTTCCCGCAAATAGGTTAATTTCTTGATCATAAATTGTATCATTCGCCTTGCTGTTGATGCAGTAAAGCAGGGAAGTGATTTCTGGAAATTCATTTTTTAAAAAAGTTAAAACTTTTTCTTGCTCTTTAGGCTTTGTTTCAAAGAATTGAAGTAGAACCATAAAGTCTCCGGCTTGGGTGTTTCTTATCATCAGTGTTCTTAATAAGCCTCGTTGCTGCTGCAAGTCAAAAAATGGAATTTGCTCTTCAATTGCAAAATCGCGAAGTGCATTTCGAATTTTATTGGAAGGCTCAATCTGCAAATGACAAGTATCGATTGAAACGATCTTATCCCAGCGCCCTGGTTTATGAAACCCTAATCCAAGCCGAACATGCTCTTCCTTACTTTCAACTTCTGCTGGTGTGAGCCACCGATTAGTTGAAAATGAAAATTCAAGTTTATTGCGATACCAATAGGCATCAGGGGCTGCCATAATCGGTAGAGTTTCTTCAGGATTAACTTTTCCAATCTTTTGAAGATTTCGTAATACTCCGGCTTCTTTAAATTTTAATTGCTGAGCATATTCAAAGTGTTGCCACTTACATCCACCACATAGTCCAAAATGGGTACAAGGTGGGGTCACTCTATGAGGTGATTTTTTTAAAAAAACAGTTGGCTGAGCCTCAAAATAGCCTCTTCTTTTTTTATAAACGTTTATGTTAACAACATCCCCCGGAATAGTTTCCTTAATAAAATATACAGCGCCAGAAGTGTCCTTTGCTACTCCCATGCCCTTAGAATTGATGTCTGTCACCACTAAAGACTCTATGTTTCTGCTAAGTTTTTTACGCATACTGTTGCAAAAGTAATTTTATAATCAAATAATTTATTATTTCTTCTATCGAAATAGAATGTGAATTGTTATTTTTGACCTATAACATCCCCTAAAGTTCAAGTGCTTATGGAAACTATCTTACATCAACAATCGTTTATTTCTCTTGAGAAAGAATTTGGTGCACATGACTATCATCCTATTCCTGTCGTATTAGAAAGGGGAGAGGGTGTCTTTCTGTGGGATGTAGATGGAAAACGATTTTATGATTTCCTTTCGGCCTATTCTGCTGTTAATCAAGGACATTGTCATCCTAAAATTGTTAGTGCAATGCAGCAACAGGCTGAAAAACTGACACTCACTTCTCGTGCCTTTCACAATGATAAACTAGGGAATTATATGCAATTTGTGACTTCCTATTTTGGTTTTGAGCGGCTTTTACCCTCAAACACAGGGGCAGAAGGAGTTGAAGCAGCCATAAAAATTACAAGAAAATGGGGCTATACCATCAAAGGAATTCCAGCCAATAAAGCCGAAATTGTGGTTTGTCATCAAAATTTTCACGGGAGAACTTCTACTATTGTTTCCTTCTCCTCAGACCCACAAGCACTTGAAAACTTTGGCCCTGCATCTCCAGGGTTTATATCAATTCCCTATGATGATTTAGCTGCTTTAGAAAACATATTTAAAGAACGACCTCATATTGCTGGCTTCCTAGTAGAACCTATCCAAGGTGAAGCAGGTGTCTATACCCCAAGTGATGAATACATTAAAAAAGCACGTGAACTATGTACAGACTATAACGTACTTTTTGTAATTGATGAAATTCAAACGGGCATTGGAAGAACAGGTTCTCTATTAGCAGTTTGCGGCAATTGTAGCTGTGAAAATCATTGTGAGAAACAAAAAGAGACCTACACTCAACCTGACATACTCATTTTAGGAAAAGCACTCAGCGGCGGAGCCTATCCTATCTCTGCTGTTTTGACAAGTAGTGAAATTATGGATGTGATTCAGCCAGGACAACACGGTAGTACCTTTGGCGGAAATCCAATGGCCTGCACCATTGCAATGACTGCTTTAGATGTTATTAAAGAGGAAAGACTTACGCAAAATGCTAGGATATTAGGCAATCATTTCAGAAATGCGATGAATTCTTACATTGAGAAAAGTAAGGTAGTGCTGAAAGTGAGAGGTAAGGGTTTGCTCAATGCGATTGTTATTAACGATAGCGATACGGGAGACTTAGCTTGGAATATATGTTTGAAACTAAAAGATAACGGATTGCTAGCAAAACCCACTCATGGTAACATTATTAGGTTTGCACCACCACTAGTAATGACCATTGATCAACTACAAGAATGCATTGCAATTATAGTGCAAACCTTAGGTGAATTCGAACCATAAAAGTCCTAATTGAGTGAGAGTATATTTTGACAATGCAGCCACCACGCCTCTTCGTTCTGAGGTTGTTGAAGTAATTTCAACCAATCTAAAAGAAACTTTTGGAAATCCCTCCTCTACTCACGGTTATGGTAGAAAAGCAAAGACCTCTATTGAATCTGCGAGAAAAAGTATAGCCAAGCAATTTAATGCGGCTGCGTCTGAAATCATTTTCACCTCAGGTGGAACCGAATCAGATAACATGATATTCTATTGTGCAGTTAATGATTTAGGTGTTCAAAGAATCATCACTTCTAAAATTGAACATCATGCTGTTCTCCATGCTGCTGAGAAGATCGCAAAAAAGGGAATTTCTTTAGAATATGTTGCACTAGATGAAGAGGGGAGTGTAGATGTTAATCATTTGGAAATACTTCTTTCTAACAACAATCAAACAACCTTGGTTAGTTTGATGCACATCAATAATGAAATTGGTAATGTTCTTGATTTAGAAGCTGTAGGTACACTTTGCAAAAAATATGGGGCCTACTTTCACAGCGATGCTGTGCAGGGTGTGGGTCATTTTCATTTGGATTTTAGTGCATTGCCAATAGATTTTCTTTCTGCCTCTGCCCATAAATTTCATGGGCCAAAGGGCATTGGGTTTCTTTATGTTAGCAAAGCCCTTCGTTTACAATCAATGATAAAAGGAGGAGGGCAAGAAAGGGGATTGCGGGCTGGAACAGAAGCAGTTCACAATATTGTTGGTATGGCCACCGCTCTAGAATTAGCCTATCAAAACTATGATAGTGAATATCAACATATTTTAGAAATTAAAAAATATTTTTTAGACCAAATCCATGCCGTTTTTCCGGAGGCTATTTGTAATGGATTGTCTGGAGATTTAGCGAGGAGTACTTATACCCTTGTGAATATTTCACTTCCCATTGATCAAGAAAAAGCAACAATCTTAGATTTTTATTTAGATTTAAACGGTATCGCATGTTCCAAGGGGAGTGCATGTCAATCTGGAAGTAGTCTAGGTTCTCATGTAATTAATGCTCTTCAAAGAAAAGATCAGTACAGTGATTGGCCCACCCTTCGATTTTCATTTTCTTGTTTTAATTCAAAAAGTGAAATTGATCATTTGACAACAGTTCTTCGTCAATTTGCTACCCAAGAAAAACCCTTAGCTAATTCTTAAATACTTCGGTTTTAAACTCTGTTTTATTTCCCATCCCGTCTTCAACAGTCAATTCAATATTAAATTGATTACTCTCAAATTTGAGGTCAGAGATATCATAAGAGAGCGTTTTTGTTTTGGGTTCATATTCCAATAAAATCCATTGCTTATTAATATAACCCTCATAATTTTTAATGCCAGAAAATTCATCATCTATTCTAAAGGTTAAATATTTAAAGTTTTTAATGGATTGCCTATTCTTAAAGTTTTTGGATTGGACACTTGGCGCAATGCTGTCTCGCACCAAGGTATATGTTCCCAATGCCTTTATTGAAGTTGTGAAATGATCCTTTTCATTTTTAGTAGGAATAAAAATAGGTTTACCATCAGCAATCTTCGCAAAGGTGATTTGTTCTCTTTCCAAAGCACTCAACCCAGTTTTAGTAAAGTTAATTTTAATCGGTTTTTGACTCTTAATCCAACTTTCTTCAATCTGAAGCGTATCAGCTGAAACAGTAAAAACTAAATCTTTAGAATCAAAAAAAGCCTCTTTTGGAATATAAATTTCTTTGCCCTTAAATTCAAACAGATAGTCTTTATCTGATTCAATACGTTTTGCATTTTCATTACTTTTTTGGGAAGGAATTTGAAAAGAATCATCTCCTAAAAAATAGAGATCTAACTGAGTCAAATTATCATGAAAATCACGTAAAAGAATACTGAGTAAATAAGATTTACCAGGTAAAATATCCAAATAGCCATCAGCCAATGGATCGTTTATCATCGACATTTTATTTTTGGGATGGACCATTAGATGTTCAATTTTTTTACGTTCTTTTTTTAATGCTTTCTGGTCTAATAGAAGGCTTATGTATTTTGAGTCAGCAAAAGAAAAAGTATCCATTTTACGTTCATATTTTTTGATCCCATTCAGTAAAAGAGAAATAGAATAGACACCATTTTTATTATAGCTTAAGTCTTGTCGATCAAAAATATTTAATCCTACACTAATTTTACCAGAAACCCTAAGAAGTGCGCTGGAGTATAAACTGTCATTTTCTTTAAAGAAAGAATATTGTTTTTTTATAGGATTTCCATCAATATGATGATACAGAAAAAGTTCTCTTAACTGTGGGCGTTGATGATCTTCGATTGCTAAAGAAAAGTGTAGAGGATTAATTGGTTTTTGAGAAAGACTTTCTCTGATTTCAAAGTGTAAATGTGGACCCAAACTACCTCCTGTATTTCCTGAAAATCCAATAAGCTCTCCTGCAAAAACTTTTAATTCTTCTTTTTTTGGAAAAACTTGAAGAGTATATGTTTGTTTTTCATACTGTTTCGATTTAATATACTTTTCAATCTGTGGGGCAAATTTTTTCAGATGAGCATAAACAGTAGTTTTTCCATTGTTATGCTTGATGTATAAGGCTTTTCCATATCCCGAGGTGCTAACGACAATTCGATCTACTTCACCCTCCCAACTAGCATAAACGGGCACCCCTTGTGTTCCTTTTGTTTTGATATCTAACCCTGCATGCATATGACTTCCTCGAAGTTCACCAAAATTTCCAGAGAGGAGAAGGGGAATTTTTAAAGGCGGAATGAGTTTTTCACCACTGGACTGAGACCATTGTATATTGAAAGAAATAAAAAACAAAAAGGTTGCTCTGAAAAAAAAAATAGACGTTGCTTTCAATTAAATAGACACTTTCTCACAATATAAAAAATTTATATAAGGTAACATTTTATATAGCCTTAGTTTAATAGAAGGAAGAAATACAGCCGTTATTTAGTTGTGTTAAATTTTTAAAAAAATATGGGTATTCACAACTTTTAAAAGAGGGATTGTGTAAGTTTGTTGTAAGTAAAATTGCGACCAATTTCTATGGATGCAAAGCGAAATATGACAGAAGTTTTAGAGCAAAAAATAATTGCATTGCTCAACAAATTAAAAGAACAACATTTGACTATTTCGCAGCTTGAAATCCATAACGCGGAGCTAAAAAAAGAACAAGAAATTAGTTCAGCTCAAATAACAACGCTTAAAGAGGAAAATAAATCCTTGACAATTGCGAACAATTTACTAGGCAGTAATGAAGGAAAAAGCATTACTAAAAACAAATTAAATCGTTTAATTAAAGAAGTTGATGCTTGTATAGATCAACTCTCTGAAATAGTAGAATAATGCACAATGAGCTTAAAATAAAATTAACAATTGCAAATCGGGTATATCCGCTAACTATAAAAGAGCATCAAGAGGCTTCTTTGCGGAACTCTGCTAAGAAAATTCAAGCTACAATAAAGAAACTTGAAGAAAGCTATGCAGTGCAAGATAAGCAAGATGTTTTAGCCATGTGTGCCCTTCAATATGCAGCACAAATTGAACAACAAAGCCATGCTGATTTGAATGCCTCTCAAAAGGAGGAACAGAATGACAAGATAGCATCAATGATAGCGTTGATAGAGGTTCATATGGCTGCCTATTAAAGTTCTTTTTTATAATAATACATACTGCCTGTATTAGTTTTTTTGATAAACTCAACGAGTTATTAATTAAGAGTGGTGAGTTTCAATTGTAAAAGCAAGCTGTCTTGAACAGATCCTTGATCAGTTGTGTAGCCACAAACCTGATTTTTAGGAGTTTATACAAAAACGTGCTAGTACAGGCATTTTTAAATTAAAAAAATGGTAAATACACTATCAATAATATTTACACTTATAGGACTGGTTCTTGGAGTTGGTCTTGGCTTTATCTTAAGAAAGAAAAAATCAAAAGGGTTGATTGAAAAAGCAATGCAAGAGGCAAATCAAATCAGAAATAAAGCCAAATCTGATGCTGAAAGCATGAAAAAAGAAAAGATCCTTCAAGCTAAAGAACGGTTTATTGAATTAAAATCGGAACACGAAAAGGTGATTTTAGATCGAGAAAAGAAAGTTGTTTTATTTGTGTTAGTTCTGCAGGTACTTGATAACGTTGCACTTGTCGTGCTCGAAGAGATGGCACCAGGCAGCCAAGATTGGTAAGCTTTTTCTTTTTTCCTGCTTTTGGATCGATCGCGACGTGGTCATCAGACACCACTCAGGCATTGGATGTGGAGTTCGGCTGTGGCTGGCGCTTGAGGCGCTGGCTCCTTTTCTCCTTAACTACTGTTTTGTTGCGTGTGGCTTGTCAAGAATTTCGCAACACACACGCACACGCACCCAGCAAAGAAATAAAAAACAAGAAACCCACCTCGCAACCTTTTCTTGGCTACGGCGGACTCTCTGTCTTTGCCCCCGCTGACCTCGCTCTTGCTGCCTCCGCCTCGAGAGCACGAATCTGCGATCTGTCGTACGCCCGCATTCCACACGCATGTGAGCAGCAACGGTGCTTTTCTCCGCCCATCGTCGGCTTCCCATCCGTATCACTGAACACGAAAGCTTTGTCGCACGACGTGCATACCATCCACCGCGGCTCGGCTTTACTATAGCCCCCCGATG
>OZSS01001120.1_pt1 | contig 12598 bp, 13 predicted proteins | sample 1779911 | NCBI WGS metagenome assembly OZSS01 (sample SAMEA2603589, study PRJEB24840) | metagenome | biome: Water; feature: Photic zone; material: Seawater sample | place: Mediterranean Sea | collected 2013-11-12 | depth 10 m | reverse complement strand
TGTTTCGACTGGGAGTGGACAGTAGGACTTGCCGACTTTGATAACGGATCGTCGGGTTGCGTGTCTACGTTAGGATTGTCAGCCGGGGGGTTGTGGCCAGTAGATTTTCGTTTTCTAGTTGAATTACCTTTCTGTGAAAAGTCTGGTAGTCCTGCGTGTTTTCTCGCTTCATCAATAAGACCTCGCTCTTTAGCTACGTCAAAAAGCGTTTGGGGTGTCCCACCTTTAAAAGACTTTACCCCGTTCAAGCCTAGAGTCCTGGCGCTGTCATTAGGGTCACGAAAGTACTGTCCACTGCGCTTCCAACCAGAAAAGTCTGGATGTTCCTGTATGACTGCTAGCAGAGATTCTTTGGGTATATGATCACGTAAATTGCTCTTACCGACACTAGGATCAAAGAGAACTTTTTCTGCATTCTCCGACATTACGCGAGCTCCGTCCTGGAGTTCACAACCGCTACGATATGATTAGAAAAAGATGGTCTGACCTGGCGAGTACGTAAGAATCATTTCTCACGTTGGTTTTTGGGCGCAACAGTGGTAGATTATTTCCCAGGTGCCAAACCACCTTCAGCCGTATAACACAGCGGTTGATAGATGTATAAAGCCCATTAATCTCGCGCCGTGGAAAGTTTGAGATTAATGGGTTTTTTCGTTTTTAGCCTACCGTACTCGCCTCTGCTCTGGCCGCTTCTTTCAACTCTCTCTCGATCAGTCTGTCTACAAAAGCCGACCGCTCACCCCGAGGGACCTCTGCTTCCAGCTTATCCAGTAAGTCGAGACGTATCGCAAAGCTCTTGACGACTCTCCGAATTGGTTGCTTGCCATTACTCATAAAAACCTTTCGTTGAAGTTGCCCCCAATTGACTTAATTGAAGGCTAACGATGCTTCCGCGTGTTGTCAATTGCTAAATAAACTATAAACTACTGATTTTTAATTATATATATATTTTAAGTAAAATTGAATAAGCAGATCTTGCAATCATCCCAACGAAATCAATGATAGTCTGACAGATATAGAACCTAGCTACCGACAGTAGCGCTGGTCGGTAATTACTACGTATTTGCTGGCTTCAGAGGGATATTACGCGTTGCATCACCAGTAGCGGGGAATTCCGGATGCGAGTACTGCTAACCGTCAATTGTTTACAACTGCACCCACTAGCGCTATATTCGTCAGCCCGATCGGAGGAGCCGGGATCTGTTGAGCTAACTGATAAAGAGCGCAAGGCTAGGGCTATTTTGGACAAAGTGCAGCAATTAGGGGATGGATCACCTATCAGAGAGATCAAGCAATTACTTAAAAAGTCGATTAGATCAGATGAGTTTGAGGCTATCTGCAAAATGCTGGAGGAGGCTGGGGAATTACTGAGAACCCCAAAAGGTAAAACATTTACACTATCATTACCTAAACCTGGTTCTCAGGTTCTCAGTTAAGCTCTGTACCAGATAGAACCTAGCATTGCACTGAGAAACAGCTGGTTCTCACTGGTTCTCAGCATTCTCAGTTGGTGGACTATTATTTACTTTTTACGCGCAAGTGAGACCACTGAGAACTACTGAGAACTGGCCCTTCCCCACTTTAATCCCAGATATTTACTGTCTTAGATAGCAAGTGAGAACCTGAGAACCGTTTTTCAGGTAATACTCAGCTATCATTAGCCCATAGATTCTTAAAAAAGCCCCACTGAGATCTGCTAACTGATGGGTTGTGGGTGAGCCTGTGGCTGCACAGTTAACCCAACGCGCGGGTAAAGGTTTGGTGCTTACGGTAGGAATCGAATTGTCAGCATTTAAGCGGGATGAAATCCAAAACAGGCAGACTAGCCAACAAAAGAGCCAACAAAGTTAATTATCAATTGTTGCCCTTATAGGTTGTTATCGCTTGGAAGGCTAGTATTTGTCTGGTGATTAGATTCCTAACACACCATTTTGAATGGCTTTCAGTTCTTACGGCAGTTGAATTTACTTAATTACTGCTTTATCCAGAAGCTTTCGTTATCAATGGTCGTTGGTTCTGTAGTCTCTTTTGTTAGGTAACTAAACCCACCGTCAACGGTGTACATTTTATCACCTTCGATATAGACGTAGTAGAGGTTGTCGTAAATTGTGCCTGGAGGATAAAAGGCAGCCGCAAGGCCTTCGGTGTATTCCCATTCAAATGTTGATTCTATTTTCGTGAGTTGGTAGTCACCTGATTTCCCATTTAATTCGGTGGTGATGGTTGGGCCTGTTGTTACTTTGGTATTTGTGCCAACTACGCGAACGTCTGACCCAGTTATCTTATTCGTGCATTCACTGTCTGAATATGTCTTGAGTTCACCAACATATGAAGATCCAGACCATTGCCCAGAACCTTGTGTGAAAAAAGCAAAAGAAGGTTCACAGTTTCCCAACCAAGTTCCTTCAAGAATTGTTGCTTCACCCGAAGCTGTAGATTCATTAGCAGGCGAATTTAACGGCTGACAAGATCCTGTCATATAGGCTGAATATCCATGCTCACTGATGCAACTCAGTAAGTCATCTTGGCTTTCTTCTTCTGCGCTACAACCAATTAAGCCTAGGGCAGCGATACCGAGCAGTGCTGGGATGATGGTGAATTGGCGAATCATGAGAACCTCTCGCATTAGGTAGTCGTTGGAATCAATTGTTACTGAATTGCAACATGATGATTAGACTATAATCCAAGGAATTCTACTTGGGGAGGATGACTGGGGGAGAAGCTGGTGTGTGTTGTCTGAATTCGTAGGGAATTACTGGGAATTTATGGGTTTGATAATATCGAATATCGAACAACCAAACTGTATCAGAGGCTAAAAATGGGGGATATTTGAATTTATATATAATTATTCATTAAGTTCTGTACCTTGACTTCAGAAACCCAAAGTGGAAAAGTTTCTCTACCATCCCAGTGGAAGAGCATTTGTAAGTATGTGATTTCAGCAAATTTTGTAAAAACAATTATCTTTTGGTGAGGAGTATAATGAAAAAAGTTATTACAACGTTGCTTAATCTGTTGTTGCTCGGATCAACTGTACTTGCAGAAAAAATTCCTGTTGAAGGATGGCTTAAATCGACTGGCAGTGAGTTTGGTGAAAAATGGAAGGATTCAGGTAGGAGAACTCATTTTTTTTCTGTAAAAGGGACTGCCGAGGTGACGATTTACGGAGAAGGCTTTGGATTTAAGGGCAAAGCAGAAAGTGATTGGGCACTCTCCATTGTCGACAAGTATATCAACGGTTCAATTGTTTCTCGTACCATTTGGACCTCTGAAAAAGATACGCTTTCTGGCTTCAAAGGCCACCAGAGATGTGAATTAACAGGTGGATCAACAACTTGTGTAATGTGGTACAAAGGTTTTGGAGAATTCAAAGGAAAGATTCTTGAGCTCAATCTCAACGAAAAAGATGCCGTTGAAACTGATGAGAAAGAAGGCCCAAATTTGTACATATTAGAAGGAATTTTCATGGATGAACCAACAGGAGAGTAATCTGATGAAACAATTAATCTTTCAATAGCCCTAATTTACCACTCCTCTCCAATTACAATGATTTCGCATCACCATGAGCAATGACTCCGTGATGCGATCCCCCACCACTGCAGAAATTCTTCAACGCTAGGATGAAACCATCAGCAACTTGAAAGAGGCCGAGAACTCTCTGCTGGTGGAATCAAGAAGCATTTTACCCCCCCCCCCAGGGGGATTCTGAGGAAGTAGCGGTAGATGTAGGAGAACACACCACAACGAAAAATTTTAAAAAAAATTTTGAGATATCTCAGGAGAACGAAGTGCCCTCAGTGTGGGGCACAAAAACCCACACTGAGTAGGCAACGTTATCAGGTCTCTGAGCTGACCAAGAGCGTGGCAATTGTGGTCGCAGTATTGGCAGCAATCGTGGTCATGGGATATCTGAGAGACAAGATCTGAGCTTTGATTGGGATCATAGAATCTTTTCTTGGTAACGTATTATTATGTTTTACAAAACATAATGTTAGGTTCGGTCAGCACAATCTTTTTCTAGACTGATGAAAGATCGTGCTGTTGGTGCTTATTTTTTTAGAACAACCTCACCCACATGAGTGGTTAGTTCTTTTATACTATTTTCATATTTGTCCCTAAATTTCTGCCTAGCACCACTTCCTGTTGACTCAACGGTATCCTGGTCTGCATACACTGAATTGTTTATCCAGGTCGTTGGTGAAACACGCATGTGCAAAGCAAGTTCTATTTCTGGAAACATGGACTCGAAAGAGTTTTCTATGTAGTCCGCTAACATCTCTAGATCTTCCTTCGTGTGAGTTTCCATAGCCGTTCTTTCACAAGTACTCATGAGCATCCTCTAGGGGTTTGCAGAATTCTAGGTCTGACCAGACTTTGTAAACTTCACTCGATCTCCTTCAAAAGATCCATTGTCGATGTTCCAGGTACAATGAATGGAAAGAAATCTGGTTGAGCTGAAATTCCATAACAAATCAGACCTCCTTCACTCATTGGAGTTGAGTCATCAACCACTAGTTTTTCAAACTCAAACTCAATAACTACCTTAAAAACACTTCCTGTTTGGTAAATGTACCTTCGTGGCGGTTTATAATCTGGGTCGTCTGCCTTTCTCTTTACATCTGCTTCTTTAAACCAATCTGATAGTTCAGAAAACTTTCCAGGTACAATCTGATGCGTGAGCAAAACCTTATGCATTTTCACCCCCTCTTTAGTTTGGTAAAACGGCTAAATTGCTGCTCCTAGAGCAGCATTGCTCTTGGAAAGAGCCACTTATCAACCTATAGGGAGATATAGTCAAGTAAATTACTCCTCAAATGATTTACATACCTAATATTGCCGATGCTTCAGGACGGTTGCTGGTCTCTAAAACCGCAACCTATCCTGCCGAAATTAGCTCCTGACAATCAGACCTACCTGTCGATGCTCAGAATCGCCATAGTCGACTTTTTCTGCTGTTTGCCCGGTATTTGTGTGGATTATGCACCTCCGTCAGTCAAGACGAGTCTAGAGACGTTTGGAGACGATGGAGACGTAACTGACGGACGCCTAGACTCTCCTGCAAAAGAAACGTACTCATTGGAGGAGCACGATGACCACACTGACTCAACTCGCCAAAGACCTGCAGATCGGCAAAGGCACTCTTTATAAGACTCTAAGCGACCTGGGGATTACTCCCCACAAACAGGGTAGGAGTCGAGTGCTCGATGACGAACAGATTCAACAAATCCAAAAAGTAATTGTCTCAGCGTCAGACCGGAGACCGTCGGAGACCGTCAGGCGTCAGACCCAAGACGTACAGACTGACGGCAGTAATGTCGTAGAAGTATTGCGGGCACAAATCGAACACCTGAAAAAATTGCTCGATTCTGAGAAAGAAGAGAAGTCTGGCTTATTACAACGACTAGGACAGGCACAAGATGCCTCCGAACGAGTTCAACAACTATTGAGCGTCTCGATGTCGGAGTCTTCAAAACTCCGACAAGAGAATGACCGCCTGAAACTGCTGGAACATACTAAACCAGAGGCAACCGAAGCATTACGCAAGGAAGAAGTCTACAGCAGACCAACAGCAGAGGAATTCTCCGTACCGGAAGAACCATCACCAGTGATAACGAAGCAGGGTAAGCGACGATTCGTTGGCGTAAGAATGCTCTCCGCTGCTGCGATCATTGGAATTCTATTCTATGCAGCGATCACTCATGGCGGGGAATGGTTATCTTCCTCACTGGAAAAGCAGATCTCTGCAGCATTGAAGATTGCTGGCACTGAACCGGATACACGCTGAGAGGCGCACGATCAACGCCTCTCAGTTGTCCGGTGGCGATGTCTCCTTAAATAAATTCGCTATCTTCATGTACCGGATTAAGCGATACAACTCGAACACTAGCGAAGCTGCTGAGAGGCAGGAATACGAGAGTTAGGAAGAATCAGGGACTTAACAGAGTCCCTGATAATTGATAAATAGGAACGATCGTTTTATAAGCTAGGAGCTCCATAAATCTTGGGCAGGTTCAACATTCACTTGGAGGACATATGCCGATCACGATTGATGAGATTCTTGAGCGAGACCGTTTACGGGTGCAGGAGTCGGAGTGGGCAGAGCTAGTTGAGGAACTGCAAGACGACCCTGAATTGCAGGAGTTATTCGCTGATGATTGGTTGATCTGTGAACATTCTGGATCAACGAAATACGACATCATCGACGAGTTGATACGTGAAACAGATGAGCTCACGACGCTAGAAGCAACCTGCTGAGCAAGAACAAAAGGACAAGTTTATGCTTGTCTGAAAGAAGAAGTCTTTTTTAACGGAGAATGCTGAATCTGCGGGAAGCGGAGGAAAGCTGAATCTGGAGAGGAAGCAACCGGCAACGGCAGAATAGAAACTTTGGCGAGTAGAAATTCTGAAGTGCCGGCGTATCCAGTGAACTTGGTGGTTCGCTGGAAAGCATGAAATATCTGCACCAACATCTCAAGTTTTACGTGAAAACATCATCGATTTTTCATGGAAACAAAAAGGGTAGCCAGATTTCATGACTGCTTCCTCTTCTTCATACCAACTTGAAGAAGAGGCAGGATGCCACAGATCCAACCCCATCAACGAAACAGTTCCCAAAAATCCCCTCGAAAGCGCCAACTCTGGGCAAATCGTTACCGTCGACTCAAGGAGTGGGTAAATTCTTTACCACCACTGCTGATCCTTCGTGCCGAGAAGCTGATCCAGGTCTTCCTCAAGCGCAAGAGTCTCCAACTTCGACTTGCTGACAACTACCTGATTAAGCTCTGGGGGAACATCAGTCGGGCAACCGTACAGAGAACCCTGAAGCAACTGGAGAAACTGGGTCTCCTCAAACGGATCACGAGATCGCCAAACCGTCAGGGAGATGGATCCTGGAAGCAGGACAGGAAACTCATCCTGCTCCTGCCAAAGAAGGATCCATCAGAGCATTTTTATTTAGTGTCTCACTCTGAACAACAACGAGAGCTACAGGGAAACCCTGTAGGAAAGAATTCAACGCAAAGCGTGAAGCAAAAGCCTTTTGTGGACTATCTCTATGATCAGCAGAGAATCTCAAAAGGTGCCTGGGCCTACTTCCTGAGAACTCAGGGAGCAGAGCCAAGAACTTTTGGCTACCTTCTTAGTTCTATTCATCAGAAGATCCAGCATCGACCGGATATTTTAGAGAGCATCCTGTTCGATGCAGAGGCGCAGAAACTCAGGGGAAGACAGTTGTTGGGCTATACTATCGCAGAGATCAAATCACGGATTCCAGCATAAGGAGGAACCAATGACTAGAACAGAGGCGTTTGAAAAAGCGTGGAGACTTGTAGCGAAAGAGAAGGATTATTCATTGGTAGATGAAATTTATCATCCAGATTACAAAGCTGTTAGCCATATGACAGGCGTTGAAGTTAATCTTGAAGCAGACAAAGAAGCATATCTAGCACTCATCGAACACCTTATAGTAGCTCCCGCAAAGATTGTTAATGAAAGCGAAGATTTTCTATGTATTCAAAGATACAGCAAGTACAGAGAAGCAGATATTTTTATGTCAGGAACAACGACTATCACTTACAAAGATGGGAAGATAATTTCCCAAGATAGTATTCCCGAAGAACTAGACTACGATCCCAGCGAAGGACAGGACTGGAACTGGGAAGACTATGAGTGACAAGAGTGGGACCACTGAACCCCTTTTCAGGGACTGGTGAGGTTGCTCTGGCGTTGGTGCAGGTTTGCAGAAATAAGAAGAATTTTTTGTTCTGAGGAGATACTCAAATCATTGCATACCTCCTCTCAAAACTGATCATCGACAACAAAAAGAATCGAATGATCACCACAGTCTCATACCTCGGACCGTCATCACCCAATCGCCCTCCTGTTCATTGCGAGGAACACATCAAAAGAGGTCACTCCATTGGAGACCTCTTCTGCCCGTTTGACTCTTGAATCAGAATCTACAGATGGTGGTTTTTGCAGTGTGCGAATCCACTTCTTTTCTGGGTTGAGAGAAATTCTTGCCACGTCCACTCCTTTCTTGTTTTGAGGTTAAAGAAAACGCCCTGCTCTACATACTTCATGCCGTTTTCTACACCAAAAACCACAAGAATTTTGAGTGCATATAAATAGTTCTTGCTGGTACTGCTTTTCTTCGAAAGCACCCTTCACTTTCACCGATTCTGATAAGAGGTATGATGAAGTGAAGGCGTACCTGACTCAGTGCGGGTACAAGAATCTAGACCGTGATGGCGATGGTGTGCCCTGTGAGGCGTTGTGTAACTGATCAGGCTGAGACTCCCCCTGTGCCTGCCAAGATCATCGGAGTAGTGCTGGTGCAGACGTGGTGACTCTTCCTAATCCTTTCACTATCTGATTACTTCGTTCCTCAGGTTCTATTTCTTCATCATCTTCTTAATCCTTAAACTGCTAACCTACTAATTCACCATCTATAAAAATACCCTTTATCACTTGCCCATCTGTAGTAGTAATAGTCCCCTTTCCGTGCGCCTTATCATCCTTCCATTCTCCAACGTATTTCTCACCATTAGGTACAGTGAGGGTTCCCTGTCCGTGTCTCTTGCCATTCTTATATTCTCCAACGTATTTCGCACCAGATGAAGCAGTCTTAGTCCCCTGTCCGTGGTACTTACCATCCTTGTATTCTCCAATGTATTTCTGACCACTTTCATAAGTGAAAAAACCCTGTCCGTGGTACTTACCATTCTTGAATTCTCCTACGTATTTAAAATTATGCTCTGGGCAAGTCAATCTTCCGAATATGTTGGGCAATCCACTGCTAACTTCACCGACATACGTACAGTCATCATCTAAGTTTCTGACATTTTTCCAAATTGCTGGGTCAGACTTCGGGCGAGATTTAAGCCACAAATCCATTTTATTGATGTAGAGAATTTCAAAAGTGGTCTGAGCCTGCGTTGTTCCCAGACTCACAAACATCATCAGCAAAAGGATTATCCACCAGAGATTCTGCTTCTTCATCGTCTATCCTTAAGAATTAGTTCTTTGAATACTAGGTACAAAATGATGAAAACTAGTACTACTACAAAGGGCTGACTGCAAGAAATTGATTACTCCCCCCCATACCGCCAATATTATCGAGGGTAGTGCTGGGGCAGATGGATTGATCTCTCCCGACCTGCTGCCCCCCCGAATCTATAAACAGCACTAGACCTCCCCAAAGTCATCCTTCAGTTTCCAGAATCTGACTCGCATCAAGGAGACTCCACTCTCCGTGATGCTGGCTTCAATACCTTCCTCTAGTTGTCGTGACCCCAGGTAAATACTGGTCTCAGCAGTTCGCATCACAGACTAATCAGTATCTGTGATGCAATTGATCAAATTTCCCTAGATCTGTTGTTTTTACTAGGTGTACAGACTACCTGATCAAGGATCAGATGCTCAACTGTTAAAATACTGTTTTTAAATAATAAAAGAAGGAGTGTTTGATTTGACAGAATATTGGAATTCCACTAATTTATTAGGATGAGATGAGGCAGTAATCACATAGGAAACACTATGGCAATACTGCAAAGAAGAGCTACGAAGAGTTTTAGTTTTGGACCTGAATTGATAGCAAGATTAGATGTGGAGGTTCCAAGGAAACAAAGCAGGTGGGTTGAAACAGAGCTGCTGAATGCACTGGACAGGCAGGGTAAACAGGTTCCGGAACGGAACAGCCAGTGAGTAGAAACGAAAAACCCCAGCATCCCTGAGATTGCAGTCGCCGGGAGTACTGGGGTCCTTACAATTAGACAACCGTCTGTGGAAACGATTATCTGCAGATGCGGTTTGGCACATCAGATAATATCTTATCTCAACTGTGCCTCCATCTCAATCGGTCTTTTCGTCTCAGCAAAAGACCGTGCCTCTCCGTGTCTGCATTAGCGTCCTCCTCAGATAGTTGTTGGTTTCCATTGAGGAATCTTATGAACCATAAACAACTAGAAAAGATCCCAAATGAGATCTTGCTGAATCAATTACTGAGTCATCCTGACTTTGCCCACTTCCGTAAGTCGGGTAGCGATGACTGGCGTGATCCGAATGAAGAGAATCCCCCACTCTCACTGAGTTCCAAGGGTTGGTACGACCACAAAACAGGTGACTCAGGGAGTCTTGATGACCTAGCGAGGAAGAGAGATTTACTAGAGGTGCCACAGGATCCCCTGAACATCCAGGAAAATAGAGACCAGAAAGGACAATCAGACACAACTAAGCAGGCAGAGAGACTCTGGAAGCAAGAAGAGTCTCAGCCTGCTAAAGAACGCTCTCAGCACTACCTGAGTGAGCAGAGGAAGATTCCCATCGAAAACTATAAAGACCTGCTGGGAGATTACCTCCGATGTGTTGAGGGCAATCAGGGCAGAGAGATTCTGCTCTGCCCGATGTTGACTCCAGATCAAAGGAATAGTGCAGAAGCAGGGAGTTCCTTTTCAGCAGAAAAGGTTCATTGGGTGATTCTTCTGGAAGGTGATCGGTACGAGAAGAAGCAACTGGGTAGTCCCAGTGATGGTGTTGGTCGGATCAGTTACCTCCCCCCTCTGTCAGAAAATTGTGAGTCTCCTCAGTACCTGGTCATCGAGGGTCTGGAGGATGCCCTAAGCATCCGTTCCAGATACCGAGACCACCACTTCCTGGTTTGCCAGTCTAAGGGCAACCTGAAGCATGTTCCTGAGTTCCTGACCGATGGCGCTGAGGTCCTCATCCTCAGCGACCATGATGGTCATGCGAATCCAAATGAAAACGGAGAACATGCTGCTGCAGAACTCTGCCAGCAGTTACTCAGATCTGGATACGAGTGTACTGCGTTGATGCCAGCAGAAGCAGGGGATGATGCGAATAAAGCACTCCAGGAGGAACGATTAGATGAATGGTCGAAGAGCCTGCAAAAGGTTCCAGAGTTACCAAAAGAGGTAATGAGCAAGCAAGCAAATCACCCGAATTCAACAGCAGTTCTAGAAGAGGAAGATCTTCAGGAGCCTGACTTTGATGTAGCAGCAGTCATTGGCGAGCTGCCTGTGATACCTAGAGGAATTCTTCCCAAAGAGTTGGAGATCCATCTCGAGTTGTCTGCCAAGCAACTCGACCTGAACTATGAGGCTGCGTTCTGTCAGTTTTTGGTCAACGGTAGTATTGCACTTGGTGGTCGCAAACGAATCCGTATTGAGGAGACAAATAATGAAGGAACATGGACAGAGAACAGTTGCCTTTGGTTGGCATCGGTGGGACCCACTGGATTTGCTAAGACTCCACTGAACCGTAAGTGTGGAGGTGTCTTATTAGATAAGCAGCAGGATGAGTGGCAAAAGGAATGTGAGAAGGAAGTCGAAAACTGGGAAAAATTGGAATCCTCTTCGTCTCCTAAACCCAAACGCAAGCGTTGGACGGCAAACAAACTGACTATAGAAACACTTATCGCACTGCATTCAGAGAATCCAGCAGGGATTGGGTTTGTCTCCGATGAGATCCTGGGGATCCTCAACGGTCTGGGTCAGTTCAAGGGAGGTCGAGGCAATGACAAGCAGATCATCCTCAGTCTCTGGAACGGTTATGACTTTGAGAACCCGACTGCCGACTCAGATAGATATGTGCGGGACGTCTACGTCCCAATGTCTGGTGGAATCCAAGATAAATTACTCAGTGAAATAATCAACGATGCCAACACCTCAGATGGTCTGGCAGCAAGGTTTCTGTTTAACTACCTGGTGCTTGCCAGGGAACCAGTTTCCGTTAAACGAAACAGGGAGATTAGTAGGATCCTCAGTGAGGATGATAGGGGGTGGCAGATCATGAAAGGGATCTTCCAACGACTAGCAGAGATCAGAGATTCAGAACAACAGATATTGATGGATGAATCTGCACGGGATCACTTGGAAGGCTTTGCTTATTACTTAAAAAAAGAAGCACGTCAGGGTCCCGAGCAGATGTTTTCTCCGTACATGAAACTTAGAACCTATCTCTACCGCATAGCTTTATTACTGCACTACTTGACGGTCAAGAATCCTGATAATGAGATGCTCTCAGAGCAGACTGCACTGAATACACTGAGCATTATGGAATTTTTCATTGGCAGTATGAAAAGGGCATATGGAGCTATTGATCTGACAGATAAGGAATTAAAAATGAAGAAGATTCTGAATAAACTTCATCAGTTGGGTGGTCGGGCTAAACCTAAGGACATCAAGCAACCCATTAAGAAAACGGTATCCTGCAAGGAAGCATCGGAATTGATCAAGGAACTTGTGGAAAAGGAAGTACTGCAGGAGGTGCTGGAAGGAAAGGAAAAATTTATAGAATTGGTGAACAAGTGAACAAGTGGGCTGCCAGTTCAGTAATTGTCAGGGATAAGCTGATTCACTTACCTGTTCACCATCGTGAACAGGTTCACAGTTGCTGATCTAAGTTGTTCACTCGTTCACTGCTTGGATTTTAAAGGTGAACGGGTTCTGTCGTAGAAACAGCAAGGGGTTGCAGGAGTTTGTTCACTTGTTCACTGTTTTTTAGAGAAAGACTATGTCTACAGACCTTGTCATTGAGAGAGACCTTCAGCGACTACCGAGGACCTGGGACCTAGAGGAGA
>OZSS01001118.1_pt1 | contig 12609 bp, 7 predicted proteins | sample 1779911 | NCBI WGS metagenome assembly OZSS01 (sample SAMEA2603589, study PRJEB24840) | metagenome | biome: Water; feature: Photic zone; material: Seawater sample | place: Mediterranean Sea | collected 2013-11-12 | depth 10 m | reverse complement strand
AATTTTTCCAGATAAACCAATTACAAAAAAACCTTCCGCTCCATGCTTGTTTCTCAATCAGGAAATAAGAGAATGGTACGAATTCTCCCTCGCGGGAACTGGTTGGATAAAACCGGCGAAGTGGTCGAACCGGCTATTCCTGAATTCATGGGAAAGTTGGATATCGAAAACCGCAAAGCAAACCGTCTGGATTTGGCCAAGTGGGTGGTTTCAGAAGATAATCCCCTACCCGCTCGTGCATTTACTAATCGAATATGGAAAATCTTTTTTGGATACGGACTGTCCCGAAGGCTTGAGGATTTGGGGGGGCAGGGAGAACCTCCCACTCATCCCCAACTTCTTGATTATCTGTCGAACGAATTTCGTAATAATGGGTGGGATATTAAACAGTTAATTCGTACTTTGGTTACCTCCGATGCTTATAAACAAAGCTCCGTACCTACAGAAAAATTAGCCACGGCCGATCCTCTTAACCGCCTGTACGCAAGACAATCAAGGTTTCGGGTGGATGCAGAATTCGTTCGTGATACCGCCCTGTCGATCAGTGGACTCTTGGTTTCTGAAATTGGAGGAACCAGCGTGAAGCCCTATCAACCCGCCGGGTATTGGCAGCATTTGAATTTCCCTGCCCGTAAGTGGCAGGCAGGTATGGGAGATGATCTCTATCGCAGAGGTCTCTACACTTTCCATTGCCGTAGCTTCACTCATCCAGCCATGCTCGCCTTTGATGCCCCAAGTCGTGAGGAATGCACCGCTGAAAGGCCCAGATCCAATATTCCCCAGCAAGCCCTTGTGATGCTCAACGATCCGGTCTTTGTGGAAGCAGCCCGGGTATTTGCCGAAAGCATACTCCGGGATCCCGCAAAGAAAGACCAGGATAAGATCAATCTCGCTTTTGAAAAAGCTCTCACTCGGAAGGCTAACGAGGATGAAATGAAAGTCATGCTGGAACTACTTAATAATCAAAGGACCCGATACCAACAGGATGAGCCAGCTGCTCTCGCATTGCTAAAGACTGGACAAAAGACTTTCGATGAAAAACTTCCGAAGACAGAGCTTGCTGCCTGGACTAGTGTCTCCCGCACTCTTCTCAATATGTACGAAACCACCGCCCGCTTCTAATTTCACATAGCCATGAATCCTACTTTTATAAACCGCAGAACTTTTCTTAATCAGTCATCCGTGGGAATTGGTACGGCAGCCCTTTCAAGTATGCTGGCCGGTAATGCCATGGCCAATCCCCAGGCGTGGCCCGCTAACCTACCCCCCCATGCAAAATTAAGCGGTAACCCCAAAGCCAAACGGGTAATTTTTCTCTGTATGGCTGGAGGTCCATCCCATTTGGAGACTTTTGATTACAAAGCAAAGCTCAAGGAAATGGACGGTAAGCCCATGCCTGAATCCATTACCAAAGGACAACCCATAGCCCAACTGCAGGGTAAACAATTAAAGTGTTTTGGCCCGCAACTGGAATTCAAGAAATGGGGCAAGTCCGGTCAGTTTTTCAGTTCAGCCTTTCCCAAGATTGGTGAGATCGCAGATGATATGTGTATCATCCGCTCAATGAGCACCGAGCAGATTAATCATGATCCGGCTCACACCTACATGAATACGGGCACTCAAATCTCAGGCCGTCCCAGTATGGGATCGTGGGTCCTTTACGGATTAGGTGCCGAAACCAATAACCTTCCCGGCTTTGTCGTACTAACTTCCGTAGGCGGAGGACAGAATCAACCAATTGCATCACGCCAGTGGCACAGTGGATTTCTTCCGAGTAAATATCAGGGTGTTCATTTTCACAGCAAAGGAGATCCCGTTCTTTATCTGAGCAATCCCGATGGTGTGACGAATAAGGATCAAAGATCAGTCATCGATTCCGTAAACCAATTAAACCGGATCGGAAACCGAACGCTGCTTGATCCTGAGATTACAACCAAAATCAGCCAATACGAAATGGCTTTCCGTATGCAGGCAAGTGTGCCCGATTTAATGGATGTATCCAAGGAACCAAAACATGTACTCGATATGTACGGGGCGAAACCAGGAGATGGATCTTTTGCCAGTAATTGCTTACTTGCCCGGCGAATGGCAGAACGGGGTGTTCGTTTTATCCATCTTTATCACCGGGGGTGGGATCACCATGGTGGAGTAAAAACCAATGTTCCGAAAACTGCCAACCTGGTCGACCAAGGATCCGCGGCCCTCGTACAGGACTTAAAGCAACGGGGAATGCTCCAAGACACTCTCGTGGTTTGGGGCGGTGAGTTTGGACGGACCCCAATGGCACAGGGAAATGGTCGGGATCATCACATGAAAGGATTTTCTATCTGGATGGCCGGAGGAGGTATCAAAGGAGGAATTTCCTACGGTAATACGGATGAATTGGGGTACAATGCGGAGGAGAATGTAGTCCATGTTCGTGATTTTCATGCCACCATGCTTCATCAATTGGGCATTCAATCGCAATTCTTCACTCATAAACACCAAGGTCTCGATTTTCGACTGACTGGTGTGGATGAGGAAGCCCATGTGATTAAGGATATTATAGCATAAATAATTCTTTATCCTTGGATGCATTATATATGCATTCTTGCGATCCTTCGCTTGAATTGATTTCATTGATTTATCAACTATGAGTTCAAATCAAATGGATAAGGGAGAAAACCAACCATCCGCTCCTTTAGCTGAGCGAATGAGGCCGCAAAAATTGGCGGATGTCCGTGGACAGGTTCATCTTTTGGGAAAAGATTGCCTGCTTCCCAAATTGATTAGGGAAAACCGTATCGGGAATTTGATCCTGTCCGGTCCTCCAGGTACCGGCAAAACAACCTTGGCCACGGTAATAGCAGAGGAGAGTGGTTGTAAGTTAATTAAGCTGAACGCAGTTACCTCCAATGTTGCTGAACTTAGGGAGTCTCTCAAGCTGGCCAAATATTATGGTGCCGGAAAGTGTTTTCTCTTTGTTGACGAGATCCACCGATTCAATAAAGCCCAACAGGATTTGCTGCTCCCCGATATTGAGTCAGGCGAAGCACGGCTGATTGGAGCCACCACCCATAACCCGCGATACTATGTAAACGATCCGTTGCTCAGTCGCAGCCAACTCTTCACTCTAAAATCACTGGAAGTGAGTGAGATTGAAAAAACACTCATTGATTGTCTGCAAGATGAGAAAAGAGGCTTGGGTCTATCCAAATGTTCTTTCGAGGCTAAAGCCATCCTGCAAATTGCCCGTTTGTCTGAGGGCGATTTACGCAAAGCTTATAATATTCTGGAAATCATCGTCGAAGGATTGTCTATCCAAGGAATTATATCGGAAGATACAGTTGCCTTATTTGCCCGTGAAAGAAGCATACGCTATGACCGGGATGAGGATGAACATTATGACACCGCATCCGCCCTGATCAAAAGTATGCGGGGGAATGATCCGGATGCCTCACTTTACTGGCTCGCTAAGATGCTAGTGGGTGGAGAAGACCCGAGATTTATTGCCAGACGGCTGGTGATCTTTGCATCGGAAGATATTGGCTTGGCTGATTCGCGAGGACTGCTGATGGCGGATGCCACCTTTCGTGCCTGTGAAACCATTGGGCTCCCCGAATGTGAGCTCAACCTGGCTCACTGTGTTCTCTTTTTGGCTACATCCCCTAAAAGTAACAGTACCACCCTCGCCCTTGCGGCAGCCAAACAGGCAATCCGTGACCAACCAGTTCAATCGATTCCTTCGAATATTCAGGACCGGCACGGTAGAAACCAGAAGTACCGGGAGGAGGAGGAAGAAGGCTATCTTTACAGTCATAATTACCCAGAGAACATTTCCGGACAGTCTTATCTCGAAAAGGATCTCAGTCTGTACTCACCAAAATCCGCCGGGACAGAAAAAAGTGTGGCCGACAGATTGGCTTACTGGAGAAGCTTAAAAAGAGAACTTAATCTAAAGAAAAATTGAGGGTCAGTGAGTGTATCATGTCGCAAATCGACAGAAAATAAACGCAAATATATATCATAAGTGATTGTCTGCCTTCTTTTTTTCAATAACCTGAAACCATGCTTCTTCTATACATGAGAATTACATTTCTGGTGTTTTTATCTCTTTGGTTAAACTGTTTTACATCTGCAGCCAAAGAAAAGTTTTTATGGAATTTCGATGAGGAGATTGATGCATATAAAGGGGTTGGTAAAGTCACTTTCAAACAGCCTGGCCCACGCCCTCCGGAGTTTCCGGATCTGTCAAAAAATAATCAATCCATTCGCCTGGGAGGAAGCGGAAGCAGAATTGTAATCCAAGACCCGGGAGAGGATAGTCATTATGATTTTACCAACGGGGATGAAATTTCCATCACCGCATGGGTAAAACTGGAAAAATTCAGTGCTCATCCCGCCTACATAATTGGAAAAGGAAGAACCCATAACCCAGGCTTTGGTAAAGATAATCAAAACTGGTCTCTTCGCGTAGTCGGTGAAGATAGCTTGAGTAAATTAAGTTTTCTATTTTCAACTGGAAGTAATAAATGGCACCGTTGGACATCAAAACTGAGCTTTGATCCCTATGCGGGATGGCATTTTATAAGTTTTAGTTACCGTTTTGGAGATCCCGAAAGCATAAAAGCCTGGATTGATTCCTTGCCAACTCCAGGTGCGTGGGACCTCAACGGTCCGACCAAGAATCCACCTGTTACTGATAATGATGAAATATGGATCGGCTCATCCATGGGTGGTAATTCGGGCAACAGCTTTACAGGTTGGGTGGACGAAATAACTCTCAGTCGAAAAATTTTGAATGACAATTTGGTAAAACAAAAATTCAAGCGTGAGGGAGGCCCAAAAGTAGTCAAATGGGAGCCATCCAAAATGCCGGAAATGGGCGAAATCGAATCAGGTCAGGTTTTGGTTCAGATCATCGAAGGTTTAAACTCATTCAAATCTTGGCCCAGAAACCTCGAGCAAAAGATGCCAGGCTCGGAATGGGAACAACCCTCGTTTTTACTGCCAAGAATTCCCTACGCCTACGATTCATGGGGAATTCGGGACAAATGGAATGCCCCAATTTTACTCAGAATGGCGGCGGATCTAAAACTTCCCAGTGGTCAAAACCGCTTCCTGATAAGAGCTCGGGGTCTTTCGAGGCTTTGGATAGATGGAGAGGAAGTTCTTTCCACTAAACCAGCCTCTGGTAGAAGAAACGACGGACATAGCCCCGTTACCCCATTGGCAAAACCTCCCAAAGAGAAGCACAGGGTTAAGGGATATCATCAGCAGGAAGTGGAAGGATTCCTTTCCGTAGAAAACGAAGGAGTCAAAAGAATCGTTTTCGAACAGATTGTCGGGGGTACCAACCAAAGAACTGAGACTGGTGAGACCCTCGTTGCCATGGAAAGTAAAGATGGGAAATTATATCATCTCCTCACTCCCGCGGCAGATTATATGCCTGTATTGAATGACAAGGAAGTCGAGAGAACCCTCGAAACAACTGATTCATTGCTTTCCTTGTTCGATGCCACCCGAAGGAGGCAACTCGCCCGTTCGCAGGATGCAATGTGGAAGAAAAGAAGAGAAGTTCAAAAAGAATGGCTTTCACAACAGCCAATTCTTCAAAAAGAAATCTCATCCCGCCAAATTGATAATTACATTACGCAAAAAATGACCCATCTGAAAAAAGACTCAGGTGGAAGTGATGATTTAGCCTCTTCAGCATTCCATATTTTAGAGCAAAATTGTTTCCGTTGTCATGGAAGCAAAAAGAAAAAAGGGGGACTGAATCTGAGCGAAAGACAAACTGCCTTGATTGGCGGTGAATCAGAACTTCCGGCAATCATTCCTGAAGACCCTATGGGCAGTGAAATCATGGCACGTATCATCTCGGAGGATGAAGATTTGTTTATGCCGCCATCGGGTGACCATTTGAGCAAAGAAGAAATTGATGTTCTCGGAAAGTGGATTCAACAGGGGGCAAAGTGGAAAAGTCCGCAACATTCTCTCACATTAGAAGTCCCTGTTCCAGCGGATGACTATACTTTTATTCGAAGAGTTTATTTCGACTCAGTGGGCATTCCACCAAGTCCTGAAGCAATCGGCTCATTTGTAGATGATCAAGACCCGCAGAAACGAGATAAAATGATCGATACACTTCTCTCCAAAGATGAAGTGGTGGATAATTGGATGGGAGAATGGCTCGATCTTTTGGCTGAAAACCCCACCCTTATCAACCAATCCCTTAACAGCACGGGGCCATTTCGCTGGTTCCTACACGAGTCATTCATCGATCAAAAACCTCTCGATCGGATCGTAACCGAATTGATTTTGATGAGAGGCGACCCTGCCAGGGGAGGGAGTGCCGGGTTTGGCCAAGCCGCGGAAAATGATGCACCCTTTGCGGCCAAGGCACATATCATTGCATCTTCTTTTCTGGGGGTAGAGATGCAATGTGCCCGATGCCATGATGCCCCCTATCATTCATCAAAACAGCGTGATCTCTTTTCCTTATCGGCAATGCTCGAACGAAAACCAGTCAAGGTTCCCGCATCCAGCCGGGTACCCGCATCTTTTTTCGAACATAAAGGCCGAAAATCGTTGATTGAGGTTACGCTCAAGCCGAATGAAACCATTTCCCCCACTTGGTCCCTTAAGGAATTCATAGACCCCACAAAATCAACAAGTCTCGAACATCTGTTAACTAATAAACAAGATTCGCGTGAAAGATTGGCCATGCTCATCACCTCCCATGAAAACAAAAGGTTTGCCAAGGTGATCGTTAACCGGATTTGGAAAAGGCTCATGGGGGCAGGCATTGTGGAACCTGCCCATGATTGGGAGGGCAATCAACCGAGTCATCCTAAGCTTTTGGATTGGCTCGCGATCAAGCTGGTTGAATTCGAATATGACCCACGTGCCATCTTCAAATTAATCATGAAATCGAATGCATACCAGCGGCAAGCAACTGGGAAAAATGCTCAAAGTAATCATCTTTCTCGTGTATTTCTTTCCCCTGACCCCAGAAGGCTTAGTGCTGAGCAGGTTGTCGATGCATTGCATTCTGCGACTCATCAGAACATAGACTCCGAAATTCTAACTTTTGTCTTTGACGGAGGAAGGTCGTTGAAACAAAGAAACACGCTCGGCAAACCTACAAGAGCATGGATGATGGGCACACTAAATAATTCACGAGACCGGCCAAGCTTGGCGAAGCCCAAAGCACAAACCATTGTAAATGTGATGAAAGCATTTGGATGGACAGGTACCCGGCAAAAACCAGTTCATCAGCGGGAAAAAGACCCAAATGTCATCCAGTCAGGTATTTTGGCAAATGGAGTACTGGTCAGTAATGTTGCAAGAGTTTCAAATCAGAGTTTCCTTGCTGAGATAGCATTGGATATTAAAAGCGCGCCTGAATTGATCGAAAATATTTTTCTACGGTTCCTCGGCAGACTACCTAATCAAAGTGAGCAAATAAGTGCACTTGATTTGATTAGTGCTGGGTTCGAAAATCGCATCATCCCAGGGGCTGATTCACATAAACCAGAAGAACCAGAAAAACTACCCTTGATTACCTGGTTTAATCATCTCAGCCCGGAAGCTACAACCATTCAAATCGAGGTTGAAAAACAGGTTCGCCAGGGCCCACCGGTCGATCCTCGGATTAACCCTGACTGGAGGGAGAGATACGAAGACCTGATATGGAGTTTGATCAATCACCGGGAATTTGTCTGGTTAAATTAATAAACAAAAACGAGAAGCCATGAATAGACTGACACGACGAAACTTCGTAAAAACTGGGTCCTTAACCGGACTCTGCCTTCCTTCACTGACGCAAGCAAAACAGATAACCAGCGGTAACCAGATGGGAAAAACCGAGCATGTAATTTCCATATGGCTGGGTGGCGGAATGGGGCAGATTGATACTTTTGACCCTAAACGGAAAGGAGACCCAAAAGAGAAAATTCCCGGCTCTTACTATGATTCAATCGATACCGCAGTGCCGGGCGTACAACTCTGTGAACATTTGCCAAGAATGGCTTCTTTAATGGACCGGATCACAGCTGTTCGTTCGGTTAACCATAAAGTAATCGACGAACACGCAGCCGCCACCAATTTTATGCACACCGGTCGGGCAATCAGCGGAACCGTCACCTACCCTTCCATTGGGTCATTGATTGCCCATGAGCGTGGCCCCGCCGATGATTCGGCTCCGGCTTATGTAGTCATCGGATATCCCAATGTCACCCGTGGTCCTGGATTCCTCGGATCGAAGCATGGATATCTTTATTTGACCGACACATCCCAGGGACCTGCCGGTCTTTCTCGTCCGAAAAATATTAGCAGCTTTAGACAGGATCGGAGAAACAAGCTTTTATCAGATTTAAGAAACTCAACAGGAAGGCCGGAAGATGCCCGTCTTGCCGGCTACGATGAGATCATTGATGAAAGCATTCGCTTAAGCGGTCCTTCTTTTAACCGTGCATTCGAGTTAGGCAACGAGCCAAGTACACTTCGTGAGAATTATGGAGGTGAATTTGGTCAGCGCTGCCTGCTTAGTCGAAGACTTATCGAAAGAGGAGTCCGTTTCGTCGAAGTGTCCCATAATCTCAACTTTCTAAATGGTACCGGGTGGGATGTACATAATGAAGGAATTCTTAATCAGCATCAACTGATCAGGGAAATGGATATTGCGGTTTCCGCCCTCATTCTCGATCTGGAAAAGAAGAGCTTATTGGATAAAACTTTAATCATGATTACCACCGAATTTGGTCGACCACCTGAATTTGATGGCGGAGGCGGCCGTGGACACCAGGGGAAAGCTATGACCTGCGTGCTGGCAGGAGGGGGGTTGAACCACTGCGGGGCATACGGACAGACTGATGAAATTTCCAAAAAAATTGTTGAAAACCCAGTCTCCGTTCCCGATTTTTTTGCCACTGTTTGTGCCGCAATGCAAATCGACTCCGGTAAATATCTTTATGATGGTGATCGCCCAGTCCCTATCACCGATAACGGAAACCCGATCAAGCAACTTTTTTCCTAAGGTTTCACAAAAATTACCAGATTTTAATTTAGGATATATTTGTTGAGTTTTATGCCTTAACGAAACATAAGGTACGGATGTTATTATTGAAACTCATCTGTCTGCTCTTTTGTGGGTTCAGTTTACTGTGCTTTTCCTCAGATAAGCCCAATGTTTTGTTAATCGTATGTGATGATCTGAATGATTATGTGGAAACTCTTGGTGGTCATCCCCAAACCAAGACGCCTCATATCCGAAAGTTAATTGAGAGTGGCGTATCCTTCACTCAGGCACATTGCAATATTCCAATCTGCAACCCTTCCCGGGCAAGCTTTGCCACAGGCATTTATCCCCATACCTCTCAACAGTTTGGTTTTGAGGATTGGGATAAGAATGAAATTCTCAAAAATTCACGAACTATGATGGATCATTTTGGAAAAAATGGATACCACACCTTGGGAACGGGTAAAGTTATGCATAACCGGGATCAACAGGAATGGAAAGAATTGGGGCATCCGTCAGATTACGGTCCATTCCTTTATGATGGGAAGGAGAGGATCCCCAACTTGAGCGTACCAGCTCCATTCAGAGATGACTTCGGAATCATCGACGGAAATTTTGGACCACTGGAAAATGTTACAGATAAAAAATCATCCAATACCGGAAAAAACTATAGCTGGATTACAGGGAGCTGGCGTAAGCAAAGAGCAATGAAATATAATTCGGATGATGACCGTGATCCAACTGGTGATGAACTCAATGCACAATGGGCGGTAAAAAGACTCAGAGAGCTTGCTCAATCCAAAAAGCAAAAACCATTTTTTATGGGTGTGGGGTTTGTGCGTCCACACACTCCGTTGATCGTACCCCAAAAATACTTCGATCTTTTCCCCCTTGAATCAATAGAACTGCCGAAAATTTTAAGAGCAGACGCGGATGATACCTTTAAGCACACCGTAACTTCAAAGGAAGATGACCGGAGTGGAGACCGTGGGACCAAGATGCTTGATAGCCTGGTTGCATCCTACGGGGGAGACCGCAAGTTGGCCCTGAAGAAATTTATTCAGGCTTACTTGGCATCTGTCGCATCGGTCGATGATTTAATGGGTGATATTCTCCAGGCACTTAAGGATACCGGGTTGGATAAAAATACCATAGTTATTTTCACAAGTGATCATGGATGGGGAAATGGTGAAAAAGACTATCTTTACAAAAATTCTCTTTGGCAGGAAAGCACACGGGTCCCCCTCATCATCCGTGCACCAGGTTTTTCAGTTATTGGTAAGAAATGTGAGCAACCCGTTTCCCTCGTAGATCTTTACCCCACCCTCCTCGATCTTTGCGATTTACCCTCCAATACCATGAAAAATGAAAAAGGTCGTCCGCTCGATGGCTTTTCACTTAAACCTCTTCTTCAAAATCCTGAGACAGGGAAATGGGATGGCCCTGACTATGCGATTACAGCTCTTTACAAATGGGCTCAGTATTATGATCCGGCTTTTCAAAATTATTCCCTCCGTTTCAAGGACTGGCGATATATTCGATACGAGAATGGAAAAGAAGAGTTATACCACACGGTCAAAGATGATCACGAATGGAATAACTTGGCTCAGAATACAAAATTTGAGAAGAAATTGACCGGATTTCGAACACAACTTCTCTCCATCATCCCTAAAAGCATTCCAGAAAAACCAAAGAGCAATGAGTATTGGAAGGAACAGTATTTGAAGAAAAACCCATCGGCTGATTCAAACGGAGATGGAAAATTTACCTGGGCCGAACTCACTGCTCATAGGAAAATGTCCGAAGAGGAAAAAAAAGTCCTACAAAATGAACATTGGAAAAACTCATACTTAAAAAAGAATCCGACTGCGGACAGTAATAAAGACGGAAAACTTTCCTGGCCCGAATTTCATGCACATAAAAAACAAAATAATTAAACCCCTAAAGCTATTCCAAATGAATCGTATTACACTATTATCTCTTCTTACTCTGGGTGCTTTTTTCTCAAGCTTCGGCTTTGCGGCAGAAGAAGCAGTCAAACTTCAAGCCACTGGTACCTTTACCAAAAATGAAAAAGGTGCCCTTGTATTTACAGATGATAAAGATAAGAAAAAATATTATGCTTTCAACAAGGGCACTAAAGAAAAAGTGGGTGACCTAACGGACAAGAAAGTAAAAATCATCGCTAAGATTAAAAAGAAGGAAGGTGCCAAGATTACTTTGATGACTTACATTGTATCGGTTAAACCCGTAAAGTAAGAGCAGTATAATTTATAAAAGCCCGGTACTTGCAAATGAGCGATACCGGGCTTTCTCATTTTCGGTTCCATTTTTAATTATGTATCATAGCACAGCCTGTCTAATATTAAGCTTACTTCCTGTTCTCTGTTCTTTTGCACTAGGACAAATAATGGCTCCCCCCAACATTCTTGTTTTCCTGATGGACGATATGGGAATTGGAGATTCACGGGTTTACAATAAGAACAGCAAGGTATCGATGCCCAATTTGGAAAAATTAGCTGCAGCAGGGATGACTTTCACCGATGCCCATGCACCGGCCGCCGTATGTGCTCCCACGCGTTACAGTGTTATGACAGGGAACTATCCATGGCGTGGGAGAAATCCGAACGGCACCTGGTTATTTAATATGCCATCTCAGGTTTTGAGCGGACAACAAACTGTTGGACAGTTAATGAAAAAAGTGGGTTATCACACTGCCTTTCTCGGAAAGGTTCATTTGGGAGGAAAAGTATTCAGTAAATCAACGGGTAAACCCAAGCTTAGTATGAAGGGTGGCTTTAAAGACTTTGATTTTGGGCGAAAAGTTGAGAACACTCCTGCATCCCTTGGCTTTGACTATGCCTATGAACTCCCTCAAGGAATTCAGGGCTCTCCTTATATCGCAATTGAAAATGGAATACTTGTTGGTGATCCCACAAAGCTCAGGGAGTGGAAAACTGGTTCTTACGGTGATTCAGTTATTGAGGCAGATGGTTTTGGTTCACCCGATTGGGATTCGTCGATGGCGGGTCCGGTTTTAACCCAAAAAGCATTATCTTTTCTGAAAAGACATTCTGAAAATAATGAAGAAAGGGGAATACGAAAACCATTCTTCATGTATTATTGGAGCCAGTCTTGTCATGTTCCTCATACCCCCCCTGATGAACTGATGGGGGAAAAAGTAAAAGGTGCATCGCTCGACGCTCATCTGGATATGTTGGTGGAGGCTGATATAAGCCTAGGGAAAATAATGGAAGCTCTCAAAGCGAATGGTGAATTGCAAAATACCCTGATAATTTTCACCAGTGATAACGGGGGCCTTTCCCGTGGACCAATGGGAAAATCACGAGCAGGGCATAATTCAAATGAAGGGCTTCGTGGCAGTAAGGCTCAGATCTATGAGGGTGGTCACAGGGTACCTCTGATAATTAGTTGGGGATACGGGAATAAAAACTCTCCAATAAGAAATGGTTCCCGAAACAGTGCTTTAATAGGGTTGCAGGACTTTTTTGCCACCTTTGCCGAGATCACTAACCAATCAATGGACACGGGTGACGGTCTCGATAGCCAATCTTTTTTTAAGATATTGATCGGTGATCAAAACACTT
>OZSS01001116.1_pt1 | contig 12613 bp, 10 predicted proteins | sample 1779911 | NCBI WGS metagenome assembly OZSS01 (sample SAMEA2603589, study PRJEB24840) | metagenome | biome: Water; feature: Photic zone; material: Seawater sample | place: Mediterranean Sea | collected 2013-11-12 | depth 10 m | reverse complement strand
ATCCTGAAGCTCTCGGTTCAGCTCTTGCGTGGCAACTTCTTTATCCATGTCTGCCGCGTTCGCGCCCGCCATCACTCCCATTCTAGAGCTCCTTTTTTCCACTCATAGGCAAAGCCAATCGTTAAAACAGCCAAAAACACCATCATCGACCAAAAACCGAGCATGCTTATATCTTTAAAGGCTACCGCCCAAGGGAATAGAAAGGCAATTTCCAAATCAAAAATAATGAAGAGGATTGAAACCAAGTAGAATCGCACATCGAACTTCATTCGCGCGTCGTCGAACGCGTTAAAGCCGCATTCATAGGCTGAGACTTTTTCAGGATCCGGATTGCGCACAGCTACCACCACGGCGGCCAAAATCAGCAATAAGCCAAGGCCAATAGCGATGGCCATAAACACAAGTATCGGGAGGTATTCCCTTAGCAAGTCATCCACAGACGGCTCCATATTTTGGCGTTACGGTGGCAAACCCAACGCCCAGTTGGCTTGGCGAGGGTTTACCCCTCTGGGCACTCGGGGTCAACATCCCAAGAGAAGAATTCACCACCCTGAATAGGACAACCTAAGCATATTACTCGCAAACCTCTCAAATTTCGAAAATTCGATCAAAAATTCCGCGTTTTCAACCGCGAAAAATTTAATTTTGATCATTTTTGAGCTGAATAAGCAGCGCTTGCGCTTCAACATAGGCGCCCTCCTCTACAGCGATCTCATCAACCCTGCCAGAAAAAGGAGCAGAGAGCACTTGCTGCATCTTCATCGCCTCTAACGTGATCAAAGGCTGGCCCTCTTTCACCTGCTGCCCGGCGGTTACGGATACCGCAATTACAAGCCCGGGCATCGGAGCCTCGATCTGTGTTGCGCCAACAGCAGCAACTTCGGCGCGGCTCAAAGGGTCAATCAGCTTCAGCGCTATACCGCCCTGATCAAACACTGTGATATCGCGCCCCGCCCGGTGAACAGCCGGCAAAGTCTCTCCCTCCAATTGCCAACCGGCATCGTTGTAAACCGCCGGATAATCTGCACCCTGCCATTTTAAAATAATTTGGTTTTCAATCAACTGGATCGGCAATATGATCTGTTGCCCCTCAAAGATCATTTGCACCCTCTGTGGGGCGCCTCCCCAAAGAGAAAACCCGCTTAAACGCGACTTGGTGGCCTGGCTGTCAACAACAGAGACCACGCCCGCCAATAGGGCGCGTGGCGTCAACTTGACCGGCGCAGTCAACACGGATGAATTTCTAGAAATCAAATCTGTATCAATCCGGCAGGATGTAAAATCATTAATTTGGGTTAACGCCGCAAGAAAACCCAGATTTGTCTTAATACCGGCGATTTCAATCGCCGCCAAGCTTTGACCCATTTTGTCAATCGCCGCGCGCCGATTTTGACCAAACACGATAACTTTGGCCAACATCGGATCGTAAAATGCGCTTATCGTATCCTTGGCAATCACCCCAGAATCGATACGGCATTCGCTTGGAAAGTCCAAATGCGTCAACTGTCCCGCCATTGGCAAAAAATCTTGCTGGGGATCTTCAGCGTAAAGCCGCGCTTCGATCGCATGGCCAGTGATCTGCAAATCTTTTTGCTGCATTGGCAATTTACCGCCCGCGGCCACGTTTAACTGCCACTCCACGAGATCCACACCGGTAATGGCTTCGGTCACGGGATGCTCAACTTGCAAACGAGTGTTCATTTCCATGAACCAAAAGCGATCTTCGCGCAGCCCATCAGATCCATCAACAATGAACTCAACCGTGCCTGCTCCGCGATATTCTATAGCCTTGGCCGCTGCAACTGCGGCCTTGCCCATCACCGCGCGCATCTGCTTGGTCATCCCGGGTGCCGGCGCTTCCTCGACAACTTTTTGATGGCGCCGCTGTAAAGAGCAATCTCGTTCAAATAAATGCAGAACGTCTGTTCCGTCCCCAAATACCTGCACTTCAATATGACGCGGTTGCAAAATGAATTTTTCAAGTAAAACATCGCCATTGCCAAAGGCATTTACCGCCTCAGAACGCGCCTCGGATAGGGCTGCTGCAAAGGCATCAGCCGTATCGACCAAACGCATACCTTTCCCACCGCCGCCCGCAACCGACTTAATCAAAACCGGAAATCCAATTTTTTCAGCCTCTTTAAGCAAACGCGCGGGATCTTGATGGCCAGAAAACCCAGGCACCACGGGCACTCCTGCCTTCGCCATAAGGGACTTCGCCGAGTCTTTTAACCCCATGGCTCGAATGGCGCTGGCCGAGGGCCCAATAAAAACCAAACCCGCAGCCTCTACCGCCTCAACAAAATCGGGGTTTTCAGATAAAAACCCATAACCAGGATGAATAGCCTGCGCCCCAGAGCTTAAAGCGGCTGCAATTATTTTATCACCGCACAGATAGCTTTGCGCTGGCAATGCGCCACCAATATGCACCGCGTGATCGGCTTGCAAAACATGTTGTGCATTCTGATCCGCATCGGAATACACCGCAATGCAACGCACGCCCATGCGCTGGGCGCTGCGCATCACGCGCAAGGCAATTTCACCACGATTCGCGATTAAAATAGCCTCAAACATGTAAACCCCCTATCTGCGGTTTCATGCCAAACTGACCAAATATAGATTGGATTACGCGCGCTGCGCCTCCGCTTATGTTACATTCTAAATAGGCCAAAGCGGGTCTCCTCTATGGGTGCGTTCAAGGCCGCCCGCAACGAGCAATAAAGCGTTTCACGGGTTTTTCGCGGATCAATGATCCCGTCATCCCAAAGCCGCGCCGAGGCGTAAAGCGGATGCGATTGCTCTTCAAACATATCCAAAGTGGGTTTTTGAAAGGCCGCTTCTTCTTCAGCGGACCAAACGCCGCCCGCCCGCTCGATATTATCACGCTTCAACGTGGCCAGAACTTGCGCCGCTTGCGCGCCGCCCATCACCGAAATTCGACTATTCGGCCAAGTCCATAAAAAACGCGGCTGATAGGCCCGCCCCGACATGCCGTAATTTCCCGCCCCAAAACTGCCCCCGAGCAGAACCGTCACTTTTGGCACCGCCGTGGTGGCAACCGCTGTCACCATTTTTGCACCATGGCGGGCGATACCTTCATTCTCATAGCGCTGCCCCACCATAAAGCCTGTAATATTTTGTAAAAACACCAGTGGTATTTTTCGCTGGCTGCACAGTTCAATGAAATGCGCGCCTTTTTGCGCGGCTTCGCTTAGCAAGACCCCGTTATTGGCGACAATTCCGACAGGGCACCCCATCACATGCGCGAAGCCTGTTACCAAAGTTGTGCCAAAACGGGCTTTAAACTCATCAAACCGTGAACCATCAACCAAGCGCGCCAACACTTCGCGTATATCATATTGACTGCGCAAATCTCGCGGCACAACGCCCAAGATTTCACTTGGATCATATTGGGGGTCCTCCGCAGGTTGCAAATTTGCCAGCTCCAGTTTTGGACGGTTGAGATTGGCCACAGCTTGGCGCGCCAAAGCCAGCGCATGATCATCATCCTCAGCCAGATAATCAGCGACCCCGGATAGGCGCGTATGCACATCAGCGCCACCAAGATCTTCGGCGCTTACAACTTCCCCCGTGGCAGCTTTGACCAAGGGAGGACCGGCTAAGAAAATCGTTCCCGCGCCGCGTACGATAATTGTGATATCAGACATCGCCGGAACATAGGCACCGCCCGCAGTGCAAGAGCCCATCACCACGGCAATTTGCGCGATGCCTTTAGCAGACATTCTGGCTTGATTGTAAAAAATCCGCCCAAAATGGTCTCGATCGGGGAAAACCTCATCTTGATTGGGCAAGTTGGCACCGCCACTATCCACCAGATATAGGCAGGGCAAATGACATTCTTCTGCGATCTCCTGCGCGCGCAAATGCTTTTTGACGCTCATCGGGTAATAGGTTCCCCCCTTCACCGTGGCATCATTGCAAATGATCATACAGTCCCGACCGTGCACCTGACCAATGCCCGCAACCAACCCGGCCGATGGCGCATCGCCATTATACAGCCCATGCGCCGCGGTTGCGCCAATTTCCAAAAACGCGCTTCCATAATCCAACAAATTAGCCACCCGTGCGCGCGGCAGCATTTTGCCACGGTCCAGATGCCGCTGCCGGGCCTTTTCGCCGCCGCCAGCCGCTGCAAGCTCGGCCGCCGAGCGAACCAATTCTAGGCTTTCCAAATGCGCAGATTGGTTGCTCACGAATTCCTCTGATGCCGTTTTTATTTTAGAGAAAAGCCGCATTTGGACCTCCGTAAAACGCTGCCTGCAAATCATCAGAGCCAAGAGGCGCGCGCGATGTACCGATCAATTGCCCCCAAGGCGCGACCAGAAACCGATAGGGTGCTGCCGCGCCTGGCTGGCAAATCACCTCAAGGCGCACCCAAAATAAATGATGCGGCGTTGCATAGCAATCGCTCTCAGACCCGCTGTGCCCCTCTTTAGAGGAGGCAATGATATAATGCCTTGCATAAAAGGTGATGGTTGCTGTCTCATCCAAAACGGCAGCTTTCACCCCCAAGCGCAACGCCAAAAAAAGTAAGAGCAGGCAAAACACGCCAAGAACCAACCAGGCGGGATGCAAGTTACGCAACCTCACCTGACGCCCGTCTTCATGTCAGCCATTATGATCCGCCTCTTCCCCATCAGCGCATCGCCGACATCAGCTCTCGACCGATCAACATACGCCGAATTTCAGACGTACCGGCACCAATTTCCATCAATTTTGCATCTCTAAAAAGACGCGCAACTGGCGCGTCAGCCAGAAACCCTGCCCCGCCCATCGCCTGCACGGCTTGGTGGGCTATTTTCATCGCTTGCTCGGATGCATACAGCACGCAACCGGCGGCATCTTGGCGGGTAATTTCGCCCCGATCACAGGCTTTTGCCGCCTCATAAACATAGGCACGGGCTGAATTCATCGCTGTATACATATCTGCAATTTTACCCTGCATAAGTTGAAAATCCCCGATACTTTGGCCGAATTGTTTGCGTTCAACCAAATAGGGCATCACCTCATCCATACAGGCGGCCATAATCCCAGTGCCAATTCCCGATAAGACAACCCGCTCGTAATCCAAACCCGACATAAGAACCTTGGCCCCTTTGCCCTCTTCCCCCAAAACGTTTTCAAACGGCACTTCAACATCTTCAAAAATAAGTTCTGCCGTGTTGGACCCGCGCATGCCTAACTTGTCAAAATGGGTTGAGGTCGAAAAGCCTGACATTGCTTTTTCGATCAAAAAGGCAGTAATACCTTTTGAGCCTGCTTCCGGATCGGTTTTGGCATAAACCACCAATGTATCCGCATCAGGCCCATTGGTGATCCAATATTTGCTACCATTTAACCGATAATAACCGTTTCGTTTTTCCGCGCATAACTGCATTGAAACCACATCAGACCCCGCTGCAGGTTCTGACATCGCCAAGGCTCCAATATGGTGCCCCGACACCAGCTTGGGAAGATATTTTTGTTTTTGCTCTTCAGTGCCGTTTAAACTGATTTGGTTCACGCACAGGTTTGAATGCGCACCATATGATAACGCCACGCTGGCGCTGGCGCGGGCAATTTCTTCAATCGCCACAGTATGCGCCAAATAGCCCATCTCAGCGCCACCATGCGCACCTGAAATAGTAATACCGAGCAACCCCATTTTCCCAAGCTCTTGCCAAAGCGCGTCTGGAAATTTGTTTGACCGGTCAATTTCACCAGCTAAGGGGCGGATACGATCTTCAGAAAATCGATGCACCGCATCCTGCAGCGCTTGCACATCTTCGCCAAGATCAAACCGCATAGAGGCTAAGAACATATCGCACTCCATTTATTGAACACTTGTTCATTAAATGGATTACTTTGGATCAATAGTCAATAGTTTTACAACTGCAATCGCAGCCCCAAAAGCGCAAAAAACCCCAAGCAAACCCTCGTTTGAAATACGAAGAAAAGTAAATTTAACCGTTAAAAAGGTGTGAATCTTTCACGACAATTTGCACGTGAATTTTATCTATATGCGAGAATTATGTCGCTGAGAGCCTCTTCAGGTGCTCTAAAACGTCTTGGTAAGGGATTTGACCCCAAAATAGCCATTTTTATATTTAATTGAGATTTTATAGACCAAAACATCTCGGATTTTACCATTTGTTACTTAAATAAGGAATTTATTATGAAACAGGTTTCGATTATTGGATAGCTTTTGTCGGCGCTTAATCCCGCATTCACCGTCGCCGATCACATTAGATATGGCTCGGGCCCTCAAACACCCCGCAATATCTGTCAAAAATTTAGTGTCAATGCCAACAGCTTTAATCTCGCAGTGAGCTTTCGCACTATATACTTATGCAACATACAAACCCAGATATTCGCCGAGCGTAACGGCGCTGGATTCTCAATTTCTGTTAATAATGGACAAACGGAGGGCGATCATTGAAATAAAAACGCAGGACTGTCTCAAGAAGAACTCACAGATCCAAACCGTGAAAGTTCCGTTTTCAAGGTGGCGCTCTAGGTGATACGATTGAAGTGCATTGGGTATATTCCTCTTGCGCCGTTCAGCCAGGTCAAGGATTGGGCTCTTGACTCAGCGCCGCTTGTGCGAACCCCCCAACTAAGAGTTGAGGCGCAAGTTTTTTTATTGGTCAACGACCCTTATGCCCTCAATTTTCAAACCATGGTCTATGACAATACGGTGATTGATGCGCGCCATCAAGCGAAGGCCCTGCCGACCCATACTGGAACGCCTATCGTTTTTGCTGGTTCTACCACCGGCCCAAAATACACAGCAAAAAAATGCTCGCCCTATCAAGTCACCTGGAGCGTTCGCCCAAATTGCGCAAAGTTAAATATCGCATCTCTGCATGACTGGGCTGCCAATGGGAATATCTTCAATGAAAGTCACTCTCATGGAGTGCGCGCGCTTGTCACTGAACCGGAGCTGTTGGCGCCGATAAATTAAACGCCATCTGCTTATATTGCGGTTTGGGACGCGCTATCTGCAAGCTGGCAAAGCGCGCCCACTTCTGCGCGAATAATACGCCCAATCACCGCGCAATCTTCTAGGCTGAAAGTAAGGGGCAAGCGCATATCGATCACCCCAGCCAAAATACGGTCACTTTTTGGCATTGCAGATGATGGGGCATAGCGCCAACTGTCATAACGCGACGTGAAACCGGTCGGCTCTTGCCCGCCAAACCACTTCAACTCAACCCCTCTTGACGCACAGCGCGCCAGCAGGTTTTCAATCCTGTCAGCTGCCCAATCTAGCAATAAAAACTGAATAGATGACCCGACATAGCTTTCTTCATCTGGCCGCGATATCAGCGTTAACCCGGGCGTATGCGCAAGCGCGGCTTCAACGGCTTGATAGCGCGCGTTCCACGCCTGCGCTTGCGCCTGTAGATTGGCCAATTGTGGACGCAGGATCGCGGCGCGCAAATGATCCATTCGACCGGAAACATTGGGCGTGTGATACCGGATATCGTCAAAATGGCTGGCCGTCGGTGCGGCAATATGGCGATCATAAAGCATATAAGATCCCGACAATATAACCGCCTTGGCCATCACATCCGCGTCGTCAGTGACCAAAAATCCGCCCTCGCCCGAATTTATATGTTTGTAGGTTTGCGTTGAATAACCCCCCCCCCCCCCATGCCGCCCAGACCATGTTTCCCGCCATTTCGCACCCATCGTATGCGCACAATCCTCAATAACTCGGACGTCTGCATGCTCACAGATTTTCATCAACTGATCCATGTCGCAAATATGCCCACGCATGTGGCTGAGCATAAGCACATCCGCTTGTGCAATTTTTGCCTGCAAATCCTCTAGGTCGATCACCAGATCTTCGGTCACCCCAACATAAACCGGTATGGCGCCAACAGAAGCAATAGAGCCGGGAACCGGCGCAAGCGTAAACGCATTGGTTAAAACCTTATCACCTGGCTGCACATCCAATGCGCGCAGCGCCGTTGCCAACGCATATCCGCCCGAAGCAACCGCCAAGCAAAACGAAGCCTCCACGCTTGCTGCAAATTCCTGTTCGAGCAAAGCCACATGACCTTGCTCACCCTTTGCAACATTATAGCGATGCAATCGACCGCTGCGCATCACGGCCACCGCAGCTTCTATTGCCGCTTCCGGGATGGGTTCCTGCTGGGTGAATTCACCGGTGAATATTTCTGCCATAATATGTTGTTGCCTCTTCAAAAGCGAAGGTCAAGAGCGCAAACTCGCCCGGTTGCGCCAAGAACAGATTATCACCGCTTTGTAAGCCTTTGGCCCTAAGCGCGATCACCGCATCGCCAAGCGTGCAATCAAGGGCGGCAGTTCTTCAAAAGACTCTATCACCGCTTCAGGCCTCAGCGCACGGATTTCTTGTGAAAGCGCTGACCCTTTGGGATGAAAATCAACCAAAATGCTGGGCACATTTGCAGCCCTTGCTGTGGAATGGTCGGTGAGCGTGTCTCCGATCATAAACGCCTTTTCAGGCAGGCCGCCGGCTTGGCGAACCGCTTCAAAAAATGGCTCCGGATCGGGCTTTCGCACGGGCAAACTGTCGGCCCCAATTAGCGAGTCAAACAGCGCACGCTGCCCCATGCGGACCATCAGATCCTCGGCAAGAGCAAAGGGTTTATTGGTGCAAATGCCAATTTTAAACCCCGCAGACTTCAAATCTTGAACCGCTTGAAGCGCACCAGGGTAAAAAGTGGTGAAGCGATTGATTGAAGCGCCATAGGCCTGCAAAAGAACCGGATAGAATTCATCAATTACCGCTTGATCAAATTTTCCCAATCGGGTCAAGCCAAGGGTCAACATCGCCCGCCCGCCCCGCAAGGCGGTCGCAGCATCCTCAGGCCAGGTCAAAAGCTCGGGATGACCCATCTGGGCAAAACAAAAATTTGCTGCCGCCAATAGATCGCCGCTGGTTTCAGCCAAAGTCCCGTCTAAATCAAAAATAACTGTTTGCATTGCCCCTGCCGATAGATTGTTCGGCGGTTAACTGCCACGACCCGTAACATTGTGCAATGAAACTTGTGCAGCGCGGGCTTGCGCTTTGTGGCCCACCCGATAAAAGAGCATTGCACTTTTAGTAATGGGTTGAGATCTTATGCAAACCGCCATTGTGATTTTAGCAGCAGGCAAAGGCACTCGGATGAAATCAGAGATGCCAAAGGTTTTGCATGAAGTTGCCGGCGCGCCACTACTCATGCATTGCATGAAAACAGCGCAAACAATCGAGCCCGAGCATTTGATCATCGTGGCAGGTCACGGCAGCGAAGATGTTACCAAAACGGCCAAAACCTACGCGCCAGATAGCCAAATTGTGACGCAAAGCGCGCAATTGGGCACCGCGCATGCAGTTGCGCAAAGCCGCGAAATTTTAAGCGGCTTTGAAGGCGATCTCATCATTCTTTATGGCGACACACCCTTTATAAGGCCAGAAACGCTTGAAAAGCTGGCGCAAGCCCGGCAAAAAAGCGACCTTGTTATCTTAGGGTTCGAAGCAAATGATCCCGGCCATTACGGCCGTTTGATCACATCCGGAACAGATTTACTTGAAATCGTTGAATATAAAGAGGCTAACGCGGCACAAAAAGATATTAGGCTTTGTAACAGTGGCGTTTTGGCTGGCCCAGCTCAACTAATCTTCCAACTGATCGAGCAGGTCGAAACCTCCAATAATGCTGGTGAGCTTTACCTAACCGATTGTATTGCTTTGGCGCGCGCCGCTGGAAAATCTGCGAGCGTGGTGACATGCCCCGAGGCAGAAACGCTTGGGGTAAATTCTCGCCGCGATCTCGCACAAGATGAGAAGGTCTTTCAAAGCGATGCGCGTGCGGCTTTAATGGATGCAGGCGTTAGCCTATTGGCGCCTGAAACAGTGTTTTTAAGCTTTGATACGGTGATTGGCCGCGACGCTCTGATTGAACAAAACGTGGTCTTCGGCGCTGGTGTCACGGTTGAAACCGGCGCAAAAATCCGCGCTTTTAGCCATTTGGAGGGATGCCATGTGTCGCGAGAGGCGGTGATTGGCCCTTATGCTCGCTTGCGCCCGGGGGCTGAAGTTGCAAATGCTGTCAAAATTGGAAATTTTGTTGAAATAAAAAATGCCCAAATTGGCGAAGGCGCGAAAGTCAACCACCTAAGCTATATTGGCGATGCCGATATTGGCTCAGACAGCAATATTGGCGCGGGCACGATTACCTGTAATTATGACGGGGTGATGAAACATCATACGCAAATTGGCCAGAACGTTTTTATCGGTTCAAATACCATGCTGGTCGCACCGGTTGACATCGGCGATGGAGCAATGACAGCAAGCGGCGCTGTCATCACCAAAAATGTTCCTGAAGATGCGCTGGCCCTTGCGCGCGCCGAGCAAATCAACAAGCCGGGACTGGCGCGAAAACTTCGTAAACTTTTGGCCAAACGGAAACAGCAAAAAGAAACTGGACAAAGCTGATGTGTGGAATTGTTGGAGTTTTAGGGAAAAATGAAGTTGCCCCTATACTTGTCGAGTCGTTAAAGCGGCTTGAATATCGCGGCTATGATAGCGCTGGGGTTGCCACGATTGAACATGGGAAGTTGGACCGCAGACGGGCCGTTGGCAAATTGGTTGAATTAAGCGATGTGCTGGTGCGCGAACCGTTGCGCGGCCGCGCGGGCATTGGGCATACAAGATGGGCCACCCATGGAAAGCCCACGCTATCAAACGCTCATCCGCATCAATTTGGCGCTGTAAGCGTCGTCCACAACGGAATTATAGAGAATTTCCGCGAATTGCGGCGTGAATTATCCGAGCACAATATCCACGCTGAAACCGATACTGACACCGAAACCATTGCGATGCTTACGGGGCATTTTATTGCCCAAGGGCAAAGCCCTATCGACGCGGCGCGCAGCACGTTGAAAAAGCTAGATGGCGCATTTGCGGTTTGTTTTTTATTCGCCGGATATGACGATTTGATGATCGCAGCACGCAAGGGCTCACCCTTGGCGATCGGGTATGGCAAGGGGGAGATGTTTGTTGGATCGGATGCAATTGCCTTAACGCCTTTAACCAACCAACTCAGCTATCTTGAAGAGGGCGATTTTGCCATTTTAACCCGGCAAAGCGTGGAGATTCATGACAAAGACGGCCAACCCGTTCAACGCGAAAAGCGGATCATTCGCGGCGATAGCAGCCGCTATGACAAGGATGGTTACACCCATTTCATGGAAAAAGAGGTTTTTGAGCAACCCAGCGTAATAAAAACCGCAATCACTCAATATTTCAATCCAAAAAAAGCGCAAGAAACGCGGCTTAAAGATATAGAATTCAGTCGATTTGATAGAGTTTTGCTGATCGCATGCGGCACTGGCTATTATGCCTGCCTCACGGCAAAATACTGGCTGGAACAATTGGCAGATATGCCCGCTGAAATCGATATTGCTTCGGAATTTCGATATCGCGAGCCGCCCATTACCCCAAATACTTTAGCGATCTTCGTCAGCCAATCCGGGGAAACCGCAGATACCCTAGCTGCCCTGCGCTATTGCGCGGGAAAAGCCGCTGAAATTTGGTCGGTAACCAATGTCGCGGAAAGCTCAATCGCCCGCGAAAGTGACGTCAATTTTCCCATTTACGCCGGAATTGAAATCGGTGTTGCATCAACAAAGGCCTTCACCTGCCAATTAACGGTTCTGCTCGCAATCGCAATGAAAGCAGCAGAGGTTCGCGGCGCTATGAGCGCGCGCGCGCACAATACGTTATCTCAGGCGATTTTGGATCTGCCGGCCTTGATCAACCGCACGCTTGATCAGCGCGAGGCCTATCAAACAGTGGCCAATGATCTGGCGAAAAGCCAAGATATCTTATTCCTTGGGAGGGGTTTAATGTATCCACTGGCGCTTGAAGGGGCGCTAAAGTTAAAAGAGATCAGTTATATACACGCCGAAGCCTATGCAGCGGGTGAATTGAAGCACGGACCGATTGCGTTGGTGGATGGCGCAGTACCGGTGGTTGTGTTTGCCCCTAAAGATGCCTTATTCGAAAAAACCATCTCCAACATGCAAGAAGTGATGGCGCGCAAAGGCAAAATAGCCCTTTTCTCTGAGCCTTCAGGGCTTGAAGCAGCTGGAGAAGAACCTTGGCATAAAGTTTCCATGCCGCCTTGCCATGAAGCTCTCACGCCAATTTTATACGCCATTCCCGCGCAATTATTGGCCTATTACACTGCCGTGGCGATGGGGACGGATGTTGACCAACCGCGGAATTTGGCCAAGTCGGTCACCGTGGAATAAATGGAGATGAATATAACTATTTCACCAAGTTCACTATTAAACAATCTTTTTCTTATGACCTTTTCAAAACGGAATAAACCATCTTACCTTCAGAAAACTGTGTGGTCAGAAATGCTTATAAGTTCTGAGAAAAATTCAGAGGGAGATAATATTTGACTACATACAAAACATCTTCTGACGCTGCTAATACCATGATTAGGGGATTTTTAACAAAAATTGGTGAGGAATACATAGGTCACTACTTCAATACAGGTAGCGGAAAAGGGATCAGACAAAACAAAGGAATACATAACTTCATATGGAAGCTCCAAGTCATATGTTC
>OZSS01001115.1_pt1 | contig 12614 bp, 9 predicted proteins | sample 1779911 | NCBI WGS metagenome assembly OZSS01 (sample SAMEA2603589, study PRJEB24840) | metagenome | biome: Water; feature: Photic zone; material: Seawater sample | place: Mediterranean Sea | collected 2013-11-12 | depth 10 m | reverse complement strand
CATAGTGTAAAGCTGTGCCCACCGCAAAACGGATAAGTTCTGGCCCCAAGCGTCCGACTTTTCGATGTTGTCGGTTGGGGGCAGGTGTCCACTTACATTCTCGCTGGTCTGGGAGACTCTGCCGAGGAAATCCTCGAGATCTGTGACAAACTCACTTTAATTGGAGTATATCCTTTTGTGGTTCCTTTCGTTCCCGTTTCAGGAACCCCGCTTGAAAGTCACAAACCCCCCAGTCCCGATTTTATGCGCTCGGTTCTCGGTCCCCTGGCTGAGATGATCCTTGAAGCAGGGATGAGCTCGGATAAAATAAAAGCGGGTTGCGGAAAATGCGGAGCTTGCTCGGCTCTTTCAGCATTTGAGAGAATTAAAATTCTGAGCGATCAGAAAGCCATGGCATGCTGATTGAAAAACCAAAGGTCTTCATTTCTCCTGAATTTCTCATAAGACAGGCTTCGCAACCATGGGAAAGGGTTGGCTCATCTGAACTTCGTCACCGTACTTTTGTGGCAGAACAGGGAATTTTCGCCCATCATGACCGCGATGAAATCGATAATGTAATGATGCCGATCGTAGCCGTTTCAACCGTTGCGTCGGAAGCCTATGAAGTGGTTGGAACCGTACGTATTCATCAGCCGGAAAAGGGAGTTTGGTGGGGTTCTCGCTTATCGGTTGCCCAAAACTATCGAAAAGTCGGACGCTTGGGGCCAGAACTTATCCGTTTCGCGGTGGGCACGGCTTTACATTACGGCTGTGATCTCTTTCTTGCCCATGTCCAGTTGCGTAATGTTCCGCTCTTCAAGAAATTGAACTGGGAAGAATTGGAAAGCGTGGAATTATTTGGTCAAACCCATGTAAAAATGCGGGCAAACCTCCAGGCTTTTGGGATTGTTCCAAATCCATACAGAGGTTGGATTACGCTCAATAAAAAGAGGGCTGCATGATTTGCCCCGCTTCATTGGCGGACACCTTATCCAAGAACCCGGATCTCCTTGGCAAGAAAGCCATCAATCATTCACGTTTTCAGCTGGGTTTAAGTAAGGAAAGCATTGGGTTTCCCGGAGATGATGCAGCTGCCATTCCTGATGGAGACGAATGGCAGCTTGTTGCGATGGAAGGGTTCATGAATGAATTCGTAGCCGCTGAGCCCTGGTTTGCCGGTTGGTGTTCCGTCATGGTAAATTATTCGGATATCCTTGCCATGGGGGGACGGGCAACCGGATTAACCAATGCAATCTGGGCACCCGACCAAACCATTGCGAGTGAAATTCTCAAAGGTATGAGCGAGGCATCTAAAGCTTACCAAATCCCCATCGTCGGGGGGCACACCAACCTTAACACCGATCGTCCCCAGCTTGCAGCCACCATTTTCGGAAAGGCTCGGTCTCTGATCTCAAGTTTTGCGGCCAAGCCCGGTGACCTACTTATTGCTGCCACCGATCACCGAGGATCTTATGTAGGGAGCAGCAAGAATTTCGCAGCTTTTCTCGAGGTTCCTGCAGATAGACTGCGAGAGGATTGTCAGCTTCTCCCGAACCTTGCTGAAGAAGGCTTAATAACGGCAGGAAAAGACATCAGTCAAGGTGGAATCGTAGGCACTTCGCTGATGTTCGCTGAATGTTCAAATGTCGGGATCGACATTGATCTTGATTTGGTTAAAAGTCCTGATGGAGATCTGGAAAGATGGCTGACTGCTTTTCCCAGCTTTGGGTTTCTTTTTTCCGTCAAACCTGATAATGCTTCATCCGTCCTCAGTGCATTCGAAAGCCGAAATCTCGATGTCCGTGTGATCGGTTGCATCGTTGAAGGATCTTCGCTTCACCTTGTTCAGAAAGAGGATCGACACTTGGTTTGGAATCACTCGAACGAACCTTATCTTGGATTCTAATTGTTTATCCAATGCCTGAAGTTATTTTCAAAATAAAGTGGCCCAGTGGTGATATTGAAAGCTGTTACTCTCCGTCCACATCCATTCTCAACTACCTAGAGGCTGGCAAATCCTATTCGGTTGAGGATTTTGTCAGCTTAAGCAGCAAAGCCTTGGAAATTGCATCCCAAAAGGTCATGGATAAATACGGTTTTCGGTGCACTTCTGCTGAAAATCAGGCATCTAAAATTATTGCAACTGCTAAATCCTTTGGAGCTAAAGAAACAGTCACCTGTCTGTCCATGGAATGAAGGAAAAATACCAAAAGTTCGTGTCAGTAGTCGTTGTTGGTGGTGGTCAGGCTGGCCTGTCCGCATCCTATTATCTTGGCAAATCCGACATCGATCATGTTGTCTTGGAACGATCGGAGCGCTTCCATGCTTGGAAAAACGATCGTTGGGATAGCTTTTGCCTCGTAACTCCAAACTGGCAGTGTCGATTGCCCGACTGGGAATACAAGGGAAAAGAACCCCACGGTTTTATGCCCAAGGATGAAATCATAGATTACCTTGAAGGCTTCGCCGAATCCTTCGATCCACCACTTCATGAAGGTGTCCAAGTGATCCGAGTGGATCAAAGACCCGACGGTAAGGTGGAGGTCGAATCACCAGACTGTATATGGATCGCCTCCGCAGTGATTATGGCCACTGGCTCCTACGACCGGCAAATCAAACCAACATTTGCGGAAAAGCTTGATCCGAGCATCACCCAAATCAGCTCAAAAGACTACAAGCGTCCTTCTGATATTCCTAAAGGAATGTGTATGGTGGTAGGTACCGGGCAGTCAGGTGTTCAAATGATGGAAGATCTTTGGCTAGCTGGGAGAAAAGTTTGTCTATCCGTTGGAACCGCCCCAAGGAGCCCAAGAATCTACCGGGGTCGAGATGCAACGGATTGGCTCCACGAAATAGGAGAGTATGCGGTTCCAATCGATCAACAACCCAATCCGGAGGCCACAGAAGCCAAGACCAATCATTATTTATCCGGAAGGGATGGCGGGCACGAGATCGACCTTCGTGATTACGCTTCCAAGGGACTTCAACTTTATGGAACCGTCGATGACATCAATGGTTTTGACATTCACTTTTCTCAAAATTTAGAAGAAAACCTCGATAAGGCAGATGAAAGCTACTTGCGCATCTGTGGGATGATTGACGACTACATTGATCGAATGAAAATATCCGCTCCCTTAGAACCTAAGTTTGAGAAAAAATGGCACCCCCCCAAAGAAACCAACCATGTCAACGCAATGGAGTCAGGGATAACTTCGATTCTATGGTGTACTGGTTTTGTTGCGGATTACTCATGGTTGAAGGTCGATTGCCTCGGCCCTCGGGGCAGACCTCGCCACAAAAGAGGAATTGGTGAAGCCGAAGGAATCTATTTTCTCGGACTTAACTGGCTACACACATGGGGTTCTGGGAGGTTTCTGAGCGTTGCTGAAGACGCGGAACATGTTGTGGAAGATATCAAAAAAAGTCTTACTGGGGCACCATGTTAGACGATTTGCAAGCGTTGGTATAAAAGTCACTCGGCTTTAGTCATAACTTTCTTTCTCGAATCCGCAGCAGCGAACTTGCGTGGTAAATTCATTTCCCTGAAAGAATTCGTCTTTGCCCCAACAACTCCGTGTGTATATTCGATTATTTCTATCGGACAGCCAAATTACCAAAGAAATTGAACCAGTCATGAACCACTACAAACGCTTTCTCTTCGCCACTGCCTGTCTGGCTCCATTCCTCTTTCCCCTGCAAACCTGCCTGGCCGAAGAAGCCTGGCAAGTAACCGCAAAGATCTGGGAAGCCATGGGCAAAAAGGATTGGAACGAAGTGGAAAGGCTCGCCAACCAAGCCCACCGAATTTGGGGAGAGAGTGCCCGAAAGGCCAACAACCAGATCACCAAACTCCCCGGCAAGGACGAGGCCAAAAGGTACGCCACGCTCAATGAACTCGCCACCATGACCTACCTAAAGGGCGAAGCTCTCTACAAGAAAGGGGACCGGGATGGAGCCCTGGCCGCCTACTACACCCTGATTGCAGACTTCGACTGCGGACAATGTTGGGACAAGGCCGGATGGTGGTGGCAACCCGCCTTCGCTGCCCGTGACCGCATTGCCGAGCTTACCCCCGGCACCCAAGCGGAAGTTTCCATCGAAACGGACCCTCTTCCCGCACACCTCGCACTTGATGGCAAAAAAGGAATCTGCTTCACTTTGCGCAAAAGCAACGAACGGGGAAGCGTTGAAGAAAACTTGCCTAAGATCCAGGCCACCCGTTCCTACTGGAATTATTCCTGGGGGATGGAACTCGTAGACCAGCAACCTGAGAACCTGGAATTCATGCCCATGACTTGGGGAGCCTGGGGAATGGACGGTTTCGTCCAATCCGTACGCAAACACATCGTTCCCCAAATTAAGTCGGGCAAGACCAAACGCGTACTTGGCTTTAATGAACCGGACAAGAAGGAACAGGCCAATATGCCCTACCAGGACGCCTTGAAATACTGGCCCGTATTGGAGGAGCTGGGTGTCCCCCTCTGCAGTCCGGCTTGCGCCAACCCTTTGAGCGATGTCGATGACAGCACCCAAGGCGTACGCGGAACCTGGATGCGTGATTTTATGCGCGAAGCAGACAAGAGAAACTATCGCATCGATTACATTGGGGTTCATTGGTATGGAGCCACCAGCCCGAGAGCCTTTAAGGAACGCATGGCTCAGGTCTACGAAGCTTATGGTCAGCGACCCCTCTTAATCTCGGAGTTCGCGGTTGCGGATTGGGGAGCGAAGACGGTTGATCAAAACAACCATTCCCCGAAAGAGGTTCTCAAGTTCATGAAAAATGTACTCCCCTGGATGGAAAAACAAAACTGGATCGCCGGCTATGCCTGGTTCTCGTTTGGAATTCACGAGGCGGTGGGAACGAGTTCCTCTCTTTTCGATCAAAACGGCAAGCTCACCCCTTTGGGACACTTCTATAGTTCGGTAACCAACGAAAACCCCGACGGGGATCAATCGATACAGTAAACCCACACCTGCTCCAAAAATAATTTTCCCTTCACCCATAGCATACATTTGACCCTAGGATATGCTGTTCTTACTTTCACACTGTGAATTTCAGTTGGAAAAAATCGGCGTTGGCAGGGCTAGTGATCCTTGGCATCCTCCTGCTCTATTATTTCATCCGTTCCGATAAACAATCTCTTACCGTCCAACCGGAAAACAGGTTCGTTCAAGAAACCGAACAACTGTTAGCCGAGTTATCCCAAGGAAATAAGGTGACTCCTCAATCTCTTGGGCTATCATCCGAATATACTCAAACCGCCCCTTTTGTTGCAGACTCTTCTGCCAAGAAACTATCTTCTCCAGAATCACAAAAGGAAATCCCCCAAGTCTTTACGGTTCCGCACCAAGTAAACCTAAGTTCGGAGCCTCAATGGCAAAAGGAGCTCGATCTCTTTTTGAAGGGTGAGGGATCAGCAAAGGGATTTTTAGATTCTCTATCCACCCGTAATTGGAAACAGGCAAGAGATGCACTGGCTCTTGCTTATGAGGAAAAGAAGTTGCCACAAAGTAAGAATTTTCAGGAAAAGTTTTGGATGAAAGTCGGAGAGGTCGGAGGGGCAACCGTGGCCGAGGAACTGCTTAAGGAGGGAGACCCTGCTTTTACTAAGATCCTTAAAGGATGGGCCAAGGGAAGTCCGCAGGAAATGTTTGATTACTATGCCGACATGGATCTCAAATCTCCCGAGGTCCAAAGTTATCTGGAGAAAACAAACTCCCGGGAAATCCCGCTTATGGATCAATTCTCTAGCGGTATGATCGATGAAGTCCTCAGGAATTCAGCGGGTAAGATTGGAAACCTTCAAGTTGAGAATACCAATGATCTCATCGATCACTTCCTTGAGAAAGACAAGAGGAAGGCGGAGTCCCTAACCCGTGAATTCACCGAACGGGTCATCAAGGGAAGGGATAAAGATACACTGAAACAGTGGGTGGCCGGTTACAAGGAACCGGAGTTACAGGCTGGCACAGCCCAACGAGTGATTGAAAGTGGTGTCTTTGACAAGAACCCTCTGGAGGCAGTCGAATTTGCAAATTCTTTAGAATCCACCAAGGCCAAACGGTCTGCTCTCTCTTCCGCCTACGCCAGGCTTGCAGGCGGGGTCAACGGACATGACCCGAATATCACGGCAACCAAATTAAATGCGATGCAGGACGGGTGGCAGAGAGATTTTGCCCTCAACGGGTTTGCTCACGGTCTGGTACGCAGGGATCCGGATGCCGCCATCCAATGGGCTAACTCCATAAGCAACGAAGGATTTCGCGAGGTGGTGACCAAAAATATAACCAAAAGAATCAACGCCGAAGTCTTACCGAGATTAAATGCCCAAGGGGTTAACCAAAATTAAGCATCCCAACTTAAAAGACTTTATTTTGCAAAGTTAGTAAGGACACGGATCCAAAAGACATGTGTTCATCTATGAAATTTTTTTCTATTCAGCTATCTTGGCTTTTCCTTTTTACGGCAACCAACCTCCTGGCCTTTTCAGATAAGAACAAAACCCTTGCCTTTGACATTGAAACCTATTCGCACTCTTCCCTGTCGCTTTCCAATAGGGTTCATGACCTCAACCTTTCTCAGTCCAGCAGCGGGGTTTATCAGATTGAGACTACGGGAAACGATCCCTATGTTTGGCTAAAACCCTTTGAGGATGAGTATCAACCCTCTCTATCTTATGTCATCGCATTCGAGTACCAAATTTCCGAAAATTTTGGCGATTTTGTTTTTTACTGTCGAACAGGAGATACAACCAAACCGATCAGGACGGAATTAAAACCTTCCGAACAATGGAAATGGCATGTTTTTGAGCTAAGTGAAAAAGGAAACCTTACTGGTCAAGACATCGATGCCATCCGCATGGACTTTGGTGAGCAGACAAACAAAACTTTCAAAGTTAGGAACTTGAGGCTCATTGAAACAAATCGGGATTTGCGATTATACGCAGCTGTAGGCGAAAAACTTCATCAAATTCAATCTTTCGGGATTAAGTTGAACCAGCTTAAAAAACAGCTTTCAGCCTCCGAAACCGTAAGGAAAACTGACGACAAATCTGCGAGTGTCACTCTGGCCGTGTATCGTCATCTCGATCTCGATACGGAAACCAAGCGACTTGGAAAAGAAACACTCACTCGCCCTCCCGTCCCTTTGGGCCCCAAAATCGTAGCAGGAGAGGGACCGCACCCAGATAACCACACGGTGATCCGTATCCTTTCAGAATATCAAGTCTGCGAGACCCAGTTTCTTGCCTACCCGCCGACAATTCGGGGAGGTGTCGGGGTGGAGACCGGGAAAGACCAAAAAAACACCGCATTTATTGCAACTTGGCCCCTTCTTTCCAAGCAGGCACATGCCATTCACCTCTTTAACCAAGCAGGTGGCGTAAGGGGTAATATTCAGATCGCCAACGAGATTCAACCACCCTTTGACCTCACGGTTGGAGATTTTGTAAAGGAATCACCAGGTGATGAAATCGCTGTGATTTCGCAAAATGCTCAAACCGCCCAGCCAAGCCTTCTTCTTTACTCGCCTTCAGGTAAACTTATCAGGCGAAAAAAAATAAAGGGTGAGAAGGGAAGGTATGCCATCATCACCGCGGGAAAAGACCGATTGATTGCCCAGGAATTTGACCGAAACAAAATCCACACAATTTTGCCAAGTCAGGAAGTTTCCAAGCTGGATACGGAAATTAAATCTTGGTCTCTTTTCGATTCGGTTTATCCGGACCGGGAATTTAACGGGGGCAAAACAGAGAAAAACATATCCACTCAAATACGGGTTAATAAGGCAAAGAAACCAGTCTCCATGGGTGTCGGTAAGGTGGAGAACAAATTTTGGTTCGATCCACAGGAAAAGCACGGAGGGGATCCTGCCACCTGGGGAGAGTTCCCCGACGGAACCTATGTGAGAAATGGTCTTTATAATTATCTCGGAAGCGCCCAGTACTGGTCGCCTCTCTTGAAATCGGGAGAGATCGAAAACCGGTCCTTCGAGGAGTGGATCGAAAAAATAGATTGGGGGAAAATTTCCCGCTCTCCTTCATGGAGAAAATCAGTCGCGGATTACAATCAGGGGATTCCCACGGTTTGGTCCGCTGGTTTCAGCCATCGCTGGAGTATAGGCAGGATGAAATCCATATCCTCAAAATTGGACCCAGTAACTAGGCTCCCGAAATATTTACTTTTAGACCGCAAGAATGACCCCACGGGTGGAGGCTATTTTGGTGAGACTTTATTTGACTACGGGAGTCAACATTTTGAGGATGAAGCCCTAGATAATCTGTATACCTACGCTCAGCGAGCTTTCTATCGAAAATTGGCCCCTGCCTATCGCAAGAATCCAGAAATGACCATTGCGGTTGAACCCAACCATGAAAATGAGATCGTTTCAGGCAGCGATTCCATTGGCGATTACAACACGGGGAACTTGGAGGGGTTCTACCATTATCTCTGCTCTCTTTACGGAAATATGGAATCGATCAATCGGGTAATGGGCACGAGCTTCACTACTGCTTTTTTTGATGCTCCCCGTGACCTACTTCGTGGGGAATGGGATCACTATGACTTCGAAAATCTCTTCTTTCAGGAGTGGGTCGAATATAATCGGATCGTTGTTTCCAGAAGGGTGGGAACCAGTTACCGGGAATGCCTACTGGCGGGATTCCCTCCTGAACTGATCAAATGTCACCAAATTCCGGACAGCTATGTATTCAAATCAATCGTGGGAATTTCAGAAGGGAAAAAAAGAATTTCCCCAATTGACTGGCTTCTGAGCACGGGTGCAGGCTTTGGATTCTCGAGGTATGGAACCTACTACGACCGGGAGCACAATATTGGACAGGGTGCATACAGTTCTGGCTTTGATAATATGCTAGTTGGCGAATATGCATCCCTGAATGCAAGTCATGAAAAGTCGCTGAACCAATTACTCTACCTTCGTGATCATGGGGTATCCACACTGCATGTGATGTGGTGGCCCTCCAATCTGGATAAGGGATTTAATCAGGCCCAGGAGTCCGCTCTTCTAGAAATGATTTCCAAACATGATACCCCTCGAAAAGGACTGGCTGGCGGAATCAGTGAAGTCCGACCTTGGCGGGGAGAAACAAAATCCTTTGATATTGCCAGCCTCGGAACAGGACCCAGCCATACTGGCCTTCTAAAAAGTCTAAATAAAGATGGCACCTTTGAAGGTACCGTTTATGCCGTTCCCTTCCATGCTCATGTAAACATTGAGGTTTTGAATGAACAGAAGGCGACAAACCTAAGCCCTAAACCAAAGGAATTCGCGTCCATACCCCATACTCGGCCGGGTTCCGTAATCGAAGTGAGTTTCAAGGTGAAAGGAAAAACAGATAATTTGCTTATAGACTTTGCACACAGAGGGATAAAACTCAGAGACAAATCAATCAGGCTTGACGAGATCGAAGCAGGCCAACAGGTCCGATTGGTTTATAAAATTCCTTTGCTCATGGATGAGATCAAGCTCTTAGCCAGCACTGGGCAAAAAATTAATATCGAAGACCTGCTCGTGGTTCATCATCAAGATCAAGTGATCAATTTGGCCAAAAAAATCATGACTGGAAAACGACACCAGGGGGGCGTAACCTTTGCCTGCCTTCCACAATAATTGATGGTTTGAACCAAATTCCAGAACCGTTAGGCTATATCCATTTCTCCCAAATATGAAAAAAGCTTCCACCCTCCTAACTTCCCTTTTCCTCTTCGTTCTTGCAGCACATACCCAGGAGAAACCGAATTTTTTAGTGATCTTAGTCGATGATATGGGATATTCCGATCTGGGTTGCTACGGAGGAGAGATTGACACACCCAATTTGGATGGTCTTGCCGCCAACGGATTGCGTTTCACCCAATTCTACAACACCGGACGATGCTGGCCCACCCGGGCATCCATTCTAACTGGTTACTACGCCCAGCAGGTCCGGCGAGATGCTCTTCCTGCATCAATAGGAGGTGGGGGTGGAAATCGTAATACTCGTCCGGAATGGGCACCTCTGATAACGGAATTTCTCAAAAAAGACGGTTATCGAAACTATCATAGCGGAAAGTGGCATATTGACGGCAAGGTTTTGGAAAATGGCTTTGATGAATCATGGCGGGTCAATAACCAGGGAGATTTCTTCTCTGCCAAAGGGAACCAGCTCAATGACATTTCATTCGACCCGGAGCAGGCACCTGAAAACTACTATTCCACCACCGCCACCGCCAACCATGCGATTGAATGCCTGGCAAACCATCAAAAAGATCACGAAGGCAAGCCCTTCTTTCATTACCTCGCTTTTATTGCTCCTCATTTCCCCCTGCATGCACCACAAGATGTAATTCAGAAATATAAGGAACGCTATCTTCGAGGCTGGGATAAAATCAGAGAGCAAAGATTCGCCAGGCAGAAAAAGATCGGCTTGATCAATACCACCCTTTCCAAATTGGAACCCAAAGTGGGACCTCCCTATGCATTCCCGGATGCTATCAAAAAACTGGGCCCGGGAGAAATCGACCGACCCATCCCCTGGGATCAACTATCGGGCAAACAAAAAGAATTCCAATCAACCAAGATGGCGATTCATGCCGCGATGATTGACATCGTGGATCAGGAAATCGGTCGGGTAATCAAACAGCTCAAGAAAATGAAAGCCTTTGAAAACACTCTGATCCTTTTTGCGTCCGACAATGGAGCCAGTGCTGAAATTATGATTCGTAGCGGAGGGCATGACCCACAGGCACCACTAGGAAGTTCAAAATCATACCTTTGCCTCGGGCCGGGGTTTTCCAGTGCCGGGAATACTCCTTTCCGCCGGCACAAAACCTGGGTGCATGAAGGTGGCATCAGTACGCCTCTCATTGCACATTGGCCCGCCGGCATTCGAGCGAAGGGGAAACTTCGTCACACGCCATGTCATGTTATCGATGTCGTTCCGACTATTTTGGAAATGGCATCCATCCAAAAACCTAACTCCTGGGAGGGCGCAGACATTCCCTTATCTCCGGGTAAAAGCTTGTTATCTGCCTTCGAGAAGGACCATACCATTGCAAGAAGTCATCTATGGTGGTTGCACGGAGGGCACCGGGCGATCCGGCAGGGACCTTTCAAATTAGTATCCGCAAAAAATGAACCATGGGAACTGTACGACCTAAGAAAGGACCGGGCGGAGAGTATTAACCTGGCGGAGAAAATGCCTGAAAAAAAGAAGAGTCTGATGAAACTTTGGGACCGCCAAACCCAAGACTTCGTCGATTTACTTTCGAAAGGCAAAACTCTTCGGAAGAATTAAAGCTCGTAATATTTCTGCCTTGCCCGACATTCTAATCTTATGAAAGCCTCCCTCATCTTTTTGCCAGCAATCTTCTGGGTTTCCCAGGCATTGCTTGGGGAAGTTGATTTCAACCGTGAAATCCGCCCCCTACTTGCCAGTAAGTGCTACGCCTGCCATGGACCCGATGAAGAAGGACGGAAAGCAAAACTTCGACTGGATATTCGTGAAGACGCACTCAAGAATGATGTGATCGCTCCAGGGGAGATCGAGGATAGTGAGTTCCACTACCGCATCCATTCCGATGATCCAGATGAAATCATGCCTCCCCCTGAATCCCATGCCACCCTCACCAAGCAGGAAAAAGAATTGCTTGATCAATGGATTAAGGAGGGGGCTGAATATGCCAAGCACTGGGCTTTTGTTCCACCCAGTTCTCCCAAAGTACCCACGGGTCGCAAAGGCTGGAACCGTAGCCCCATTGATGCGTTTATTTCCGACAACCATGCAAAACATGACCTGAAACCATCTCCAGAAGCGGATAAGTATTCTCTGGTCAGAAGACTTTATCTTGATCTCGTTGGCTTGCCCCCCACTCCCGAGCAGGCCGATGCCTTTGTGTTTGATAACCGGCCCGATGCCTACGAAAAATTGGTCGATCAATTACTCCAGTCTTCTCATTACGGAGAGAAATGGGGAAGAGAGTGGCTGGATCTTGCCCGGTATGCTGACAGTAACGGGTATGAAAAAGACCGCCCCCGCAACATCTGGCCCTACCGCGACTGGGTGATCCGTGCTCTCAATAACGATATGCCCTACGATCAGTTTACCATCGAACAGCTTGCCGGAGATATGCTACCAAACGCCACCGACGATCAAAAAATTGCCACTGGTTTTCATCGAAATACCCAACTCAATGAAGAAGGTGGCATCGATCCCCTTGAATTTCGCTTCTACGCCGCAGTCGACCGGGTAGCCACAACGGGAACGGTCTGGATGGGACTGACCACCGGTTGTGCCCAGTGCCACACCCATAAGTATGATCCCATCACTCACGATGAGTATTTCGGCTTAATGAGCCTGTTGGATAATATTGAAGAACCCGACCTGCTGCTTTACTCGGACGAACAAATAAAAGTTAAAGCCGATTTGGAAAAACAAATCGCTGACCAAATCGTTGATCTCCAAAAAAACGACACAGTCTTCGAACTGGAATTTGCAAAATGGCATAAATCCGAGCAAGAAAAAGCAACATCGTGGAAAACGATCCGTCCAACCTCCATGCAATCAAACCTGGCCAAACTCGAAGTCATGGAAGATGGATCCATTTATTCTTCAGGTGATGTGACCAAGCGGGATGTA
>OZSS01001114.1_pt1 | contig 12615 bp, 10 predicted proteins | sample 1779911 | NCBI WGS metagenome assembly OZSS01 (sample SAMEA2603589, study PRJEB24840) | metagenome | biome: Water; feature: Photic zone; material: Seawater sample | place: Mediterranean Sea | collected 2013-11-12 | depth 10 m | reverse complement strand
ATGACCTTACCCATAATTTGACCTTTCGAATAAATAAATATCGTTAACTTATGGTATATAGGTAATTAATTTTGTCGTGCAAGATTAGATCGTGCTAAAAATAAATTTTTGTTGTAAGAATTTGGGTAGATGTAGGTTTCAGGTATGATTGATACACTTATTGAATTGGCAACAGAAGCAGGGGTCGTTATTCGTAAAATTTATGAAAGTGGCAACTTTAACACATCTTTAAAAAGTGACAACTCACCGGTAACAAGTGCTGACGAAGAAGCAAATGAATTAATTTTGGGAGTTTTAAGACAAAAGTATCCAGAAATTCCGGCTGTGTCAGAGGAATCAGAAAACAGAGTTTTAGACCAGGGAAAGTTTTTTATGATTGATCCCTTAGATGGAACCAAAGGATTTTTGAATAAGACTAATAATTTTACTGTAAATATTGCTCTTATCGAAAACTGCAAGCCTACAATAGGGGTAATTTACAGTCCAATAAGCGGTGAGCTTTTTTACACATCAACAAGTCTGGAAAGCTTTAAATACAATTTTTTAACAAAAAATAGGAAAGTAAAATTATCGGGTCAGCTAAGACATAGAAACAAGATAATGCTCATCACGTCAGAAAACAACTTTACTGAAAGAGAAAGTAAAGTCTTCAAAGATAAGTTGAAACACGATGTTTTAAAAATCGGTTCGTCAATTAAGTTTTGCAAGCTTGCAGAGGGTACAGCAGATGTTTATCCAAGATTTGGCAGAACGATGGAGTGGGATACTGCAGCGGGCCATGCAATACTAAAATATGCTGGAGGCACGCTTGTAGATTTAAAAACAAAAAAGGAACTTACTTATGGAAAAGAAAACTACGAAAATAGTAGTTTTTTAGCACTAAGAGAGTCAAAAGACATTGAAAAAATAAACTGGGAAAAATTATCAGATTACAGTTGATTTCATAGTGAAGGCTAAAAGACTTTAATTTTAACAAAAATACCCCTTTAAAGGCAGGAATTTTAATATAATAATTTTAAAAAACTTATTTTAGTTTTAATGTTGGTACGGTTATTAAATCCAAAGATCACGCAGCTTTCGAGTCTTCATTGCTTGTTAATATGGCAAATAGCGACTCCACGTTTTCTGACGACCTCAGTTTAGAGCGAATATCTTTGTCGCTGAAAAATCTTGAAACCATTGCCAGAGCTTTTAAATGGTCAGTTCCGTCGTTGATCTCTGGTGCTAATATAGTAAATATTAGGTCTACTGGCTGTTTGTCAGCAGCCTCAAAATCAATAGGTTGTTCTAAACTTAGAAAAAACCCATGTATTTTGTCTAGTTTTCTCAATTTTATATGCGGTATTGCCACTCCATTACCGATTCCAGTAGGTCCAAGAAATTCACGTTGCTGCAGAGACTTTGCGATGTTCATGGTTGGTACACCTACATGCTCCGAGGCCATATTAGCAATATGCTGCAAAAGCTGTTTTTTATTTTTCGCTTTTGTTTTTGTGCTTATACCGGTTTTTTTTAGTATGTCGTATATTTTCATATGAAAACCCCCCTGAGCTTTGCCAGAACTTACACTAAAAAAATTTTTTTTTCTATAGTTTTATAACATTTTTACAAAGCAAACTTGTCACCTAAATAAACACGTCTTACGTTCTGGTCATTGATAACATAATCAGGGGTACCAGACATAATAATTTTTCCATCATTAATAATGTAAGCTCGATCTACTATTTTAAGTGTCTCTCTAACATTATGATCGGTAATTAAAATTCCTATTTTTCTATTTTTTAGTTCGCGAACTAACTCTCTTATCTCGTCAATAGCTATTGGGTCAACCCCGGCAAATGGCTCATCTAGTAAAATGTACTTTGGTTGACTTGCTAGACACCGCGCAATTTCAACTCTTCTTCTTTCTCCTCCTGAAAGATTGAGTGCTTTCGCATTTCGTAGATGCGTTATTGCAAACTCACCCAATAACTCCTCGAGTTTCTTGCGCCGCTCTTTGGGACTTCTTATATTGAGTTCCAATATTGCATCAATATTTTTCTCCACAGTCAGACCTCTAAAAATCGACGATTCTTGTGGAAGATACCCTAACCCGGCTTTAGATCTTCTATAGGTTGGTAAACTGGATATTTCATTTCCGTCCAACTTGATAGATCCACCGTCCGATCTATGCATTCCCGCAATAATATTAAATGCTGTTGTTTTTCCTGCACCATTTGGGCCAAGTAAACTTACTACCTCCCCCTTCGTAACAAAAATGCTAAAATCCATTAAAGCTAGTCTGGATTTGTAAACCTTCCTAAGGCCTCGAACATTTAATCCAACATCTTCGTTTATGGGGTTATCCACAGTTAAGTAAGGTTTAGTCAATTCTTATTCCTTTATTCCTTAATAAGCGAGTCTTTAATTCCTTCAAAATCTACTGTTTCGGTTTCTAAATCAACATTTATTTTATTAGCTCTTATGATTGATTTATCTTGAGAAAACTCAACATTTCCTTCTATAGAAACAAATTTTTTTTCTATATCCATAATAAGCTTGTCCCCCTTGGCGATAATGTCCTTGTTATTTGAAAAATATATATTTTTTTCAGCCTCAATAACTTTAATCTCCTTAGAGCCAACATCATTCGTTTTTGCGATCAAAAAATCTGACTTAATCAAATATTCTCTATATGAGATTTTTACGTCACCAGATAAATACAGTAGGCCATCTTTTTTTTTAAAATGCGCAGTTTCCGAACTAAATCTGATAATTTCTTTTTTAATTTCAGAAAATGTTTCAGATGCATAGAAACATGCCAAAAACATAAAAGTGTGAGTAAAAAACAGTAAAGTTTTATTCAACGTATATTTCAAGTTCAACTCCGTTTTTAAGGAAAATATTTTCTTCAATATTAGAACCGTAAGAAATTTCCATTCCTCCGCTTATCAAATAGCCGATTTCCGTTTCAACTAATGTTTTTTTAGGTCCAACCAATAATTTTCTCTCAAAGTCTGCTATTAGCTCTTCGGTCTTTATTATTGTTCCCCGCGAGCTTTTGATTATTAGGTTACCATTAAAAAATATATTTTTCTTATCTAAATTGAAGCTGGCAAAATCAGAGGAAAAATCAAAAGTCTGCTCACTAGAAAAGGCAATTTTTCCAAGTGGGTTTGACAATATAACGGTTTTGTCGTTTTGGTGACTAGGGTTTAATGCTTTTGCATGGAAGTCAAAAGTACCACCATCTGAGGTATTCCCAGTTATATGAGTGTCACGCGCTTGAAATTTTAGCCCAATTCTTACATCTTTTGTGATCACTTTGAAGGAAGTGTCCTCCTCTTTGTAATAGGAAAAAACAAAAATCACGAAAAACAATAAGATCGCACTTAATCCAAGCATTAGTTTGAGCCAAAAAACCAGTCGTGTATATTGGGTAGCGTTAGTAATCATTGGCTGTAAGGCTTAAATCCTTCGCTGTATTATGTAAATAACTCTTTTTATGGCTATTAACTTAATGATCAATGTGAGAAAGGATCAATGTCTTCCCAACCCATATTATCTAATTCGCACCTTGCCGGCAGGAAGTAGCATATCTTCTCAAAAATATCATACCTGTCCTCACGTTTTAGGATATTATCTAGGTGCTTCTTAATTTGGTGTAAATACAGAACATCTTGCTTGGCATAATTTATTTGATTTTCATCTAAAGCATCTATTCCCCAGTAAGATGATTGCTGTTCTTTAGAAATATCGATTGCCAGTATTTCTTTCACTAGATTTTTCAGGCCGTGGCTTTGAGAATAAGTTCTCGCTAATTTTGAAGCTATTTTAGTGCAATAGATGTTACGGGTCATGAAATTTAAATTTCTATTAAGAACTCCGATGTCGAATCGTGCATAGTGAAATATTTTTACTACATTTTCATCAGTCATTATCCTTTCCAGATTTTTTGCCTGCTTTTGGTTTTTTTCAATTTGTATTAAATGCACTATGCCTTTGGCATCTGCCATTTGAACTAAACACAATCTGTCTCTACCAGACTTTAAGCCCATAGTCTCGGTATCCACTGCAATCTCGCTTCCTAGATCTATGTAATCAGGTATGTCATTTTTGTAGATAGAGACAGTCATTTTTCCACTTGATTATTTTTCCATATCTTATTTATATAAATTTTCGACAATTTGTAAATTTTTAATGATTTGACAAAAAAGCGCTCTCTTTTATCTTTAAGGTCTTTTAGGAAGGAGCTGTATGGAAGTTGTAACTGTTTTCGGTGGTTCCGGTTTTTTGGGGAGGTATGTTGTAAGGCAGCTTGCTTCACAAGGATTATTTATCAGGGTCATAGTCCGCAATCCAAATGAAGCGCTTTTTTTGAGGGTCTATGGTAAAGTGGGTCAAATACAGCTTATTGGTGGGGACATAAAAGAGGAGTTAAAAATTCAGGAATACGTAAAGGGATCAAGCTGTGTTATTAATTGCGTAGCAACCTTTTTCGAAACACGCTCACAATCCTTTAATGTTCTTCACGTTAGTGCTGCCAAGAACTTGGCTAAAGTTGCAAAAAAAGAGGGGGTAAGTCAATTTATTCATATCTCATCTCTTGGCGCATCAACCGAATCAACTAGTCAACTCCAAAGGTCTAAGGGAGCTGGAGAAGAAGCCGTTCTTGAATGCTTTCCTAATGCCAACATAGTAAGGCCCTCTCTGATTTTTGGAACCGAGGACACTTTTTTTAATAGGTTCGCAAAACTATCTTCGATTAGCCCATTTATTCCAGTTGTAGGTCCGGAAACAAAGTTCCAACCAGTATATGTTGATGACGTCGCTAAAGTTATAAGTATGTTGGTAGAGACGGGTCAAAAGAAAAAGTACCTAGAGTTGGGCGGAGACGAAACCTACACATTCAGAGAGCTTATCAAATTGTTATTAGCTGAAATAAAAAGAAAAAGGCTGATCTTAAAAATTCCCTTTTCGATTGCAAGGGTTATGGCCGCGACTAATGACTTTTTTCGTTTAATATTAGGTGATGTGGTGCCAGCTTTTCTGACTTTGGCTCAGGTAAAGAGCCTAGAAAAGGATAACGTAGTAGGCAGGGACTCAGACAAATTCTCAGATTTTAAAATCGCTCCAAAGAAGCTTAAGATAGTTTTGCCAACAATCGTTAGTCGCTTCAATAAAAGTTAGATATACAAAAGTGCCAGCAAGGCCAACCCCAGAAACATTCTGTAAATTACAAAAGGCGTGAAAGAAAAACTTTCTCCCAGTTGTATAAAAAGTTTAAGAGTAAAAAAGGAAACGATAAATGAAAAGAGAACTCCAAAAACCATAAGTTTGATCTCTACTTCGCTACTATTATTAGTTAATAATTTTAGTGCAAGATACACGCTAGAAAGTGCTATAGAAGGTATACTCAACATTACAGATATTATGATGGCGTCCTTTCTGTTGAAGTCTAAAAATCGTGCACCTGTTATGGAGGCCCCTGATCTACTAGTTCCAGGAAATACAGCAAAGGACTGCCAAACTCCTATAATCAAAGCGTCTTTTCTCGTGATTTCCGAAAGTTTACGCTGGCTTACTCTCCTGTCTGATGTAAAAAGTAGTATAGCAAACAATATATTGGTAAATGCGATGATTTCTAAATTCCTCGTTAGGTCAATAGCATTGGTATACTCCAAAACTAGCGCCATAAATATCAAAGGTAGCGTTGCTAAAATCACTAAAAACATAGATTTTTTGAAACCGTTCTTTTCTAAAACAATTGATGTATTTTCTTTTAAAGGTTTGGCTACCAGTAAAATAACCGCTAGTAAGCTACCTATATGAATTGCGATGTCTAGACTTAAATTGTTATGAAGACCAACAACAAACTTGTTGTAAAGGACTAAATGTGCGGATGAAGAAACCGGTAGAAATTCGGTTACTCCTTGTATTAAAGACAAAAGAAAAACGTGTAAAATGGTCATGTTTTCAAAATAAACTATTACTTCTCAGAGAATGTAGAGTACGCCATCATAATTTTCTCCAACTTTTTATCCCGAAAATCGAGAATAATTCAAAGTATAAACTTTCTTTTCTTTTCTCCAAAACTATATTAAAAAGTCATTTTAGAAAAAACGTAGAGAAAAACAGTAGACAAACGAATGAAACCTTTTGAAAAGAAACGTAATAAAAGGGAAGGGCTTTATGATCCTCATAATGAACACGATTCGTGTGGATTAGGGTTCATCGCTAATATCAAAGGAAAGAAAAGTCACGATATTGTTCAAAAAGGGATCTTTATACTTGAGAATTTGGAGCATCGGGGTGCAACGGGAGCCGATCCATTAGTCGGAGATGGAGCAGGAATGCTCACACAAATTCCTCACGAGTTTTATCAACAAGAACTGAAACAATTAAACATATCTCTACCAGATACTGGTAACTATGGCGTTGGAATGTTTTTTCTTACTAGAGATAGTAAATATCATGAGCTTATAAAAAATTTGATTGTAAGCTTAAGTGAGGAGCAGGGGATAAAATTTATAGGTTGGCGTAGTATTCCGGTTAACAATGAATGTTTGTCTAAGGAGAGAGAGATCCAAGAATGTGAACCCGTTCACTTGCAAGGTTTTTTTAAAAAACCCGAAGGCATGAGCGAAGAAGACTTTGAAAGAAATCTCTACATTCTTCGAAAAAGAACTACCAACAGTATCTACAAAGAATTAGGAGATGAAGATTTATATTACGCAGTGTCTCTATCATCAAGAACGGTTGTTTACAAAGGTATGTTCTTAGCTGATCAGTTAGCCAAATATTACTTAGATCTAAAAGATAAAAGATATGTCTCAGCCGTTTCACTAGTGCACCAAAGATTCTCAACTAATACTTTTCCTTCATGGAGGCTAGCTCACCCTTACAGAATGGTAGCTCATAATGGTGAGATTAACACCAGTAGAGGCAATGTGAACTGGATGGCAGCAAGGCAAGCAAGCCTAAAATCAAATCGTTTTGGAGAAAAATTGGCTGAAATATGGCCTATTACAAGAGAAGGTCAATCGGACACCGCTTCCTTTGATAACGCACTCGAATTACTATACCAGGGGGGCTTTCCTCTTCAGCATGCTTCAATGATGCTTATCCCTGAAGCTTGGGCTGGAAACCCATTAATGGATAAAAAACGAAGATCGTTTTACGAATTTCACGCATCGATTATGGAACCTTGGGATGGACCTGCCGCTATTGCTTTCACAGACGGAAAAAAGATCGGTGCGACACTCGATAGAAATGGGTTAAGACCGGCTAGATATTTTGTATCTGAAGATGATACTGTTGTCTTAGCTTCTGAGGCAGGAACACTTCCAGTTGATGAAAGTAAAGTAATTACAAAGTGGCGATTACAACCTGGAAAAATGCTTTTGATTGATATGGAAGCTGGAAAAATCATTTCAGATGAAGAAGTAAAAGCAGACCTTTGCAATGAGCGCGACTATGAAGCGATTTTGAAAGAAACACAAATTGTCCTTGAAGACATGGATGCCGATGAAACACAGAAAGTGTCTCTATCGAAAGCTAGTCTGTATTCAGGGCAGAAAGCTTTTGGCTATACCCAAGAAGACCTGAAGACACTGATGTCACCAATGGCAGTGACTGGACAGGAAGCTATTGGTTCGATGGGTACAGACACACCAATATCTGCAATTTCAAATAAGAGAAAATTACTCTACACCTATTTTAAGCAGAATTTTGCGCAGGTTACTAACCCTCCAATTGACCCCATTCGCGAGGAATCTGTTATGAGCTTAGTATCCTTCATTGGTCCAAGACCAAATATTTTTGATAATAAAGCTTTGGGCAAGGTAAAAAGGTTAGAGGTTAAGCAACCGATACTAACAAATGAGGACATGCAGAAGATAAGAAAAATAAGTGAAATTGGTGATAACCATTTTGTATCTAGGGTTTTGGATACGACGTTTGAGAAGGGTACGGGATTTAATGGCTTTGAGGAATGTTTGAAAAGCCTTTGTAGAAAATCGGAGAATGTAGTTAAGGAAGGTGGTAACATTATAGTGTTATCTGACCGGCAGTTTGGAAAAAATAGGATAGCGTTGCCCGCTCTTTTGGCTGCATCTTCAGTACACCATCATCTGATTAAAAAAGGAATGCGAACTTCTGTAGGCTTAGTGGTTGAGTCAGCAGAACCGAGGGAGGTCCATCATTTTGCAGTTTTAGCAGGCTATGGAGCCGAGGCTATAAATCCATATATGGCATTCGACACTATATTAGATCTTCAACAAAGACACATGTTGACTCAAGATGTCAATGAGACCGAAGCCGTGACTAGATATATAAAGTCTATAAATAAAGGTCTCCTTAAAGTTATGTCAAAAATGGGTATTTCAACGTATCAGTCCTATTGTGGAGCTCAAATTTTTGATGCCGTTGGTTTGTCCGAGGAATTTGTAAACGCACACTTCAAAGGAACATCTACCCAAATTAGTGGGGTGGGAATAAATGAAATAGCAAAGGAGACGATTATAAGGCATGAGGAAGCTTATTCAAACTTAGAAGTATTACGAGATTCGCTAGATGTCGGCGGTGATTATGCTGTTCGAAAAAGAGGAGAAGTACACGCGTGGAGTGCTGATGAGATTACAAATCTGCAACATGCAGTTAGGAGTAACTCCTTCGATAAATTCAAAGAGTACACTAAGTCGATGGATGAACAAGAAGAAAGATTGTTCACTATAAGAGGTCTTTTTAGGCTCAAGGAAGCAGACGAAACTGGCCGGAAACCCATAACTGTTGACGAGGTAGAACCTGCAAAAGAAATTGTTAAAAGATTTGCTACTGGCGCAATGTCCTATGGATCAATATCTGCGGAAGCGCACGAAAATCTCGCGATAGCTATGAATAGAATTGATGGAAAATCTAATACTGGTGAGGGTGGCGAGGAAGTCGAAAGGTTCTCAATTGACAGTAATGGTGATAATAGACGTTCTGCAATAAAACAAGTCGCCTCTGGTAGATTCGGTGTCACAACAGAATATCTTGTAAATTCTGATATGATCCAGATCAAAATGGCCCAAGGAGCAAAGCCAGGAGAAGGGGGTCAATTACCAGGGCACAAGGTAGACGCAGTCATCGCAAAGGTACGGCATTCTACTAGAGGGGTCGGGCTAATTTCTCCTCCACCCCATCACGATATTTATTCAATAGAAGACCTTGCCCAACTTATATTTGATCTTAAAAATGTCAATCCAAGAGCGGATATATCGGTAAAACTTGTATCAGAGGTTGGAGTAGGTACTGTAGCTGCTGGAGTGACAAAAGCGAAAGCAGATCATCTTACAATTTCGGGAATGGAAGGGGGTACTGGTGCCAGTCCCTTGACATCAGTAAAACATGCAGGATCACCGTGGGAACTTGGTCTAGCAGAGACACACCAAACTCTGATGAAAAACAAACTTAGGTCACGAATATCAGTACAGGTAGACGGTGGTTTAAGGACTGGCCGCGATGTGATCATTGGAGCATTATTAGGCGCTGATGAATTCGGTTTTTCAACAGCACCCTTAATTGCTTCAGGTTGCATTATGATGCGTAAGTGTCATTTGAACACGTGCCCTGTCGGAATTGCAACACAAGACCCCGTTTTGAGAAAACGATTCGTAGGAACGCCTGAGCATGTTGTTAACTTTTTCTTTTTTGTAGCTGAAGAAGTAAGAGTGCTAATGAGCAAACTGGGTTTCAAAAAGTTTGATGAGATGATTGGTCAAATCGATGTGCTGGATAGAAAAGAGGCAATTAATCATTGGAAAGCCAAGGGCCTGGATTTTTCAAAACTGTTCTTTGATCCAAAGATGGGTGATAAGGTGCCAAAATTTAACTGTGAAAAACAGGAACATCCTATAGAAGATATTTTGGACAGGCAGCTAATCGAATTGTCAAAAAACGCCCTGAAGCAGAAGACGAGAGTAAACATAAGTCTCCCAATTCATAATTACAATAGGTCCACTGGGGCAATGCTTAGTGGAGAGGTTGCACGTACCTTTGGGCATGCAGGACTACCGGATAATACAATAAACATTTGTTTTAAGGGAACGACGGGTCAAGCGTTCGGAGCTTGGTTATCAAAAGGCATCACGTTCGAAGTAGAAGGAGAGGCAAATGATTATGTTGGGAAAGGGCTTTCCGGTGGAAAAATAATTGTTTATCCTCCGAAACGAGCAGGAAAGATTATACCCGATAAATCGATTATAGCTGGGAACACGATTCTTTATGGAGCCGTTGAAGGGGAATGTTTTTTACGAGGAGTAGTTGGAGAAAGATTTGCAGTAAGAAACTCAGGCGCAACTGCAGTTGTTGAAGGAGTGGGTGATCATGGTTGTGAATATATGACAGGCGGTATAGTAGTGGTCTTAGGAAAAACAGGTTTAAACTTTGCAGCAGGTATGTCGGGAGGCATTGCTTATGTTTTGGACGAAGACGGAACATTCAAAAGCAGATGCAATATGGCAATGGTAGAGCTTGAGCCCGTTCCAGAAGAGGATGATCTTCTGGAGTCTGAACATCATCATGGTGGTGACATCGAGCACCATGGTCGTGTGGATATTTCAAGCGATATGACTAGGTATGACGAAGAAAGGTTGAAGAATCTTATCTCAAGGCACTCAAGCTTCACAAAATCAGACTTAGCTGAGAAGATACTTGATAATTGGGATATTTTTAGACCAAAGTTTTTAAAAGTAATGCCAACTGAATACAGAAGAGCACTAGAAGAAATAAAGGCAGAGAGGCTTAATAAAATCGTGGCTGCAGAATAGCCTTTAATTCTGAATAAAAGGGAAGTTAATATGGGTAAGGTAACCGGTTTTCTAGAAATAGATAGGCAAGACAGGAAATACAGGCCAGCGTCGGATAGAATAAGAAACTTCAAGGAGTTCATCGTACCTCTTCCTGAACAAGTCATTAGAGATCAGGCCAGTAGATGCATGGAATGTGGTGTCCCATTTTGTCACGACACGAAGGGTTTAAAAGGGTGTCCGGTGAACAATCAGATACCGGATTGGAATGACTTGGTGTATAGGGGTGAATGGGAGCAAGCTTCTAAAGACCTACATTCAACAAACAATTTTCCTGAATTTACAGGAAGGATATGCCCAGCTCCCTGCGAAGCGTCATGTACATTAAACATTGTTGATAGTCCAGTGACAATAAAATCTATAGAGTGTTCAATAGTAGATAAGGCCTGGGAAAATGGCTGGATAAAGCCGCAAATTAATCAGAAAAAGACAGATAAGAGGATAGGAATAATTGGCTCTGGCCCAGCTGGATTGGCAGCAGCTCAACAATTATCAAGAGCTGGGCATAATGTTATAGTCTATGAAAAAAATAAAAAGATGGGAGGTCTTCTTAGGTATGGAATTCCTGACTTTAAAATGGAAAAAACTCATATAGATAGAAGGTTGGAGCAAATATCAGCTGAAGGTGTTCAGTTCCGAGGTGGAGTGGAGTTGGGTGTAGATGTCGAAATTAATGACCTGATAAAGCAACACGATGCTGTGATTTTAGCTTGTGGGGCAGAGAAACCACGTGACCTAGACATTGATGGACGTAACGCCGAAGGAATTCATTATGCCATGGACTTTTTACCCCAGCAAAACAGAAGGGTTGGTAACGAGAGTGTTGAGGAATTAGATGATATAACTGCTGATGGTAGACACGTTGTTGTTATTGGCGGAGGGGATACGGGTTCTGATTGCATAGGCACATCAATTCGCCAAGGAGCCTTATCTGTTACACAACTAGAAATTATGCCTGCCCCACCTGAACGAGAAGACAAGTTACTGACATGGCCAAACTGGCCTCTAAAAATGAGGACCTCCTCAAGCCAAGAAGAAGGAGCCGATAGGGAGTTTTCAGTGTTGACAAACTCTTTTGGTGTTGAAAACGGAAAAGTAAGTTCGTTGAACTGTATTAGGGTAAATGAGAAATTTGAAAAAATAGAAAATTCTGAATTTACAATAAAGGCAGATTTAGTGTTATTAGCAATGGGATTTGTCTCGCCTGTCACAGATAGAATATTTAAAGACACCGCTGTAATATTAGATAAGCGCGGAAATGTGTTAGCTGACGATAGGTCTTATAAAACTTCCCATGAAAAATTATGGGTGGCTGGTGATATGAGACGTGGCCAGTCTCTCGTTGTATGGGCAATAAGAGAGGGTAGGCAAGTCGCAAAATCAGTAGACACTGCCTTGATGGGCGCCAGTAATTTGTCGGACTAAGGAAAGAGAGTGTGCTAAAAAAAGACTTTTTAGTGCACACTACCAAACAAGTAGTCTCACAAACTTTTCGGCTAGGGGCAGTGTTGATCTTTTGTTTTATATTTTTGACGGCTTCTTCTGTTCTCCTGGTTAGATTTTTTAACCCTCCTTTTTCAAGCTTTATGGTATGGGAAAGCAATTTTTTCCAAAAAAAAATAGACCACAGTTGGACTCCAATCCCTAACATGGGTGAAAATATCGTTCTTTCTATTGTGGCAACAGAAGACTCTAATTTTTGCAACCATTTAGGTGTAGATATAAAAGAGATATATAAGGTAGTAACAAAAGGAGAAAAAAGAGGCGCCTCGACAATAACACAACA
>OZSS01001113.1_pt1 | contig 12619 bp, 11 predicted proteins | sample 1779911 | NCBI WGS metagenome assembly OZSS01 (sample SAMEA2603589, study PRJEB24840) | metagenome | biome: Water; feature: Photic zone; material: Seawater sample | place: Mediterranean Sea | collected 2013-11-12 | depth 10 m | reverse complement strand
GGCCGAAAAACCGAGGCGGTACGGTTTTTATACGATAAAAATTAGTCATTTGTAAATTTGGTTCCCCTTAGGCCGGTAGGGTATTCTGACACCCTCAGAGATCTTTGGAAAGACAATTTATCACAGCAGAGATACATCAAAGGGATGAAGAAGGGTGTGATGTCAAAGAGATATCAATCCGAGTGAAAAATGCACTAGATTCTCAGGCTGATGATGCAGAGCTCAAATTACTATATGACGAATTAATGAATCTCCCTATTAGAAGTGATTTCTCTTTCAAGGAACCATCAGAACTAGATGAAATAAAACTACAACGACCCAATGCCCTGCGTGAGCTGAATATAAACTATGATGATGAAGAGCTGTTGGATCGAATTTATGGGGGTTGGCTCGGCAGATCCGCTGGATGCGCATTAGGCAAGCCTGTAGAGGGCTGGAGCAAGGATCAAATCGATAAATACTTAAACGAAACTGATTCTCTTCCTCTAATTAATTATTTCCCTTTCAAAAAGGGGTGGGTTATGGATAGTCAACAAGGATCGACTCTTGGAAATATCAAATATATGGATAGAGACGATGATATGGACTATACCGTTTTAGGTCTCCTTGTTCTCGAACGTCATGGATCAAACGTGACATCGCGCCTTATGGCTTCAAATTGGATGGAAAATTTACCTTTTGGTATGGCGTGTACAGCAGAGTATGCGGCCTACCGCAATTTTGCTCTTGATATATTGCCTCCAGAATCTGGGATCTATAGAAATCCATTTAGAGAATGGATTGGGGCACAAATTCGAGCTGATGTTTTTGGTTACGCTTCACCAGGCCGACCAGAAAAAGCCGCTGAACTTGCATTCCTTGATGCTGCAATTTCACATGATAAAAATGGAATTTATGGAGAAATGTTTGTAGCAGCAATGATTGCGAGTGCTTTTGCTTATGATAATGCAGAAATGATTATCAATGCTGGCTTATCGGAGATTCCAGAAAATAGCAGGCTTGCGGACGCGGTAAGAAAAACTGTTCATTGGTGCAAAAATGAGAACAATTGGCTAGAGGTTTGGCAAAAAATATACAGTAATTATGGTCACTATCACGGAGTCCACACAATTAATAATGCTGCACTTGTCGTGATGGGAATTTGGTATGGAGTGCAAGATTTTGAAGCAGGCATCGTCAACACAGTAAGGAGCGGTTGGGACACTGATTGCACGGGTGCTACTGTTGGCTCTATTTTGGGTGTCATGAATGGAGCGAAAAAATTACCCAATAAATGGATTGATGTCTTCAACGACAGATTAAAATCAACTGTGTCTGGTCATAGTGATAATAAAATATCTGATCTTGCGATGCGAACGCTAAAGGTTTCCAAAAAGGTTTCTGCACCTCCAAAAAAGACAGAATCATATGCATTAGACAGCAGTGTTGGAGGTGTATGGAATATTGATGGGAAATGGGGGAAACAAGTTTTAGATTTTAATAAGGGCTCAATTGAGTTTGTTAATGAGATAAGGGGAATTGAAGATGTGCATCCGCTGAGGACAAGTGAATATAGCCATCCTCATGTTAAATTCTCATACGCTGTAGATAAGGGTGGATGGGACTTCGTTGTCGAGTTCTCAGGCACAGTGAATGGAGATAATTTAGAGGGATTCTACAGTCCTGGCATGATTCCAATCAAAGCTGTTAAATCAAAAGACGCTGAGTAATGACAAGATTATTTAAAAAATCAATCTTATCAATCACACTCATTGCTATTGCTCTTTTATTTATTTTCATCACTCATGTTTTTACAGTTGATATATATCAAAATCATCAATACAAAACAGGATCATTTGTACATTATGAAAATTTCCCATCGAATAATATTCCCTCAAGGCCAGTTGATGTTTGGCTACCCGAGGGCTATGAAGAGAACGCTGATTATTCATATCCAGTGATCTATCTTCATGATGGTCAAATGATGTTTAACAAAGAAACATCTCCGCATTCAAGCAGTTGGTATAGGCCACTTGATTGGTTATGGGGAGGGATATTTTGGGATGTAGATGCAAGCATCTCAAAACTAGTATCTGAAGGGAAGATTAAACCTGCGATTCTTGTATCTACCTGGACTACATATGGTAAAAGGGAACTCGAGCTCATGCCGCAAAAACCAGTAACACGATCCACATCATTTATTAATGAAATCGGTGATTCAGACTCTACTACAGATATGATCATTTCAGATAATTATTTAAAGTTCATTGTTGAGGAACTAAAACCCTTAGTAGATCTTAACTATCGCACCAAACCAGAGAGAGAAAATACATTCATTTTAGGTGCGAGTATGGGAGGATTAATATCAGCCTATGCCATCTCTGAGTATCCCGAAGTATTTGGTGGTGCGGCATGCCTCTCGACTGACTGGACTCTCGGCAAAGGTGCTGAAATTGCCTGGTACGAAAAAAACTGGCCTGCAGCGGGTTTACATAAAATTTATTTTGACTATGGTACAGGTTGGATGGATGCCAATTATCAGCCCTATCAAAATAAGATGGACAAGGTAATGATCAAACACGGTTACACAAAAGGGGAAGACTGGATTACAGAAAAATTTGACGGTGCCGGACATTTTCCACACGAGTGGCGCTCAAGACTGCATATACCCCTCACTTTTCTTTTAGGTCAAAATTAATTAGTACCAAAAAGCAATTCTGACGCACGCTCTGATGCTGCTACATAGTCATGACCAGTATTTTGAAGAACATCAAAAGTCCAATTAAAAGGAACCTGCTGTTGCTCAGAAATATCTCTTGCTTGCTCATAAAAATAGACAGCCCTATCGAATCGATTACGACCTTGCTGATCAACAATACTATTTCGTCTCAAACTTGGGGCATTAGGATCGTTATCAAGCTCCCCAATTAAAATAGTTACTCGCTTTTCTAGGTAAGATGAAAAGCTCGAATCCTCCAAAGGGCTATTTTCAAAACCATATGGGAAGGACAAATTTTTGTTCATTGTCGTGTACCATCCAGATCCTGCTGCAACAAAATGATTTACCTTTGCGCTTGGCTTAAAAAACATCAATCTGTGCGCAACTTGGCCACCAGCAGAGTGTCCGAAAACAGAGTACTTTGATGTGTTATTCGCTAACCTTGGTTTTACATAATCAAAAATAGGATCCATAAGTGAAAAAAGCCACTCTGACTCATCATTTAAGGAAGAAGCTGATGGATTATCTCCATCAACAAACACATTACCCAAATTATAGCCATCGCCGCCTGGAAAGAGTGATGAAGAAAATTCAGGTGCAATTACGATAAATTTTTTCTCATTTGCTTCTGAAACAAATGCACTCCGGTAATCTCTCGGATTTCTTCCTCCGCCATGAAAGACGAAAAGTATGGGGGTGGTTTCACTGATTCCATCTGGGATATAACAAAATACATTTATTGATAATCCTCCTATAAGCATTGAATCTTGGAATGAAAACTGCCCAGACCCAATATTACCCTCGATGAGTGTCACTGTAGGCATAACACTTTTGACATATGTCTCTATGCTTGAAGCAGAGTCGCGAGAAGAATCGTTGCCAATGACACTGTCGATTAATGCATCACCCCGCAATCCAAATAAGTATCTTAAAATAAGCAATCCATCGGTCAGAGCGTCGGTCGACTGATTTCCATCAATATCGAGAGTATCTTGCATACTATCCAACAGGCTAAGAATTTGTGATGGCTCAGTTCGAGTTGCATTTGCGCCCAATGTACCGTTTGTAAGACTACTGTCAGTCAAGCCAAAAAGGTATCTAACAATCAAAAGACCATCAGTTAATGCATCATATTGACCGTTTCCATCAATATCCAAAGATGCCGAAACTCGTTCCTCTGCAGAAAGGAAGGACACTTTAAATAGCGACAGAAAAATGACAAGGGCAATAAATGCTCTCATATATTATCGACTCTCAATCCGATTCGGCTTAGACCAAAATTACTTCCACCAAGACTTGATTTTCATTAGAACTACAAACAATATAGTATCGTATTAAACCATATTAATTTTAGTTAAAGGGACAAATATTATGTCTGTAAATCTCTCAAGAATAGTCACCGCGTTATCCTCATTGTTTTTACTTAGCTCAGTATCCATAGGCGAACCAGTAACATATGAGATAGACTCTAGTCATACTTTTCCTGCGTTTGAGGCTGATCATATGGGAGGCCTATCCCTTTGGCGAGGTAAGATAAATTCGACCTCTGGAGAAGTTATTCTAGACGAGGAGAATGAAACAGGATCTGTAAATGTTGTTATGGATATGTCATCTATCGATTTTGGTCATGATGGAATGAATAGACACGCTAAAAGCGATGATATGTTTGACGTTGAAAAATATCCAGAATCGCTTTATGTGGGTCAACTCACAAATTTTATCGATGGTAAACCAACTAAAGTTGAGGGCAAACTAACTCTTCATGGAGTAACGAAAGAAGTTAATTTGGATATAAATGCCTTCAAATGCATGTTGCATCCCAGAAAACTTAAGAGAGCATGTGGAGCTGACGCGAGTGCGATGATTATGAGAGATGACTTCAAAATTGACTACGCAAAAATGTTTGGATTTAAAATGGATGTTGCCTTGCGGATTGGTATCGAAGCGATCAAAAAGTAGATTTTAAATAGGGATTCTATTGAATTAATGCTGCCAGATAATCCTCAATTTCTTGTGGAGTAGATCTAGCTGAATCATCTGCTGTAGCCTGAGACACCAATTCCTCGCCCCTTAAGCCGAATAAAAATCTTAAGATTAGTAGGCCATCTGTCAAAGCGTCTAATTGCTCATTGCCGTCAATGTCCAGTAAATTCAACGCTGAATCATAACGTTGGGCTAAATCGCCAGAATTAACATACATCGCATCATCTGCAGTTGCACCTGAGGTCAGTGCAGCACCTGTTAAACCAAACATTGATCACCTTTATATAAATTAATTTACTCTTTGCCAAGAAGAAATGCAGAGCTCATAACCTATGAGACCTCACACTCATTCAACTCTCTCTGTTGCCTTCTAATTTTTTCTTTAACAATATTACACACCTTCCCAGCTTCCTCAAATTTATCGCGATAATAACTCTCTATCTTCTTTAATTGATGCAATCTTTTAGCATCGTTATATATCTCGACCTGCATTTCCTGCTTAAGAGTGAGGGTTCTTGGGTCTTTTCGTCCGGATAGTTCTCTATTAAGTAGGATTACTTTTTCTTGCATGTTGGTTTGGGCCTCCCCGACTGATTTCTTTTTTAACATAGGGGGTCTGGAATTAGCTTGTCAACGGATGTTTATGAGGTAGCGTTGTGATTAGTGTATTAGCTCAGTCAATTATCTAAGAATTTTCAATGAAAAGTGACATTATGAAATTGCTCTTAACTAGTCTCTTGATCTTTGGTCTAGCCTCTTGTGGTGGAGGCGACTCAGCATCAACTGCTGCACCAACTTATAATAAGATAATAGATGCAGGATCGGGTTCAGAATTCGATGAGGTATCACAGGCTTGGCTTCATCAACATTCCGATGGTTGTTGTAATAAAAATTTTCGCCTGATCAATGGAGGGTCGAATTCTCCTTTAAACCTGTATCTTGATTCAGAACTTAATTCAGTCTTCAGTTTTGATACTGGAGGTTTTTTTGAGTCAGATAATTTTTTCTCAGATTTAAATTGGGAAGTTATAGATGATTCTGCGCCTCAACCAGCCCTTAATGAGTTTGATCACTATGCAGCTTGGTCTGAGATACATGGAACAGCTTTGGATTTAGCAAGCTCAACTGAAGTCGGATACAAACTTGAGGCCTACAGTTTTTACCCTGAAACTGGAGGTATTTTTCTTGGTACTGAATATGTCTCTCCCATGATTCTTTTCAATGATCATGGGTCTGGCTATGCATATGGGGTTGGTTTAAACCATGATACCCTTCTTCAACTTGAGGTAATCGGAAGTGTTTATGGCAATAAAACTAATTTTGGTGATATGCCTGTTAGTGGATCTTCTGACTATTCATCAAGAGCTATTGCCACGGCCCATATAAGTTTTTGGTACAGCAGGGCTCCCATCTATCATTTTTTAATGAGTTATGACGAGAAAGAGATAGAACATTTTATGGGGGTGGAGAGCGATTCAACACTGACCGTTGATCATGACGCAGGAACCATATCAGGGAGTGTGACATTTGATTATGTCTTCAAGAAAGGCATGTATGCTGGAGCAAGGTATTGGCATGACTTCACAATGCCAAAAACTTCTCTTGGAACAATATATTTTCAGGGTGAAATTTCAGACAGGGACGTAGAAGGAACTGCTGGTTGGTTTGGGGCATATAGCGCAACTCCTATTGAACCTGTGACCGGTTCCGGTAGCTTTAAAGGAAGTTTTTTTGGCCCAAATGGCGACGAATTTGGTGGAGTAATTACTGACAGCGAGTATTATGAAGGACTTCCAGGAGCCGATTTTATAGTTGCTACCATAGTGGCTAAAAAAAATTAATTCTCTTAAGGTAATGCAACTATTAATATTTATTTTTTAATTATTTATTAATTATCTCTGATTTACTTTACAGCCCTCACAGCCTAAAAAGTCCCCTTTCCCTATATATACTTATGAGGAGGTCTGGTCATCTGCCGAACAAACCTTTAAAGTTAATCATCTATACATTTTAGTTTAGAGATAACTAGATAAATAATGTTAGTTCATAAATCTTGATGGTGACTAAATGAATATGTCTCAAGCGGTATCGACCGTTTTACTAAAAAAATACGCAACTTTTACTGGTAGGGCTGGGCTATCTGAATATTGGTGGTACTTCCTTTTCATACTCCTTGGCAATTTAGTTTTTAGTAGTATTGATAGTTTTTTAGGGACAACCGCTGGATTCATGTATCAAGGAAATATAGAAGTTAAAACATCACTTTTTAATGGTATCTTCAGCCTACTTACTCTTATACCTAGTATTGCAGTAGCCGCCAGAAGACTTCATGATGTAAATAAAAGTGGTTGGTGGCAATTATTAATGCTAACAATCATTGGAATTCTTCCTTTGATCTATTGGTTACTGAAAAAGCCTGTCGATGAAGGTAACCGATTTTAAATCAAATTTCGGATCTACTTTACAGCCCTCACCGCCTAAAAAGTCTCCCAATCCCTATATATACCCATGAGGGGGTATGGCCATCTGCCCGGGTATATTTTTACAGGAATTATTACAGGAATTTTGACTCATCACTAATTTTTGTAATATATATTTATGATTGGTGCCCGGGGCCGGACTTGAACCGGCACGGTGTTGCCACCGAGGGATTTTAAGTCCCTTGCGTCTACCAATTTCGCCACCCGGGCTTTAGCAATAATTCTTGACCGCCACTACAGAGGCAGAAGTATAACGTTCAGAATCTAAAAAGTAACCCATAAACCCTTAGGAAAAAATAAGTTGGAGGCGCGAGTCGGAATCGAACCGACGATGGCGGAGTTGCAGTCCGCAGCATTACCACTTTGCTACCGCGCCAAAGGGTTTTCAATTGTTCTTACAAGGAAGAACATTTTAGGCAGTAACATTAAATAATCAACAATTACTTTTCTTGACCCATCAATTGAGGCCAAGCCTGGTTCAAATAATGAATCATTGACCAAATAGATAACACGGCGGATGAATATATCAGGATAAAACCAAGCGCTGTGAAAGTGAGCATAGTATTAGATGCTATCAATAATACAACGATCGCCACCATTTGAACCCAGGTTTTAACCTTACCAATGTATGAAACCTTCACCTTTTTTGAAAAACCAATCTTCGCCATCCATTCACGCAACGCCGAAATCACGATCTCTCTTCCGATAATGATTATCGTAGGAAGCGCAAACCAAGGAGTAGCATACACTTCTAACAACAAAGCGAGTGCTGCGACGACGATTAGCTTATCTGCAACCGGATCAAGAAATTCACCGAACTCAGTGACCATATTCAGTTTTCTTGCTAAAAATCCGTCCAACCAATCGGTTATAGCAGCAATGGCGAAAATCGCAGCGGAAATTAAGTGGTGCCATTCCCATGGCAAGTAATAAATCACAATAAATACAGGAATCATCAAAATCCTGACTATTGTTATAACGTTTGGTAAATTCAAAATACCCATTGGTTAACCATTTCGTTCATATGACCAATATACGATCAATCTTGACAGAGTTCATCATATATTGCTTCAGCAACATGTTTATTAATATTTTTAACTTTCATAAGGTCAGAGACACTAGCCTTTCGAACCTCGACTATGCCGCCAAAGTGCTTTAACAGGTCCCTTCTACGCTTCGGACCCACTCCTGGAATGCCCTCCAGTGAAGATATCCTTCGTTTCTTATCACGTCTCTGTTTATGTCCTGTAATTGCGAATCTGTGCGCCTCATCTCTGATCTGTTGAATCAAATGCAGTGCTGCTTGATCTGGCTCTGCAACCACCCTATTTTCATCAGCTAATATAAGCGTCTCAAATCCAGCTTTTCGAGTCGATCCCTTTGCTACACCCACTATCATCACTCCAACCATGCCCAGCTCGGAAAGCGCCTCTCTCGCTATGCCTAACTGACCTTTTCCTCCATCAATAAGGAGAATATCAGGAACTCGACCTTCACCATTGACCAACCTTTTATATCGCCTTCGCAGCGCTTGATCCATTGCAGCATAATCATCATTAGCTCCAACGCCCTCAATATTAAATTTCCTATATTCGTTTTTAACCGGTCCACTAGAATCAAACACAACACAAGAAGCCACAGTTGCCTCACCACTACTATGACTCACATCAAAACACTCGATTCTCTCCGGTATATTCTCCAGATCCAGAGTGCTTCGAAGGGCCTCAAATCTCTGATTAATGGTTTGTGTTGAGACTAATTTGGCACTTAAATTAAGCGAGGATGTTCTTAAAGCTAATTCCATCCATTTCGCCCTAGTTCCTCGAATCGATTGCTTAATCAGCACTGCTCTATCTACAAACTGTTGCAATGCATTACTAAGTGCCTCAGATCCATCAAATAATGCATTGGTAATGATTTCTTTTGGGATATCAGATCGACCACTTCCATTTAAATAAATTTGTGGCAAGAATTCAGAAAGTAAATCCTCAACAGTCTCACTTAAAGGAATTTTTGGGTAATAACTTCTACTGCCTAAAATTCTTCCTTGCCTAATAAAGAGAATATGAATACATGCCTGACCTTTTTCGATTGAAGCGGCAATGACATCGATTACTCCTCTTCCTTTCTCAATAACTTGCTGAGACTGAACCTGACGTAATGCCTTAATTTGATCTCGTTTCTCAGCTGCCTGCTCAAACTTCATATCAGTCGATGCAATCTCCATATCACGCTCGAGCTGCTTCATTATTTTTTCAGATTTTCCCTCTAGATATTGACGAGTCAAATCAACATTCAGGTCATAATCCTCTTGCGAAGTCATATCCACGCAAGGTCCTGTGCAGCGATTGATTTGATATTGTAGACAAGGTCGAGATCTATTTTTAAAAAAGGAATCCTCACATTGACGAACCTTAAATACTCTTTGAAGCAGCGACATACTCTCCCTAACAGCGTTTACACTCGGATAAGGACCGAAGTAGCTGCCCTTTCGTTTTTTGGCCCCACGGTGAAATGAGAGCCTTGGCCACTGATCCTTGTCTGAAAGGAATATATAGGGATAGCTCTTATCATCCCTCATGAGAATATTGAAGGGTGGACGATGTTTTTTTATAAGATTTTGCTCAAGAATAAGAGCTTCAGTTTCGGTTTCGGTCACCGTAATATCGATATCTTTTATTCTTTTGACTAACGCTGCCGTTTTAGTGGATATACCTGTTTTTCTAAAGTAACTTGCCACCCTTTTTTTTAAGTTTTTGGCTTTACCAACGTATAAAACAGATGCTTCGGCATCCATCATTTGATAGGTGCCAGCCCGATGAGTTAGTGAACTAAGAAAGCTCTTTGAATCAAATTCCATATATTTTGTCGCGTCACTATTATCTGTTTAGATTACTTTTTAGCTATTCTAATATACGCGTACTTTTTATTTGTGATAAATACTATCGAGAAAATCAGCATTAAAAACAAGAGAATTGGCTGATTTGATGTATTAGTTGAGACAGTGCAACCGCCTCCGCCAGACGAGGTACCAGAGTTGTTATCAACAACAATGGTCACATTGGTTTGATCAGAGTATGAACCACCGTTAGATATGCTTGCTGTAAAACTAAACTGCAAAATGCCAGCGGAAGATGGAGCAACGAACTCTGCAGTGCCATCGCCATCTTGCGTGATTTGAACAGAGTTGCCAAATGACTGAGTCCATTCATAGGTAATCTCATCAGAATTAGCGCCTGTCAGTGTGCCTTGAAGCTGCACTATCTCACCCGCATTGACAATTTGATCATCACCAGCACTTATTTCAATATTAGCTGTTACTTTATCAATTACAGAAACGATTGCCATATTGTGTTTTCCAAGCGCCGCACCATTTTTTGGATCAAATAGCCTCACCATGAAACTCTCATTACTCTCCTCTAAGCTATCGCCTAAAATCTGTAATTCAATTATTTTAGATGCATTTTCACCATCATTCCAATTCAGGGCTCCACTCGCGTTCTCGATATCATTCGAATCTAATGCACCCATTATCAATTCCCAACCAACACTCACATCTCCCGTAAATCCTCCAACTCGATTTACATTGAGAAACAGAACAGAGCCCTCCTCTATATAGTGAGTTAATGAACCGAATGAAAAATTACCTTGTGTTGGTTGTTTCGTATTATCTTTAACGATGTAAAGACCACTGCTGATATCACTTACAAGTATATTTCCACTTGGTAAATAGGGATAAACACCCCATGCCCCGTTGAATGAAACATTGTCAGCAACAGGAAATGTGTCAAAAAATCCCACATCACGAGGATCTTGCGGATCTGAAATATCAATGACAGTTACGCCACGCGTGTAATTAGACATGTAATATCGATTACCTCTGACAAAACCATTATGATCAATCGCCCGTGTTGGCCCAGTCCAGGTGGATAATAAAGATGGTGCTCTAAAATCGGATAATTCAAATAAACGAACTGTCGTATTTAAACCATAATCCATTTCATCCAACTCATCATGAACAAGCACAACTTGTTGGTCCTCTGTATACCAGCCAGAGTGAACATAGGAGACGTATTGGTAGGCAGTCGTACTTAAACGTGTTGGGGAATTATTATTTGTCTTATCCCATATTTGAAAGTTATTCTCATTGAAATCAAAAAATATCTCACAGAATGTTTGAGATAAGACGCATTGTGTGTCTTTTCTCTCGTCAGTAACAATCATCGAGCTCACATCATGACTGTAATTTCCTCTAGAGCTCGATTCATTCAAATACACGGGGTTTGGCTGCTGCGGATTATCCAACCCGTAAGAATTAAAAGAGCCACCCTGCTGATTTGAACCTGCAATATGCAGGTAAGGTGTCATACCAGTTAAAGCAACGCCTGTTGCATAATCAACATTACTTAGATACACATTATGGGCAGATACATCATTTGAACCTGATATCCCTGCCGAGATACTCTCAGGTAATCCTCGAAGATCAACAACCATTGTTCCAACCGATGCACTGTCTGCTGTTACGTATGCATAACTCTTCCATGAGCTATCCTCATGATCAAAATATTGATAAACCTTGAGATCTCGCCATGCTGTCGATTGACTCGAGATAGATCCAACGACGCGAGGTAATGTTGGATCAGTAACTTCAACAACCCCAATACCGTTTCTAAGACCGATAATTGCGTACTCTCTATTGTCATTAAGATCGTAAAAACCCCAAATATCATTTGCAGCGCTTGGGTTTATAGAGAAGTCAGATAACGGCACGTGAGCAAGTAAATCCATATTATCGCAGGGATGATCCCCTGCCATTCCAAAATCACAGGTCGCTGCGTCTTTTTTCAGCGACAAGCGTTCAAAAAGTGCTACTTTCTCTCGAATTAAGGCTGTTTTTTCTACATCTAATGCTTTTGAGTCAACAACAACAGTGAATCCTTTTTCAGCGAGTTTATCTGCAAATTCTAAAGGGACCCCAATCAATCGTGTGATGTTTGAATCGTGTTTTTTACTGTAATTTGAGGACTTACTATAGGAGCCCTCTACAGGCACAAGATCACTTAATAAATAGAAGAGCGTACCAACGTCGTCAATAACGTAATTACCCTCAGACAATAAGATCTTATCACCTTTATTTGATTTTAAACCTGCATAACTAACTGTTTTGCATGGTTTTTCTGGATTATCACATTTCCCAACGTCCTTGCCTTCTGTGGATACGAAACGAGCCTTTTCATGATCTGCATGACCCAAACAGTTACTTGAAAAAAATAGGATTGATAGGAATAAGGCTGATGGTAATTTAATAGAGCTCATGATTTTTTCCAAGTTATGATGTCTATACTAAAGCTATCGACACTTAGACTTAATATTATAACCGATTAATAGTTAGTGAATAATCTGATCACGAAACGCGACTAAAGCAGAAAGATTGTGCTCATTTGATAGGTATTCAATG
>OZSS01001111.1_pt1 | contig 12629 bp, 8 predicted proteins | sample 1779911 | NCBI WGS metagenome assembly OZSS01 (sample SAMEA2603589, study PRJEB24840) | metagenome | biome: Water; feature: Photic zone; material: Seawater sample | place: Mediterranean Sea | collected 2013-11-12 | depth 10 m | reverse complement strand
TTCCTGGCGGGCACTTAGTGCAAGAAGATGCACCTGGGCCTCCAGTAGAGTAAGAACCCGGGGCCCAAGGCTTGCAGCCGGTTTGACCTTGACTGTTCTGGTATTTACCGGGTCCACAAGCGGTGCAACTGTTGCTCCCTTTGCTAGCTGAGTACTTCCCGGCGGCGCATGGGTTGCAGTCAGCCCCACTACTGCTAGCGAACCTTCCGGCTGAACAGACACTACACCTAGTACCGTCCGAAGTAGCTCCGGTTCCTGCTTGACAAACATTGCACCTATCGACTCCAGAGATACCCGCAACGCTCGAAGCTCTTCCACGTGGGCACTTATTGCATACTTTATTGCTACTCGTTTCGAACTTTCCTTTGGCACAAACGTTGCACTTGACGGTACAAGACCCAGAAATTTCACCACCTGGACACATTTTACAATTACTTGCCTTCGGAATCTGGTTGTGACTTTTATGTGGCTTGCCTCTGCATGAAGTCGCCTTCGTGCCAGCCTTGCAGCCATTATACTTGCAGCTGTTGCAAAGCTCCATGGGAAGATTTACCCTCGTAGAACACAGCCTCCGGAAAAGAGCAGGTTTTACATGAACAGGGATACGTTGCCATAATGCCCGTCGCACAGAAGTGACCGAAGATGCGGAAGATACAGCGTTCGCGGAAATATTCTTGGCCGCTTCCTCACCTCCTGGATCTTCAGTCCAATCATCACACTCCTTTTCTTTTTCCCTTTCCGGCATTGTAGTAAATCCATCATCTAAGCGACGCAAGTCCTCCGCGTCGATGCCATACAAAACGGCAAGAGGATCTATTGACGAAGAGAACTCGTCACCCACTTGATCGCCACCTTCTACCCGATCAACTTCACCAGAAGTAAACCACGATGCGATGGAAGTCAATGATAATTCGAATGAACTAGCAACGTACAGGCTAGAGCAAGCTAGAATCGCCACCAGGACCAAAAAGCTCTTCATCCTTTTCTCCTGCTCATGTTTATGGACGACTGTTTCGCACTTAACCAACTATCCAGCCTCTTGATCACATTAAAAACGCTACGACGTCAGAATTAGTTTATGTATATAGATTCGGTCAGTATTCCCCACCGATCATATAGGCCTTTCACCTCAAAAAATCTCGTTCCTTCCTGTCGCTATGGTCGTGGTTGTGCGTGCGAAAGTGAAGGTTGGCCGGAATCCGGAAAGTATTTCGCGGTGTCCGAGAGATTCGAATCTCTACAGCTGAAGCGTAGGCTCGAGCACGTAACAGGTTGGGAGGTGGCGCGAGAGGGGTGTGAAAAGAGGCTGTTGATCCCTTAGGTTTAGTTCTGAAAATGGTAGGTTCCCTCATTTTGAATTCTTGGGCTATGAAAATTAGAGCAAGCTCGGAGTCGTGCCATTGCCGGCATTTTTGAGTGCGAGAACTAACGTGTGATCACTTCGATTTTATTTCTGTCGCAACTATATTGTCTGTCCCGGTTTGCTGCAATGCAGTTCGTTCACGGCACTCTTGAGCAACGCCTCTACGGTGAGGAAATGGTCAAGAAGCTCCGCCTAGAGCGTTTGAAGGAATTAAGGGAGCAAGAAAGGGTCTTAGGCAAGGAGCAGAATCGGCAATATCGAGCTGCGATCAATGAGAGGAAGCAGAAAAAGAGGAATCACATGAGGGAGCAAAAGGTAGCTCTCATGAAAGCTACTCATGATGACTTGGCTAACAAATGGCGCCTATCTTTGATCAATAATGGTTCAGCCCATCGCGATGCTATCGCAAATGCTGTCTCTACGATAGAGAGAATTGAAGAGAAAGAGAACGTGATGAAGCAAAAGGCTGTTGCGACTGCCGCTCGTGGAAAGATCGCATTGAAAGAGGCTGCGGTGGAAATTAAGCACAAGAAGGCGAAGACGGAGAACTTAAAGAAACAGCGCGAGGCGGTTAAAGAGCTACAGGCCTCGAACCGGGAGGATGCTCGCATGGCAGCAGAGACTCGTGAAGCTAAGGCAAAGGCGACTGCGCTCAAGGCGTTCGAGGATGAGTTCGCCGGCGGACCAGTGATTATCAAGCAAGGAAGCGCCGGTCAGAGCTCCGCCTCAGCCAAGGGAATGCAGAGTGTGGGTGTTGCTGTGCACGCAAAGGTGATGAAGCATGGAGCAACCAGAGCCGATATTTCTGTCGTCAAAAACGATGCCGTTCACGAGGAAGGGGAGGCACTGAAGCGCAAATACGACCGTGTACTGCGCCAGCTGATTAACAAGATGCGCGCCAAGCACCGTGCTCGCCAAGCCATGAAGACGGAGAAGATGGCGGCCAAGGTAGACCTCCTCGACAACGAGTTACAGATTCTCCAAGTGATGGATCGCAGCGGGCCCCGTATGAAGCGTGTCAAAAGCACGTCGCAGGTGGAGCCCGCGACAGAGAGTGCCGCCGTGGCGCAGGCCTTCGAGAACATATTTTTGGGAGGCGGCGAGGATTCTGTCAGCGAGAGCTCAGAAGAGAGCATTTCTGACTTCGAATCGGAGAGCAGTGCCGATGGCGAGGATGGGACTCAGTTGACGCATAAGGTGGCGGTGGGGCTTGCGGCCACCGACAAGGCGAGGGAAGGACCGATCCCTGGCCCGCACAAGAGGGAGAAGAAAGACTCCGCGCCCAAGGCGAGAAAGACGGTCCCTGTGCCGACCTCGCCCGGTGTCCGATCTCCGAGCAAGCCCGAGAGCCCTGGGCCTGTAGCTCAGACAAGGACGAGTCCTAGGGAGATCAAGTCTTCCATCCCGAAGCAAACCACCGGTCCCGCCAAGTCCAAGACAAAAGCCAGAAATAAAGGTGAGCCAGAATTCGGCGGCGGCTCCTCTCGTCCCAAGGTAGACGTGGATATTATCACTGCGGAGGAGCGCGAGGCTAGTGACACTGCCTTTCTGTCCCAACAGAGCCTCGACGCCAAGTGGATGGTGACCGGGCTGGGTCGGGGCGATCTCTCCGAAAACTCATCCGTGAACTTTGATGAGTACGCTGGAGAGTCCTTGGAGGACGCCCTGGCGGTGACCCAAGGGGATGTCATGACCACTCTGGGGCTGGGAGAGCTCGGCCTCGGCGGCGAGGGCGGAGAGGGGGCTCCGACGAATGAGGACCTACTAGCGCGGTACTTGGTGGAGGCCTCTGCTCAGCTCCCGCCTGAGGGCGCGGAGGACGTAGAGGTTACTCGCCGCAGCGCCACGCCCCTGCAGCTGGCTATTCTGGAGGACGGAGGGCGCGACCCCTCCCTTGGGGAGCCGCCACGCACCTCCAAGGCCAAGCAAATGGCGCTGCGGGAGTCCTCTGACCGCTTGCTGAGGCTGAGCCTTAGCGAGTGTTCTGAGGAGGACGAGAAAGACGACTACGAAGAGGGTCAGTCAGTCTACAACAGCGAGGTGGACGCCTCGTGGGTCGTCGACGAGGCGGCTGGTGACGAGGCTCTCTCCCACGGCTCAACTGCCTCCACTGTCTCCGCCAGACATGACACACTCGAGGGAACGACCATGGACGGGGAGGAATCTGAAGATGAGAAAGATGACCTGAACGTCTCTGCGGAGGATGCCGAGGAGCAGGGGTCAGGGTTGGACATGGACGCGTACCACCGCGAGCTGGAAGGAGAGTGGGAGCGACTCGGCGCGACAGCCATTCCCTCTTCCTTCGCCAACGAGTGGATGAGCGAGCTGCAGGACCAAAACGACGAAGAGGAGCAGCACGAGCTGGACAGTGAGGAGGGGGTCAAGGATGTGGGCGGGGGGGGGTTGACGGTGAGGCTGCAAGGGAGCGGCGCTAGAAGCAGCATCAGCTTCGAGTCGCTCTTTATCGAAGAGGAGGAGGACGATGAAGATGACAAGGAGGTGGGGAGCGAGGACGAGGACGAAGACGAGGACGAAGACGATGACGAAGATGAGGACGGGGGTGATGATATGCCTAAGCTGCATCATCGCCTACCTGAACGAGAGACAGAGGACTTCGCTGCTTTGGAGGCTGCTGTGTCGCATGTCTCGGACAAGAGCGGCAGCCACTCCATGGACCTCTCCGACTTCGTGAACAAGTACGGCGACCTGTCTCTCTCTTCCAGGTCCGTCTCGGGCGCATATGACCCCGAGGGTGGGGCGGAGGCCATCTCGTCAGCGGAGGACTCCATGTCAGTGTCCGTGCAGGCCAACCAAACGCAGCTTAACGCGACCTCGTCATCTGCTGGCTCGGACTCGACTGACGGCGCAGATACTACCGTGCACAGCCTCCGCGAACTGCTAGGCTTCCAGGACAGCCACGAATACGAGGCGTACCTGAAGAGCAAGGTGAGCAGAGGGACTTCGGCGGCTCGGCGCTTCCCGACACTGCACGGAGTGCCCATGAGTGACGACGGGCTTGACTACTCTCGCAGCGACGATGGCTCACCCTCGCCTGTTCGGCCCGATCGTGCGACCAGGGAAAGCGTCTCTCGCCCGCAGCTGCAGATGAAGAGCCCCATGGCCGCGCTGAGGGCCTCACTGAGCAGTCTGGGTGGAAAGCTCAAGAGCGAAGGGCTGGAGGCGCCGCCTGCAGCAGCGGCAGGGGCTCGCAGCAATGACGAAGAACTTAGCCGGCTTCTAGCAGGCAATCTGGATGTGAGCGCCGATAGCAGCGATGACGAGGAAGCGGATCAGCTGATCCAAGAGATCGACGCCATGAAGCAGCGTCTGCTGGGCTCTGTAAGGGGCCTCCCCCAGTCCGCCGAGGGTCTGGAGGTGCGTGGGTCCCCCCGCGCCGCTGCGTCTGCCGCTGCAGGCGAATCGACTCTGCGCATGTCACTGGACTCGACTACTAGCACAGACTCCTCTCTCTCGTACCACCCAATAGACGAGGGACTCAAGTCGGGCTCTGGGTCCGCTGCAGGCTCTCTCTCCGCGTCGGGGGGCTGGGACGCCGACTCCCTCGGCAGCGGGAGGCTGAGCAGGACCAGTAGAGCCAGCGAAGGCTCCAACATGCTCCAGCAGCTAGACTCAGCGCTGAGTAGGGCTCTGGCTGCCAACGGCAGTGCCTCGGCCGTGGCTGAGAGCCACGATCTGGACGTGGAGGAGCTGGTGGAGCAGTACCTGTCCTCCATGAGCGCCTCCACAGGGTTCCTCTCCGCACACAGCCTCGACGATACACGCTCCTCTGGCACTGCCACTGGCTCGGTGCTGTCGGGAGGAAACGTGAGCTCTATGGATGCTGAATCCGGGCCGCACTCATTGCACACAGCCCTGAGCACGGAGGATGACAGCCTCGAGGAAGGGGACATCGCATCTGTGTGATGACGCGACGGGCCTGTCGCGACGATAGATAGATTTATGTTGTAGATGCAATAATACTGTCTTCAATACGTAAATATGGGTGACAAACAAAAGTACGGACCACACCTTTCTACATTTGTGACAGTCTGGAATACTCAGAAAAACAAATTTACGAACCCGTGGTAATAAACCATGGTATATTAGTCGTGGTGTGTGAATAGGAGGCCCAGTAGCGCCATGGCTGAGTGCGCCACCAGCATGGTGATCAGGTTGCCCCTCGAAGAGGAGAAAGAGGACTCCTCCGGCTGCAGCCCCAAGTCCTGCAGTACGTAGTCACCCTCGACGCGCGCCGCGTTCCTCGTTCCTCGGGTTCCTCGCAGGCTGGCGAGGGCAGCTTTGAGCACCCTCGAAATTGTGGATATACACGAACTAAAACCTGGCTTGCCGCTCTTCGCGAATCTGCGACCTGAGAACTCTGCGAAGCACATGGACTCGCACGCAGGCCTGATGGGAGAAGCAGACTGCACTACTCGGAGGTACGGAGGAAGCGGCGCACTAGATGCCCCCCGCATGGAGGGGCCGATAGCGCCAAGGATGACATATACCACCATTAGCGCGGGACCAATTGCGAGAGCCACATCCCCGGTCGGGGCCAGCGCTCCCACCGCCAGACCCAAGCTAGAACTGGCACATCCGAGCAACGCTAATACGCTCACGAAGTCCCACATACCGCTGCTCAGGGTGGTCTGCCAATGAACCACCACCCCGAAAATAGCCGCCACGGCAGCATCCATGGGGAGCTCCGCTAGAAGCTTCGCCAGCAAGTACTCAAAGCTGAGATACTGACCGGCGGCCATCTCCCGGCCAACCACGCTCTTCTCCTTCTTGAAGAGTTGCAGCGTCTTGATCATGGTCAGCATGCTCACCTGGATGGCGGCTTGCGCGATGATAGTCACCCGGTCGCCTACGGAGGTCTCCAAGATTTCGGCACCCTGGCGGCCATATAGGGAGCCTATGACAGATGCAAGGAGGGCACTAACCCCGAAGCGAACGAGGTTGGTGCCGCTGTCCCGTAACGTCTGTCGCATGGCGCGCTTGAAGAGCATGCCAAAGCGAGAGAACGACCTGGACACTGCCCTCACGCCGCGAACAATACTCCAGGGCGAGTGACGAATCACTTGGCCTTTGCGGTTCCGAGACTTCTCTTCCTTTGTTGATTCTTGACTGTTCTGGGCGCTCGAGGAAAAGGAGCTGCTCACCGCCTTCTCGATAGAGCTTTGAAAGGCCTCTACCAAACTGCGGATACGGGCTTCACTTTCCGCAGTAGCCTCTGCAGAAGTGTAGTCAACAGACACCAAATCAATAATGTGCTCTGCCGGATTGGTGTTACTAGGGCAGGCGAAGCCACACTTTTGCAAGTAACTCAATACCTTGTCGCGCTCGCCATGATACACCACTTTACCACCCGGAGCAAGCACAAGCAAGTCATCTATGAGTGCGTAGATACTACTTCTTGGCTGATGCAAAGTAGTAACACCAATGATGTTCCGATCCACCACTGTCCTCTTAATTTTGCTGACCACGCTCAGTGCCTGATATGAGTCTAACCCACTCGTTGGCTCATCTGCAATGAGTAGAACCGGTTTACTGAGAAGCTCACAAGCCACGGATAGCCGCTTTCGCTCACCTCCACTGATACCACGCTTGCCAAGAGGATCTCCGACCGCCGCGTCTCTTACTGACACCAAGGACATAGTTGAGAGGCTCTCCTCAATTGCGCTAATCTTTGCTCTGGCGTCTTCTGAAGGCAATCTGAGCTGACTTGCGAAATCTAACGTTTCCATGACTGACAACATACTGAAGAAGCTATCGTCTTGATGTATGAAAGCAATCTCCTCCCCGCGTAAAGCCGGATATATATCAGAGCTCACCAATGTTTCTGACGCTAGGGCGGTGGCATAAGTTGAGCTCTGTTTCATACGTCCAGATAAAATATTTAGCAACGTGCTTTTGCCAGCACCACTAGGACCTAGAATGCCTAACAGTCTACCAGATTTAACTTCACCATGATGCTCAATTACGAGCACATCTTTGTATCGGCCATTGTTTTCCTTGATGCGAACTTTGATTTCAGAGAACGTAATCATAGGCGATTCACAGCTCACACAGAGGAAGAAGGTCAACACAAATATATGAAGAAGTAGCGCGGCACACCCCATGCCCCTTTGCGCTCTCGGCTGGGGTAGACAATGGATGCTCTTACTCGTTCTCTCTTACTCACTGTCAGGAATCCAAGAATTGTACAAGCATGAAAAGAAAGAAATAGCATGAGGCGATACACAGGTTTAAGTATGTGTTTGAGTATTTCAACAAATATCTTAAAAAGTTACAAGCTGATGATGATGATGTGAACCCCCTTTCTAACATAACACCTCGACGGGACGCGCCAGTCGGACCTCACTCGCTTAGTTGTAATGAGTATGAGGCCTCGTCGCGGTGTAGAGAGGTCTAGATGCCTTGGAAGCAGCTCTGATAATTCGGTGAGGCATAGGGAACTTGATATCTTGGCGACCCTTCTCGGTGTTGTTGTGGAAGGCTGTACTAATGATACGCTTAGAGTCCTTGTCAGCGACGGTGGCAGTTCGGACAATCTGGATAGACTTTTGGCGAGCACGGTGGCGACCAGCCATATCATCGTACAACATCTCTACAGCCTTCGTCAAAGAAGTGGCACGGTACTCGCGGTACATGTTGTGAGTGCCGCTGCGAGAGTTGTACTTCACCCAAATTCCGAAGTTCTTCACGTATCTGCTATTCTTCTCCACAATCTCGTTAACGTCCAAGATCTCTCCGGTAGTCTTCTTCATCTTCCTTTGCGCGTGCATGAAGTACCAGAATCTAGACTTGGCCATCATCTCATTAGGCGCAAAAATCTTGATACGATAGGCAGAAGGATTGACCTCCTCCTCCACCTCAGAATCAGGCTTAGGCGCCTTGCGGCCCACCACCTGGTACAATTTCATCTATACACGTCATAATAGTGGGACAACAACCGATAGCCACACAGAGAATGACACAGAAGAGCGACGAAAGGACGAATTGGAGGATTGATCGACGGAAGATGGGCAAAACATGTTAGAAACGAGACCAATACCTCAAGCCACACTGCAAGGAAGAAAAAAACAATAGTCGACACACTGGGTCGCTACCACGTACCGCTCTCACCATGACTGCTCTGATATTCTCAGGAACTCTAGTGGATGGCGAGCGAGGTTCAGAACCGAAAATGTAACAATGCCAGCAGGTGCCAAAATAGGGCCAAGTGCTTAGGGGAACTTCATATGGAATAAACGATGGCTGGGACATTGAAGAAGCTTATTCCGCTCGCAGACCGAGTGTTGATTCGTAGAATTGAGCCGGTGACTAAAACGGCCAGCGGAATCCTTTTACCGGAGAGTTCTATTACGAAGAACAATCAAGGGGAAGTGATGGCGGTAGGTCCAGGCCAGACAACGAAGGACGGAGATCTCATCCCAATTAATGTGTCAGTAGGTGACAAGGTACTGCTGCCTGAGTATGGCGGCCTGCAGGTGAAGATTGATGGGGAGGAGCTTCATCTTTTTCGCAACGACGAGATCTTGGCAAAGTTCGCTTAATTGCCTCTCACAAGTGGTGGGTGATGAAGTTAACTGGCAGTAGCAGAAAGACATATATAAAATTGAAAGATTTGGATGAACACTATATAACGAAATTTACTCTGAAAATACACTGCGGCTTCAAAACTGTCTCTGTTGTGTCTAATTATCGGTCGGCGACTGCAACTCCGACGATCTCGAGCCATGGCTCACGCTTGCGTTCATGAGTCTCAGACTGACTCATATCAGATGCTGAAGAGGTCGTTGACTCATCGAGAGAATCTTTTCTGTCGAGGCTGTTATCGCTGGAGACTGGACTCGTGTGATCCTCCGATTCGCTTGATGTACTTGTCTCGAGCAGATCTCCTGATCTTCGTCTCTTCTCTCCTGATGCAGTCTTCACAAGCACTGGTGAGTATCGCACACCTGACAGCAAAGACAAGGCTGAGGCGATATTGATACTATTGGGCGAGGCCGATCTGAATGAGATCGTGCCTCTGCCCTTACCTCTGCTGCCTGAACCAGACCCGGCTATACGCTTGGCCCCGGTAGCGATACCACCGCCAACGATTGGGGTAAAAGAGCCCTTTTGCTGTATCGTAGCTTCCTCTTCCCCTCCACGACTGCTACGTCTTCTCTTTACCCCGCTCGTAGGCAGCGGAGGCTTCGTCGCCGACGCTGACAAAGACTCCACTTTGATGGCCTCACCAGCGGCGCTGTCGCCGCTCCCCCTGGAGGCTGTCGTCTTCATTGCACTCAAATCCTTCTTCCACTCAAGAAGAGATGTCTTTTGGTTTGGAGATATCATAAGAGAAAGAGAGAAAGAAAGATAATGTTAGGCGAATACTACCAGTTGCGTCGGCACGAAAGAGGCAGGAGGAAAGGAGGAGGGTGGTACTTACGAGATCTTCAGCTCCTCTCAGGAGCTTGGACTCCACTTCCGCTTGAGGAGTTCCAGCAACCTCCATACGTGACTTAGGCGGTGGTGGTATTGGCATAGTATTAAGACCCGCAACCCCAGGGTCGTTGCCATTGAGGCAGTTGACGCACACACAGGTCGAGCTGCAAGGTACTCCAGCCTGGAAGCACTCGCAGTACTTCTTCAAACACATACTCTTTCGGCACTTGCAGCCAGTTTTGTGTGCAATATTATCACTCTTGTTACCACTTTTCTTGAACTTTGAGTCAAAAGCGTTGGGATTTCTTTCTAAGATGGTTCGGATGGCATGAGAACGAGCCTCGGCGTGTTTCTCCGTGTTGCAACAGGAAACACACTGACAAGTAGGAAGGCACAGCGAGCTACTAGCAAAGCATTGGCAATAGCTGCAAGAGATTATGAGGTGATGAAAACCAAGAACACAAGTGGAGAGAAATATGTTAGCGGGAGGGTTGGGTTGGACAACGACCTTCTTCAGTTCCGACGTTTGCGGCCCAAATTCACATCCACTTACAGCTTTAAGCACCGACTCTTCCTGCAATTGCAGCTATCGGGAATTTCCATAGCCACGTCTGTCTCTATTATATCTCCAGCGGCGTCCTCTCTGTCCTTCATACCGAGTAGCAGATCGGCTAACTTGGACGCGGTAGGGGTACCCTGACCTTGACCACCGGCATTTCCTTTCTTCGCAGGATTAGGCATCCCTATTTCAATACACTAGACGCCCTCTCGCGCCCCCAGTACTAGGTGCCAACTCCTCTCCTCTGCAGATTTTGATTTTGTACTGATTTTCCCCGATTTGTTTCGAAACTCCTCTCGCAAATTTCAAGCCAACAAGATAAGAGCTATGCGTCCAGTGTAGCCTAGCGGCGGCGTGATAAACACTTTGGGAGGGGAGATTTTCGATGCGAGAAAGGACAGCGAGCATCGTCGCTGCAGAGGTGGGTGAGAAGGCTAAGGTGGCTCCGACGACTGCCGCTCCTGAGCAAGGGAAGGAGGAGGAGCCTCGTCCAAGAGGGGATCAGAACAGAGTGACTTTTGATCAGGGTTACCAACCCAAACCTTTGAAATATAATGTTGCGACCCCGCCTGTACCACTTTGGAAACTGAGCTCTGTCGCGAATTTCAAGAGACGCGTGTATCTCCAGAATATTCAGGAGCAACAGAGACGTGCTGCTGCAACATCGGAAACGACAGAATTGAGTGCAAGCGAAGGTGAAGCTGGTAATACTAGTAAAGGTGGCGCTGGTATTGGCGGAAGCACTCGAGTGGCTAGGTCTGTTACTAGGCAAATGATGAATGAAGCCGCAGCTGCAAGTGCGAGTGGTAGTGCCAGCGGGCAAGAGATGGCCTCTTCGGGGAGTGGTGGGAATTCTACTTCTGGATATCCTATGGGAGGCCCAGCACCACCAGAGGGGTTTGAAGTGGGAGTTGGGCTCCCGGACCCCATGCTTGGTCTCTCCATTGCGAACAAGTCCATGCTCCAGTCATTGAGCAATGACGAACTCAAGAATGAGATGGAAAAGATGAATTTTAACTGCTCGCTCATCAAAAATGAACTATGTGCTCTGGAGAAGTTTAGAGGGAACCTTGTGTGGCTTCTCAGTAACTCTAATATGTACAAAGTGCAGTGCAACCACAACGACGAGGGTATGAGTGCTGGTTCACAAGGCAACCCCAAGAAGCGGCACAGGAGTACAACGGACCTCTCGGCGTCGCCAATTGCTAAGACAGGTAAGGTAACAGCATGAATTTGCATGTCAGAATTTTGTGAATTTGTGCGTGTTTTTGTATGTAGAAGCACAATGATATCAAAATTTTATCCCTCCTGGGTTCATGTCAGAACACAAAAACATATATTACTCTTAGACGTACGTCCTAGAGCGAGCGCGGATTAGAATCATTGCTGGTACTCCAATTAGTACACGTACCCCTTGACGAAAGTGGAGGCGTTGGCCGCATCGCCACCAGCACCGCCAGCATACTTGCCCTGCTGGGCTTCGGAGTTAGCCTTGCCGCGGGCTTTGAGGACGGCCATAGCGTTGGGAATGTTCTCGTCCTTTCCAAGCCAAGCACGCAGACAAGACTGCTGCATGGCACGGCCGTATGAGAAAGTGAGAGACCAGGGCTTGACACCTGGCACCTGGTTAATGTAGTTGAGAGCAAGGGAGGCATCTTCCTCGGACATGCCGCCAGAGAGGAAGGTGATTCCAGGCACGGCGGGGGGCACGGTGTGTTGGAGCACTCTCACAGTAGCGAGGGCAATTTCCTGAGGAGTCGCGGGAGTGGCAGCCTCGGACCCACTGCGCACCATGTTGGGCTTAAGGAGAGTTCCCTCAAGGAGCACGTGGTGGTCAGAAAGAGCCTTGTAGCAAGCGGCAATGACCTTCTCGGTGGCAGCAGCGGCAACCTCAATGCCGAAGTCACCGTCCATGAGCACTTCAGGCTCCACGATGGGCACGAGGCCATTGGCTTGGCAGATGGATGCATAACGGGCAAGGGTCATGGCGTTCTCATCGATGGCGACCTGGGAGGGGGTAGCACCGATGGTGTCCTTGATGTGAAGCACAGCTCTCCACTTGGCGAATCGGGCGCCCTGAGCGTAGTACTTGGCGCAACGAGCGTCCATATCATCAATACCCTGAGTCACACACTCGCCGTTAGTACCGAACAAAGGCTTGATGCCCTTGTCGACCTTGATGCCGGGAATGATACCCTTGTTCTTAAGGACGTCAACGAACTGGGTGCCATCATCAGCCTTCTGGTACAAAGTCTCCTCGAACATGATCAC
>OZSS01001110.1_pt1 | contig 12634 bp, 12 predicted proteins | sample 1779911 | NCBI WGS metagenome assembly OZSS01 (sample SAMEA2603589, study PRJEB24840) | metagenome | biome: Water; feature: Photic zone; material: Seawater sample | place: Mediterranean Sea | collected 2013-11-12 | depth 10 m | reverse complement strand
GTGTTCATACCGCGCTTCATGCTGATACGCCGAAGCGACTAACCCTGTGAACCTATATCAACAATACATAAAAAACATACTTCTGCATAGTCAAGATAACCAAACAAACACAAATAGAAATAAGCAAGCCCTCACTCCGGCAGCCCGAGCCCTCCGGAGCCGGAGCCGATCGAGTCGTTAGACCCGTCCTTCGCCGGCAGCGAGGCCTTCGGCGGCGGGCTGCCGCCCTCGCCAGCTTTTGCGGCGTCCTACCCTTCTTTCTTCTCTCACGGCTTGGCTGGCTCTAGCGGGGCGTTGGGGTCAATTTTTCGCTTTTTGCTGCCCAAAAGCGTGTCGTAGCCACCAGTTGTTCAAGCGCCAGACACTAATTGCATCTCCACATAAGGTCTGACGACCTTGAACTGGATCTCCCGGTAGCCTAAGGGTTGAGTTCAAAATCAAAGTTAAAAGTGAAAAACTTTTAGAGCTCTAAGGTGGGGTCTCTTAGATGATCCGAGGAGACCACACTGGATCCTAAAAATCGGGCATTTTAATTTGAAGTTAAACGAAGTCAATTTTAGAATCGGGCGACTGTTTTATAGCTGAGATGTAGGCCATGTATGATGGGTATCGTAGCTTCGCAAAACCCACTCTAGGTCGTCCTGAGAGAGGCCCCGTCCATAATGATTCAGCTACAATAGCTCAACCTCTAAGAATGCCTACACAGTAGAAATATCGCCAAACCTTCAGGCAAGGTCCAATCCACAAGTGTGCAAATAATGCTCACTTAAGAGCACTCTGGGATGCTTCTCGCTTACAATATTATGGTCTTGTCGTACCGGCTGTCAGATGCCTTATTTGAAGCGTCAGATGCTTACACTGAGGCAGAAATAACTAAATGACTAAAATTCAAGGATTTTCATTTTATTTTAAAGAAAACCTCAACTTTTAGGAAGGAGAGCACCTTTTACCACCCAAAAGATATTCACTCTTAGCTTTGATTTGCCAGCCATACCTAACCCCATCAGCGCCTGGAAGTACTCGAGCAGCGAAGACTTCAAGTCCTATACCTGGATCCGCTCCTTTAGGGTCAGCCCCGTGTCTTCTTTGCGGAAGGTGGGGTCCTTCATGGCCTTCTATTTTTGTTCAGCACTCATCAGCTTATCTCCTTGACTTACACATCTTAAATAGAGCGTCGCCGTCGTGGGCTCCCTGCAGTATTCTTTTGGAATAGCTTTAGGTATCAAGTACCTGAGGTAGCTCGGCTGCAGCCCGTAGCTGGATCGCAGCTTCCGCGGCAAAATCTTCCGCTCCCAGTCCTCGGAGTAAATTGTTTCCAGGTCCTAGAGGTTGTAGGCCTTGCGCTTGATCGCAAACAAGTCCACCGGCGCCTTGTCGCCTTCGTCCATCTTAGACAGATTGCTGCCGTTCGCGCCCATTGTCGGTTATTATTCCTTGTTTTGATTTTAAGGAGTTCGTTTGAAAAAAAGTATGAATTCGATTTGTCTTCTACTAATGGCCCGAAGCCAGAACTAACTTTATTTTATCTACGGTTTTCTCACGAATCCGCGCGACTTGTGCGCGCTGGAAGAACTGTTGCAGCCCTACGGTATTTACTTAAAGTATTTTTCTAATTTCTAGAAGAACTTCCCCAGCAGATATGTATCTGTCACTAATTGCCCGCCTAAAAGGTAGTGGAAAAGGGTGAGAGGTAGTCAGGTGCGGGGAGGGCGGGCACGAGGGTTGGTACGAGTTTTTACGAGTTTTGTGAACGAAGCAAAAATCAGTTACAGTTATCTTCCCGACGATAAATCACGGTTGACAGCTGACAGCTGGTTTCAAGCTCAAGTTCAAGGTTGACAGTGGTGTTGACAGTTGATGTTGCAATCAAATCAAGTCCACGGTGATACGCATAATCTTCTCTACTCTTAAGTACTTCAATTTCAAGTGGGTGATACAAGTGGTGATACAAGTGTAGTGTTGTTTCTTTATGACTTTATGATTTAAAAAAATCCGCAGGTTCGCCCGCCTGCTCTCATGCTTAGTCAGCTCCTTAGGTCACATACCACCAATACGTGAAATCGAAGGAGAAGTTTATCACTTCCGGCATATAGCTCTCCTCGTTGTTCACCAATCAATGGTAGACACCGTCGAAAGCGGGGTTAAATAAATCATGCCCGCTGATGACCCCGTGCTTCCGCACCTTGGGTGCCCACTTCTTCAGGTCCAGCAGCACGCCCTCCTCCGAATGATCTCCATCGACGAAGACGAAGTCTAAACTCCCATCGGGAATTTCGTCCGCGAACTCCTCGCTCGTTTTCTTGTGCAGGACCTATCTATCTGCGTGTTCTGCAAATACTCCCCTCGCTTGTCACTCTACATTTCAACCTGTAAGAGATACAAATCAGACACCATTAATCTTGTACCCCCACTTGTTTGACCCACTCTGAAAAAGTGGGTAGGGCGGTCCCGATGGACAGCTTCGAGATGGCTCTTTTTTGAATACGAGTCCACATGAATTTATTGTGCCTCAATTGAACTTGAAGATGAGACTAACTCATCATTTTTTTGACTTGAAAATTTGGGCTCCGGGGGACTCCGGAGGCACCCTCCAAACCCACTCTAAAAAAGTGGGTTAGACCCACTAAGAATGAGTGGGTTTTGATGGTGGGTAGGGGCACCCCAAAATTTTCATAAGATCCCCATAGTAGACCCACTACCTAAACCCACTCCAAAATCTCGCCAAAACCGAGTCCAAAACCCACTAATTCTGAGTGGGTCAAACCCACTTTTTTTGAGTGGGTTTGGATGGTGCCTCGGAGGCCAATTTTTGGAGCCGGGAAATTGATGAGTTTGATGCCATCTTCAGCTTCAAGTAATGTACCATGAATTCATGCATGTCGCATACAAAAAGTGTCCAATGAGTCCCCCGCCTCGGGAGGTTAATGTACCCACTTTTTCAGAGTGGGTCAAACTAGTGGGGGTATATGTTTATTGGTGTCTGATTTGTATCTCTTAACCTGTCCCATCATTATTAAAGTCATAAAACGGGTCCACGCCGGTCAGGTGCAGGAACGGCACCTTCTTCAGCAGGAACATCGAGGTTATTTAGTTGTTCACGCCGATTTCCACCGCCTTGATTTTGTACGTGTCCATGTCCACGCCGTAGTTGAGGTGCAATGTGTTCAGCAGCTCCGCCAATATGCCGGTCAGCACGTGGTACCTTCTACAGCATTGGGGCTCTCAAAAATGGAACCTGGTTTTCTCGCTGATGTAGAGGTCTCACGGATTCTTCTCGCCCCCGCTTGAGGCATCTGCGACAATTCAATTTCACTTTCAAACCAACTATATGTGGTGGAAGCCATATCAATTCAAGGTATATTGCAATCTACAGTTCGTGTTCGCGATGAACTGTCACATTTCGACCATGAAGTTGTAGAAGTCGTGCGTTTCTGAGACCTAAACCGCCCTTTCCTTCACGTACTCCCCTATCTGCCCCACCACCCCTTCAAAAAGTCACACCTTGCCGGTTTGCGGGTGGAACTTGCTCACCACCTTCGCCTCGATCTACTTACTTTTGAGCTCCCCTTCCGTCGTCGTGTACGAAGTGTGTGTATAGGTCAAATCTTGCACGTCGATCTGGTACCGCTGCAGGTACTCGAGAACTTTTTTTCCGACGACATAGGGGCCGTCCGAAGGACAGGTATTTCTTAGGCACTCCATCTACTGGTCCTACAGTGTTCTCAATATTGATTTCCCGAAGTTGATGTGCAGCTGGCTCGTATCTTTGAGGAACTGGATGAAGAGCGCGTTGCCCATGTTTCAGTTCCTCAAAAGCGAGTCTTTCGGCAACACTTCCATTCTCTGCAAAAAGTACAGAATAGGATTCTCATCTGTGCATGATTCCAGCATCCACTCGGTTTTTTGAATCATGTAACCTACACCTGCTCTTTCCAGCATAGCATAATCGATCGGCGTGTTGAGGGGGTCCGGCGATAACCACGCCTGGCCCTATACACCAACCACGCTTTATGCCTATACTGCCGCCACGAGTGGCAACATGAGTGTGCGCTTTCGCCGCTTCATCTTGACTTCACGATTTTTTGTTATTCCCTTGAACATGACACGCAAAACCAAAGCAAAGTCTCAGTTTTTGCCCACACAATGCAAATTATTCCCAAATAAATAACGACGACTCACTCTACCCGACACACACGTAGCACCCGTATAATCAAACACACGTGAAAGCTTTGTTCGTTCAGAGAGGATCCCTAATTGTCAGATACATCTATCGACGTATATACCTAACTACGCTCAACATCACCCCGTTAAGCTTAGCCTCAGGCTGCTTAGTTGTTCGTGCTGTGCAGGAAGTGGTACTCCAGCGCGCGCGTCGTCTTCACCTGCTTGTTCAAGGCGGCCTGCAGAGTTTCTAGAACTTCGGTTTGCGTCTTTCACAACTCAGTAACTTTTTTGAGGTCTTTGTCACTGATATTGTCCTTCAGGTTCTGCTGCTGGCCCTGCAGCTCGCCCGCCTGGATGCTCAGACACTTTCAGACGTAGTGCAGCTCGTTCAGCGACCCTTTCGAGTTTCAGATCTCGTTCTGGATTCAGGAATAATGTCTTTCTATATCGAGTTCTTGCTGGTAGTTACGCCTGGCTGCGCCGATGCTAATCGCAAAAGACTCGATCTGCGTGATCACGCTCAGGAACTGGGCCATCAGCTGCGCATGCCTGTGCCGGCACTCGTCCAGCTCGACGAGCAGCTTCACGTCCAGGTGGTTCCTTAAGGCGGTGAACTTCTCCTCGATTTGCTGCAGTGAGGTGGAAAAAGTCTTTGCAACAGAGGGAGTGGTACAACGAGCTCATTGCCGTGGAGTACATGCTTGAGAAACAAGACGTAATTGAAATACAAAATAGTAAGTAGTCAAAATAACCAATCAAACATAAACAGAAATATAAGCCTTACATCCAGCTCCCGGTTGCTCGCCTGCAGCTGCTGGTCCTGCTGGTCCGCGCGGTTTTTCAGTCAGTTCCAGCCCAATATTCTTTCGGGCATCGCGATGTCGGGCCGGTCGGTGAAGGGATTTAAAGCTTTACAGAGTTCGAATTTAGTTTGATCAGGGCCGTGTTTTTGCGGATTATATTGATGCATTTCCGCGATCGCGTTGCTAATGAACTCCCGCTTCGCCTGCTCGTTGCTGAACTTGTTCGCGTCCGCCTGCACCGGGGCGTAGGACCAGGCCACGAACTTGCCTTGCAACAGTGTGGCCAGCCGCTGCATGTTCTGCTTGGCCTGAAGTTAGTGATGATGAAATGAAAATGAAGTGTAGATTGTAGAGGTGGAAGGGGTAAAAAGTCGGCTGAGTGAAAGTCGCCGTACACCTTAAAAAACCCGTGCGATAAGTATGCCTTCAACCCGGTGGACATGCGGGGATACCTCCGAGGGATTATGCCTTGCTGAAACCCCTTGAGGCAGGCCATAAATAATCGAAATAATACAAATGAAATAATAGGCAGAAGTGCAATATATCAAGCGTCTTTTAATGAAGAAATCCCCTTACGTTCATCAGCTCATTTTGTTCCATCTGGCCGAAGAAGCGGTTCTCGTTCTGCTGCTGCTGCACCTGCGCGCCCTGTCACGCTTGGGTTTGCGCGTTCCCGAACAGTCCACCCCCTGAGGTGCTGCTGGAGCTCGGCTGGTTGCCGCCCTGCGCCGGCGCAGTGTTGCCGCCGCCGAAGAGCCCGCCCCCGGTGGCCGGCTTCTGCTGGTTGTTGTTGCCGCCGCCGAACAGCCCGCCGCCGGAGTTGTTATTGGCTGCTGGTGCCGCTCCACCCCCGAACAGCCCGCCGCCCGACGCGTTGTTCGCGGGCGCCGCGCCGCCGCCGCCAAACAGGCCGCCGCCGGAGTTGTTGTTGGCCGCGGGTGCCGCGCCGCCGAACAGCCCACCGCCAGAGTTGTTCTGCGCAGGTTGGCTGTTGCCGAACAGGCCGCCGCCGCCGCCGGTGTTTCCACCGCCGCCGCCGAAGAGTGACATGGTATTAAATTGACTGACTATGTTCTTGTCCACTAAACTTATGCTATATTTTCTATGTCTCCCCGCTGAGTATGAAGAAGAGTGAGTAAGTGGAAGCGCAGCCAAAGGAACGACGATCGAGACATACAAATCAAGCGAGCAACACGAGCAACAAGAGTGCCGAATAGATTTGTTTAGATTCAGTTCCTATTCCTAACAAACTTATATATTTCGGTAAGTGAGCAGGCTCACATTACGGTCGAGGTCGATTCGTACATCATGTAGTTGTAACGATATTTTTTTAGTAGAGTCTACGCCTTGTTCAGTATGTACTATTTAATCAAAATCTATACAGCTTGCTTACTTCCCGCCGCCACAGCAGCCCTGCTTCTTCTTTTTAGGGGCAGCCTTGGCCTCGGCCTTGCCGCCAGTGCCATTGGCGATGGGCTTGATAAGGGGCTCGCCGTTCGGCGCCGACGCGTTCGGGGGAGGCATAGTATTTTGATTCTTCAAGCCACCATCTTTCTTTTTGTTCTCGCGGTGCTTCAGTGCCAGCTGCTCCTGCCTCTCCTTCTCGCTCAGCTCCATCGTCACCGTCTGCCGCGTGCTCGCGTTGTAGAAGTCCGCGATGTCGGGGTCAACTACTCACGTACCCCATTCTTCGGGTTTTTCTTCTTCTGGTTCTTTTTTTCACTCCGGCTTGCCGCTCTCCGCCAGCGCCGGCGTCTTCTCGGCCTTCTCAGCCGCGGTGATCTTGCGGGGTACCTCATCGCCGGCATCGTTCTTGTCCGCGGCGGTCGGCAGCGTGGCCGGGTCCTGGCGCGGGCTCTCCGGCGCGCCCTTGTTGCGCTCTTCGGGAGGGATGAACGTGGACATTTTTGAATTGAAGTGCGACGACAACGACGACCTTGTGACACAGACACGACACGACGATAGCTGAAATTTCTTTTGCTTTTTTTTATTGAATTAAACGATGACTTGTGGAAAGCGACATACACGAACTAAACAGCACAATCGGTTACAGAAGCATTAACGGTGTTGTCTTGATTGCAATTTTTACATCTTCGAGTACAAAATGATCTGTATAGCACAAATGAGTTCAGAGTTCATGGTCAATCTAAATACCGAGCATGCAACTCGGCCGCTTACTGCGCCTGCTGGCGCTCCAAGTTCTCGATCTGTTGCCTCAGCCGCTGGTTCTCGCTGTGCATCGTCAGCAGCTCCCACTCCTTCTCGGACAGCTCGTTGTCCTTCTCGCTGATCTCACGGTTCTTGTCCTCCACTTCTTCTCTCAGCCGGCTCACCTCCTGCGTCTTGCGCTGCAGGTTGCGCTGCGTGTTGCCCAGCTCTTCAGAAAGTTGGCCTATGCGTCTTTCTATTTCTTCAGACATCTCCTGTTTAAACTTCGCTATTTCTTCCGTGTGCTTCTGCACCGATTTTCAGTTCACTTCCAGGATCTTCTGGGTCATCTTCTCCTCCATTTCTTTGATCTTCTCTTGCAGCATCTCGTCTTGCACCGCCTCTTTCGTCACATATTTGTCCTTAATCTCCTCCTTTAGCTCCTGCAACTGCTCCTTCGTCACATATTTGTCCATCATCTCTTTCTTATGCTCTTCTCTCAACTCCTCTAACATTTCAGTCACATCCTTCATGGGCAACACGTCGTCCCTCAGGTCTTTACTCTGGTCTTCTAAAGACTTCATACGACTGTCTAAAGACTTCAAGTTAGCGTCGAATAGTTTTTTAGATAGTCTAATAATGCACAAAGTCAACGTGACCACCTCGTCCAATGTCGTGCCGGTCCCGACGAGATCCTTCATAGATTGTTTGAAGATTTCGAAACAGTCTTCAATGCTTTCCGCCTCTATCACTTTCTGATTTAGATCATCAAAAATCTTGCTAACTCTCTCTGTCATCTCCGGATCCGAATCCGTGTCTGACACGCTCTCTACCTCCTGCTCCGCGTCCATGCCCTGCTCGTGCTGCTCCGCGTCTACGCCCGGCACAATCTCCTTCTGCGCGTCCGACATGTTTTGAAGCTAATTTGATGTAGCTAAGGTAACTACATGTGCTCAGTACTTTAAACAAAAAAGGGTTAAGTCAAGATTTTTTGATGGAGTGATCAAGCGACTTCCCTATGAGTACGCACTATATTCCCGAGAACATACCGACGGAACATAGACAATAAATTCACTCAGCACTCAATGTAAAAATATCATCTTCATCCAAGTATTGTTCCCCAAGCCAGGCAGAATTTTACCACGCCAGCCTATGCACATTAAACCCTAACCTCAACTTTTCTTCATATATCACGTTGCGGAGGAAGTTGGTCAGCTCCACTGTGTCTCATTCGTCAATTAGTTCCTTTTCTTCCTCAACGAAGTCACTCCGCCCGTCCTTCTGCACCTGCATCAGCAGCTGGAGCATTTCTCTCGAAGAGGTTCTCACTCACCACCTAATTCAGCTCACGTTGCCGTACGATCATCTTGGATCTCACCGAAAGAAGAGTAAGAAGTGCGCGAGCTTCAGGTTGTTATGTGCCGCAGCCACAACCAGAGGCTTCTCGATGTTGTCAGGGCGCTTGCTGTGCGAGTGATAGTTCACATCTCACCCTCATTTGATCAGCTTTTCGATCACCTCCCGCTGCAGGTCCATCTTCACCGCCTGCGCCAACACGCAGCACTCGTTGATCTCCTGCTTCAGGTATCGTTGGCCTCCCCAGTTGCCCCACTGGTTTTTGCTCACGAAGTAAATCAGCAGCTCCTCCTTCTTCGCCATTCATCATGCATTGAGAATCGTCCTATTATCTTCATCTTTCACTCACAGACTCGGAAGTATCTTCATCGCGTCCTTGATCTGGTGCAAAGTGCCGTGCTCCACCAGGAAGAAGAGCATCCTGACCGCAAACTCCGACAGTTTTCAGTAGGGGATCTTCCGCGAAACATCATCATAGTCTGTAGCCCCGGTTGTGGCTTATAATATAGCACTCTCGCTCGCCTGCACCCCCGCGTCTCAGCTGTTGATCGCCGCCTTGAACCTTTTTCAATCGATGATTCTCTGCAGGTCCCAATCAGTTTGAATATTTGGCTTCTATAAGCCGCCCTTCCCGTTCGCGTCTCTTTCCTACGCCTCGATCTCCCTTCTCTATCAGTCGGGCAGAACCAGCTTCATCGTCCGCAGCTTCTGCGCCGAAAACGTCATTCACGTTCACGGGCGCTCCGTGTGCTGCGGATTTCTCTACTCATTCATCCTTCACCTTTTGACCTGCTCCAGTCAATCCGGCGCGCCAAAATTCACACCCGCCAGCTACTGCGACGGCGAACCCTTGCTTCCCACACGAGTGTTCACAACGCCTGGAGCAACCATCGTCTATCTTTTTGATTTAGAGCCAGCGGTGGGCCCAGCAGAAGCTCACCTTATTCACGCAGAGATAGACCCCCGCCGCTCTCACGCCTACCGCTCCGGACTTCAGCCCGCCATCTCCAGCCCGTAGATGGTTTCGCCTCAGCCGCCGTCCTCGACAGCAGAGCCTCGCCCCAGCTACATGGCCTTGTCCACATATATTTTCTCCTTGTTCTACGAGTACTTCAGGCTCTCGTTTTCCTGCTTCAACGCCGTGAGTTGTTTTGTCATCTGCGCCATCACTTTTTCCTTCTCGTTCACCGCGTGCTGCGCGTAGTTTTACTGCAGTCGACACCTCTCGAGCTCCTCCTGTTTTCTTATCGCTTCTCAAACTATCAAAAAGTGACTAAACCTCAGCTTGCACAGCGATCTATTCACATTATTAAATTTAGTTAAAAGCCGCTGGTGCTCCTGCAGCTTGACCAATTTCACAGGATCAAAACCTGCGCAATTTAAAGTTACACATTCGCCATCTGAGTTTATGAGATCATCTTAGTCTATCGTAAAAGTCGAGCTCCGCCGCCTGTCCTCGCTCCTTCAGTTCACCCCCGGCACCTCCCGGTGTCACTCCCCCGATTCGAGCTAGGTGCTGGAGAACGAGTCCCGGCTCCCATTCTACCCAGGTACATACGTGTACCTCGTCCGCTACGCGCTCGGCGCCCGCTCCGTCTCCGACGCGCTGTTGTAGAAATTCGAGAGCGGCATATTCGTTTTTTTGACTTCTTTCTGTTTCTTTGATTTATTTCTACATCTACTTTTACTTAAATGCTGATGTATTAAAGAAATACTTTTGGAGCCCGCATCCCATCGACGATATGTGATCCCATAAGCAGAAGAAAACAACAGCAACACAACGGTGCACACTTCCAAATCAAGGCCTATATTCTGTATCAGTGCCAGTATCACAGTTTTCCTTTTCCGTCTGCTCTTCCTATGTAAAACCACTACCCCAGGCTGAGCTGTAACACGATTTAGCAAAACAGGCAAGGGTAACCTCAAATCCTTATACTTAATAAACGAATGTAGTCCAGCTCACTTAACGCCACTTAGAAGTTAGAATTTTGTTTCTGGCTCCTTTTTTGTTTCCCCTGTTTTCGATTCAAAATCAAAGTACTACCTATTCCTATTCCTAACAAAACCCAAAAGCGTAAGTGCCTGGTTCAAGAAATATTAATATAATATCAATAGTTAATAGCATAAAAGTACAGCCCATCTATAAAACCCGCTGGTTGCTATCACCAATTGGTGTTTATATTTTCTTCGTTTTTCCTAGTGTATATTTACACTCCCTCCGCCATGTGAGAGCGTAAGTAAGTTTTGTGTTTAGATTTAGATTTAGTTTCTTATTTACAATTACATAAAATGTTTAGGTGATGAACGTGTCTGAATAGTACCACTGTTTACCTCTCTGCCTCCCGCACTGCACAGGTGCTGCTGATCGTGTAGTAGAAAAACGCCCTTGTAATGTGGGCTAACCATGTAGTGCCGCCGTCGTACATTAAAATTAAATCCGAAAATACAGCGGCCATGGAATGAAGAATACGATCTAGTAGAAGCAGCGTGTGCATGTAGTCCTTTCGCAAAAACCTCTTGAACTGTCAAATTTCATTGACTTTAGTCTTTGCTATTGCTATCTATTTCCGTTCAAACTTTATTCAAACTTCGTTCAATAGTGATAGTGGTTTACGTCAATCAAAAGTTAGTTTTTTACCGTAAGACTTCAATTTCCTAGCTTCAGCTTGCTTAGCTGTAGCCGTGGTTGTCTTACGCTTATGTTGCTTAGCTGCCCGGGCCGAACTTGCTGTAGTCAACATGCCCGTTCACCCCGCGCAGGGAGGACGCCTGCCCCGCCACGGGCACTTAGTCCGTCGCGTGCTCAGCAAGAATTGCTTCCACACTCTGGATCACCGTCTCCAGCCGCCGTTTTTCCATTTCAGCTTCTGGATCGAACAGCTCGCCGTCTTGGGCTTGCGCGTTCGCCCGGTTCAGTCAAGCTCAGGCTCATCATAAGTCGCCGTCGCCCGGGCTCTCTATTGTCGCTCCACCGCCGGTGTCGATGCCCGCAAATAATGCATCAAGAAGCGCAGGGTCAAAAGCTTCCTCAGCCGCCTCCTTGCTGGGCAGCGCCGGCGCCTGGGGCTGAATGTGCGTGTCCAGCTCTCACTGCATAGTTCAAAGTCACTGCATGAGATTATCGTACGCCGAGATGGTGCTGTTGGTATTAGTAGGAGGTGCAGGTGCCGCCGGCTGTGGCTGAGGCGGCGCCAGCGCCGCCATCATGCGATCGAGTTCCATGCCTTGTCAGAGCTCCTGCTGCCTGCGCTGCTGCTGCTGCGCCGCCGACGCGCCCACCGCCTGTATTCTGTCTCTCATAGCATGAACACTTCTAGCGACGCCCGGGTCCTGCCGCAGCTCCCCGTTCTGTCCCTGCCGCACCACGGCCTGCAGAGCGGCGGTGAGCGTGCCCCGCCCACTCTCGGTGGACAACATCTGCTTGAACACTCAGTCCGGCGCCTCACCCAGTTTTCACAGCAGCTCCGCGATCGCCACGTTGTCGATGCCGCCGCCGTTCTGCTGGTGCTGCTGCGAGTTATGAGGCATGGGATTGAACGGGTTCGAGTCCATCACCAGCGGCGGCGCCTGTCCCCCTCGACTTTGCTCCAGCTGGTGCTGCTGCCGCTGCGCCTCCATGACTCTCGCCTGGTGCCGCGCCTGCGCCTCCTGCTCTCACCTCAGTAGATGCTGCCGCTGCAACTCCGCCAAACCGGCCTGTTGGTAGTCCTGCACACCCATTTGCTGCTGTTGCTCGCCGTACGCCCCCTGCTGGTGCTGCCAGCGTCAGTATTCGCTCTGCGGATTCAGCATCTGAGGCATCGCATTCCCTGAATCCCCTTGTTGAACCCACTGCCGCATGTGGCCCCGGCTCTGCTGCAAAGCCAAGTTCTACTGATTTTTGGCTTTTAACTGCGCCTGCACCCGCTGGTGTTCTCACTGCTGTCAGCTCGTTAAGTGCCCGAGACCATCAGGTCCACTATCTTGCCGCCCGCGCATCTTCTAGCGCTCTCACTTCAGAGCTTCATCTCTCAAGCGTTTTTCCTCGGCTAGCTCCTGCTCGTACTTGTCGATCTCCCGCACATCTACACGAAGTTCTTGAAAGGTATGCTCACGCCGGACCAGCAGCCCAGTGCGTGAAAGAGGGAGCCGAACAGCAAGGTTCCGTCTGAAATTATGCAAAC
>OZSS01001109.1_pt1 | contig 12642 bp, 15 predicted proteins | sample 1779911 | NCBI WGS metagenome assembly OZSS01 (sample SAMEA2603589, study PRJEB24840) | metagenome | biome: Water; feature: Photic zone; material: Seawater sample | place: Mediterranean Sea | collected 2013-11-12 | depth 10 m | reverse complement strand
AAATCTGTTGCTGAGCCGTCATTGTTTTCAAGCATGTCGTCCCTCCATTCATGCAGAAATTTTACTTTAACGAATCCGGTTCGGAAATAAACCAAAATTATGCATCTTATGATTATGGTTTAACCTACTTCTATCAATCGTTTTATTTTGTCGATTGAGCCCAGACCCGGTGCCAGAATTGAATTAGGGCTTCGTTCTTCCCTAAAATGAGATTTTTGCGAGACGCCTCCAGTCCTTTCTGGCATTGAATGGCGGCCACGAGATCTTCTTCTTCAAAAACTTTTCCGCCAAATTCATAACCGCTTCTGGCTTCAGCTTCATCTGTTTCAGGATGCGCTAAACCGACATAGGAGATACGCGTATGGTCGGGTCTTTCCCCCGGTTCGGCTCTAATCATTTGTGCGCCAGAGGCATTTAGTATCAACATCACGCCTGGAAAAAGCGTGTAGGTGCATGATCCCTCAATTTTTTCAGGCCAGTCTTTTTCTTCAATTTCATTTAGCCGTCCAATCGACATCCACGGAAAGGCCCAGCGACTACATCGGTCATAAGCATCGAAGATGGACGTTTCAGCAAGTATCTGGGCAACTGTGTCGCGGTGAAGCACCGGAAAATGATAACTTTCAAGGCTGAGGTCATTTATCAGTTTCCAGTTTGCGGCGACGTCAAATTCTTTGCGCTCAAGCGCCTTATAGGTTTTGAGGTTATAATTTTGGAGTTCTGAGGCAAGTGGCTCATATCCCGCATCCGCAGGTTCTACGTCGATATCATTTTTTAGTCCGATTATCACCACCCCGCAGGTTTCCGACACAGGCAATTCAGTAAGCGTAAAGTCAGATTTATTATCGGATGTATCGGAGTGAAAGCATACTTCTTGAGGGCGGCTGACAACATTACCGTCAGGGTCAAAAGACCAGCCATGAAATCTGCAAGTAAATAAATTTTTATGCCCATCCCCATCGGCAAGTTTTCCGCCCCGATGCGTACAGGCATTTATGAAGGCTTTTAAAGCACCTTTTTTATTCCGCACCAATAAGACGGGAATGTTTAAAACTTCCAGTGCTAGAAAGCTGTTTGGGTCAGGAATTTCAGCTGAGAAGGCTATGGGTTGAGGCGCGTTGAGATAGAGTGATGTTTTTTCGCGCTCAAAAAGTGCGTCATCAAAAAAGATATCGGCCTTGAGGCGCGTGGGTGTCTCTGCAAAATCAGACACCCCATCCATAAAGTTTGCCAGCAGACGACGATTCAAGTCTTTGGCGGTTTTCTTGTCCATGTAACAGAACCTCCACCCGGTACATTTGGGAATTCTACCCTAGGGTAAAGGGTGATGACTATACAAACATTTTTGCTTTCACAGAGGCGAGATGAACGCCGGCAGCTTTTTTAATATCAAGAGAGGTTTGCCTTGAGCCGTCATGACTCCAGCCGGGTGGAGCAAATATATAAAGTAGACGTTCACGCAGACTTAGGTCACGGCGGGTTATGTCATTAACGATACTCAAATATTCCTGAATGAAAATACGAAATGGGTTGTAGGTTTCAAAATCTTTCACCAGCCCATAATCGGGGCGTTCCTCTAAATCTTCAGGAACAAATGTGCTGAACATCTTGTCCCAGATGATTAGTGTGCCGGCATAATTGGCATCGAGATATTTTGGGTTTTTGCCGTGATGCACGCGGTGATGTGACGGCGTGTTGAACACGGCCTCAAACCAACGGGGCATGCGGTCGACAGTCTCGGTATGCAAGAAGAACTGATAGACAGCATTTAAACCGCCGCAAAAAATAACCATGAGCGGGTCAAAACCAATAAGCACAAGCGGGATTTTCAGAACAGTTGTGCCTGTAAAATGCTTCGTCCATCCTTGGCGGAGGGCAACGGCAAATGAAAATCTTTGGCTTGAGTGATGAATAATATGCATCGCCCATGGCCAGCGGCAACGATGTGCAATCCGGTGGTGAAGGTAGTAGCGCAAATCATCAAGAATGAAACAGGCAATGAGTGTTGAAACAGTAAGGGGCAGGGCATGTGTTTGGAATTGTTGCGCCCAGACCAACATAGCCAGTGTGAGAAAAGCGGCTGCGCCATTTGATAGCAGACTGACCACGCCCATAAAAATACTGATAGCATCATCTCGTGCCCCAAGCTGTCCGGGGCGTTTGAAATACTTAATTGCCAGCACTTCAATCAAGATGAAAGCAAAATAAATAGGCGCGGCGACATATAAAATGTCCAATGAAATTAATGACTCTAGGGTCATACACCCTCCACAACAACGCCTTTAGGTTAATACAAGAATGAGAAAACTGAAATATTAGTTATTAAATATCTCAAAATTCAGATTTGTTACATAATGAAAAAGTAATCTTATCTTTGACATTAATGTATCTTACTTTAGTATACCCCCCATGGGTATACGAGTTTGTATTTTATCTCTGATTTTAACTTTTGCCTTAACGACGATGTCGGGCGCGCGCCCCGTTTCATATACAGGCGGTTCAACGATGATGTATTTCTCGGATAACCTGAAAGAGTCTGTCTATTATCATTACTCACCGTCTTATAAATATTCCCTTGGGCTGGAATGGCTTAAAGACAAAGTGCAAAATGAAAATTATGCATATCTTCGCTATACGCATTTAATGAACAGAAAAAACACAAAGAATTCGCAGCGCAATTTATATTTTCAATCCGGCATCAGCTCCAAGGGCCTAAACAAAAACTTTATCGGCATGCACGGCGATTGGGAAACGCGCCGAGTTTTCGCGGGCTTTGGTCTCAAGCATGTGCAGGCAGACGTGAAAGATTATACTGAGGAATATATCCAACTGGGTCTGGCACCATATTTGGGAGATTATGGCGATTTGCATACCTGGATCTTGATTAAGACAAAAAGAAACAGCCTGACGAATGAATGGAACAGCTATCCTGTTCTCAAATTGTTTAAGGGCAATTTTATGGTTGAACTTGGTTATGACGAGAATGATGAATGGGATGCCCATCTCATGTATCGCTTTTAGGAGAGTGTCATGAAAAAAATTATTATATCATTACTATTATTGCCTTCACTCGCCCTGGCAGGCGAGCTTGAGCATGAAATGCATCATAACCATGACGAGCACGAAAACCATTTGCATGAAATGGTTGATGGGCAAGAGTTCCAACTTGATAAGGAAAAGTTTAATAAGTTTGTGTCTGGACTTTCAAATGCTCAAATTGCTGTTTTAAGCGTGCAAGGCATGGTTTGTGATTTTTGCGCACGTGGGATTGAGAAAACATTTAAAAAGGATGTGGGATATCTCAACATCGATGTGGACCTTTCCCTTGGGAAAGTTTTGATTGCCTATGATATGTCAGTGTTCATAGATAAATCTGATGTTGAGAAAAAGATTTTGTCTAACGGCCAGAATTTGGTGGATATGCAGATTTTGAGTATTCCATGATTTCTTTTTTATAACAAAGCAAGCACCGGTCATGAAAGATAAGACAGCAAACTTTTTTTCATTATTTGCATCAACATCGACTTTGGTGTGTTGTGCTTTGCCGGCAGTATTCGTCGCATTGGGAGCAGGGGCCAGTTTTGCCAGCCTATTGAGTGTTTTCCCGGTTCTCATAGTTTTATCAAAATATAAAATTTTGATAACTATAATCGCACTCTTGATGATTGGAGCTGCGGGGGTCATTAATTATAAAACCTATTATATGCCGTGCCCCATTGACCCCGTTGAGGGGAGGCTGTGTCTGCAAACCCGTCGGCGGTCACGCTATCTGTATTATGTTTCTGTTTTTATTTTCCTGTTCGCCACAGTATTTACATATCTAATCCCGAGATTTTTCTAGAGGTGAATTCAATGCAAAACCATCCATGCCATGCAGACCATCTGCCAAGCCTCAGACGTGTTGAGGGACAAATCCGAGGTGTCGCCAAATTGGTAGAAAATAAAGAATACTGCATTGATATACTTAATCAGCTCAAAGCTGCAAAAAAGGCAATAGCTTCTGTAGAAGCAAAGATTCTGGAAACTCATATTCGTAATTGTGTCCAGCAGGCATTTGCTGATGAAGCAGATTTGGAAGAGAAAATAGCTGAAGTTACAAAGCTTCTGAAAAGATAAAAATATCTTGCCTAAGCCGGATAGCCGTGTACCCCTGATATAACTTGATTTAAACTTAACCGGTTTCATATCGAGGATGCCTTTGGGGAGGGGATAATGACAATAATGAACGACCTAAGCTGGGTGCCGGCTTTGCGCACTGACGTGCTAACTTTACTGTTCACCAATGTGACGTTGCTTGGTTATCAGGTTTTCCTGTTTCTTTTCCTCTCATTCGGGTTTTACTTCTGGCGCACCAAAGCTTTTTATCAGGCTGGGCTGCTACTGTTTTTAACCGCAGGTGTAAATCTATTTTTGAAAGATTTTTATCAGGACCCGCGTCCGGATGCGATTTATGCGTTGGATAACAAGACAGGCAATTCTTTCGGGTGGCCTAGTGGTCACGCGCAAATGGCGATTGTTTTATGGGGCTGGTTGGCGCTGCAGGTTGAAAAAACATGGCTCAAGACAAGCCTCTGGACAGTCGCGGCGCTGATATGCATGAGCCGAATTTATTTAGGCGTACATGATATTGGTGATGTGCTTGGCGGGGTCACGCTGGGAGCATTTACGCTCTATGCTTGGGTCAAGCTGGATGTTGCAAATCGCCTCATTACAGCGTTGGAGTCTTATGGGTTGCCGCGGTTGGTCTTGGTGCTTTTAGGTGTGCAGGTTATTTATATGGGAATGCATTTTGGCGGCACACTTGATTTTGTCGGATCATGGATGTGGGGTCTCATGATGGGTTGGTTTGTGGGGCATGAACTGGATGCGCGTCGGGGTGTTGAACTTCAAGGGCATCTCATCGCGCGGTTTGGGATATGTGCAGTTGGTGCCGCACTGGTATTTGGTGCGTTAATAATCTCGGGCCGTGTGCTTGGCCTTGCGGATGACACGATTACTGGAGATATCCTTGCGCCATATGGTTCAGGCGTAGCCTTTGGGCTGGTCATGTCGCTGGTTATTCCATGGCTTATTAGGCTTCTTCCATTTGGACATTCAGGGCCGGAGGGTGTGTAATTTAGACCTTAAATATAAATTAATAAAAATGGCGGGGTGTGAAAATATAAGTCTCCATAGATTATTTTGAGCCGGTCTGCGCAATTATTTCTGTGGGGTAAAGGGGGGCGATGTGAAGCATATTTTCATCATTATAATTCTTGCGGGTTTCTTCGCTGCCTGCGACCGGTTAGAGCGACCTGACAGGAAAAGTTTTGCCGGCGCTGAAGCATTTTGCAAAACCTTGCAAGAGATGAGGTACGCAGAGAATAAATTTTCTGATGTCTCGAATGAACTTTACGGTCACACTGAAAATTTGAGGCGACTCTATGAAGTTGCGCCAGAAGAGATTGCTGAGGACCTTTTGGCGCTCTACTTTATTTTTTCAGATACTCGCGATGCAGAGAGCGCCGATATATTGCCTATTTTTCAGGGTCTGTCTGACACTAAATTGGCAGGTCAGGAGGGGCGTGTTGCTGTTTATGCCGAGCAAACCTGTAACATTGCTTACGGTGATAATAGGTATAAGGTTGACCCGGCATTTGAACCGGGTTCGCTCTGTCCCGGATGGCCGCAAGCTGGATCTCCATTGACCAATAATAGGTTCCCGTATTTGCTTGATACGTCGTCCGCAAATTATTTTTCGACAATTTTATTTTCCGAGCCGTTTGGGGTCAAAAAAGACGGGTTAATAAATATCCCGGTTGGCGGACGGGCGACTGTAAAAGGGTTGTTTCCCTATGCAAAATATTTCGGGTTTCATCCGAATGATATGTCCACGAATAATTTTCCGACCTTAATGGACGAGATGATCGACCCTGACATTGGGAGTTATAACCCCTGGCGGGAGGCAAGCCGACCTGGCCTTGATCGAAGATATACAGTGCATTTTGTTATGGATACCCCACCGAAGATTGTCCCAAGCAACACGGTCTATGTTGGCGATCAAAAAAATGGTGGGCGGAATATGGCAACTTTTCTTTTGCTTAGAGTCTATGGATCTGACTTACCGCCTCTCCCACCAAATTCGTCGGGGGTGAGCCTGCCAGCTATTACCGTTTATGACAAAAAAGGGCAGCAACTTGCGCATTACCCAGCCTGTGATCCATACCCTGAAGGTTATGTTGTTTCTGCAGATGGGACATTGTTCCCGGCATTTCCATTGCCGGACCATCGGGCACAAAATCAGGCCGGACGTTTCAATTTATCCGGCAATTTTGGAATAGATGTTGATTTGCTATCCAATGGTGATGTTTTGTATTTGAGTTCATTTTATGGTCGCGACCATGGCGATGTTTTTGCAGTTCGTTTTAAAAAACCCAAAACCGTCAATCGTGTTCAAAATCTACCCCCATGGTCGCCAGACTTAGATCTAAGAATGTGGACAGCTTGTACCTATAATTTTTGGAATGGTGGGGCTAATGCCTGTGTGACAGATTCAGATGTAGCGACCGATAATGAAGGGTATTTGACTATGGTAATTTCGGAAAAGCATTTGCGGCCGGCCAATGCGATCGCAAAACAAGGTGTAACCTGGCTTGACGCGGGTAATTTTCTTGATGGTCAGGTTAGCCTAAGAATGTTGCCCAAAAAAGCTCCGTTTCTTGAGCGTCTGAAAAAGGATGTGGCTGCACAAAATTTTGCCAACCCATTTGTTCCCCAAACGGCGTTTTGCTCTCAAACCGTCTTTGAAGAAGGTGGTTTTAAAGCCTGTGCATCACAAGTTAAAAACTAGTCTTGCCCACTTATTTTTAATTTTACAGCGCGATATCTCGGATTAACTCTTTACCGTCCCAGTCGTCACAAGCGGATTTAATCATGCCAAAAAACATCTCGAGTTCTTCGGATGCTTGTATCATTTCAAACCAGACACCATGGCCGCGTAAATAATTATAGACGCCGCCACCCTGGCTAATTGTGCAAGCAAGTTCGAGGCCGGCGGACTTGGCCAGTTCCACTGAGGCATTCATATCTTGGGTTGTGAATTGCACATGGTGAAGCCCCCATAATCCGGCACGCTTATTTGCCAGATAAGGTGAGGGTGAGTCGCAAAGGGGTTTGATAAGCTCTATCTGAACATCGCCTTTATAGGTTATGGCAACATCAATATTAATGTCACTGGGTTCCCCATCCATTTTAGTCGCCATTGAAACACCGGACATGCGTGTCCATGGTCCGATTCCGGATGTTTGTGTCCAGAAAGCTGCTGTTGTCTCAATGTCGTCGGTCAAATGGCCGATTTGAGTTATTGGTCCAAATAAGTTTTCAGGCAGCATTGTTCCCCCCGTTTTTTGTTAGCTTTCAAGATTTTCATGAATATGGAGTTCTGTCAAAGGCACGTTATTTTATGCTGACTAAAATAGTCCTGTTTGCTTTAGATGGTTAAAATTTTAGAGAGTAATTGTGTTTCTGATGATGTAAAAGGTCTAAGACAACATCTAAATGTCGACATATTTCGTAGGAAACATATGAAACAATTTATGGTGTTGGCACAGTGAATATTAAGTGGTTACTAATTCTTTTTTTGATTGGCTTTGAGTGCCTTTGGGCGCCCGGCAAAAAAACATTAAAAATTCAATAAATTTACTCATAAAAGATATGAGATTGAGCATTGCGTTCCTCGTAGAACTTTTTTGCATTCAATATTCCCGATAGCCCCATCAGTTATAAGTTCTTATCTGATAGTGGATATGACACCAACTTCATCAACTCTTTTTAACCGATTGTCGGGATTAATGGTCTTTGGTAAAGTTTCCATATTATGAAATTTGTCGGACTGTTTTTAAAACTTATGCCGGTATGGTTCGGCGTTGGGTTTTTAGGCCCTGTGCTGGCAGAACTATACCTGCGGACGCCATTGCATACAATTTCCGGCGTCGAATTTGAGAGAGACACAGTTTATATTGTTTGTATGATATTTGGAGCAATGTATGGTTTCATTGCATTCATGACTGGGAGATGGATATGAAAGACGTCGTTGTAGCGCATGATCTTAGCGGCCTTTCAAACGAAGAATTAATGAGGCTAGAGCGTGAAGTTGCACGCAAATATTTGAACAGGTTATCGATACCAATGGTTGTTTGGCCGTTTGCTAATTTGTTTTGCTGGTTGTCGCTATGGCCGCTTGTGCTAACTGGCAACATGCAACTTTGGCTCGCATTCCCAATAGCGGTTGTAAACATGACGCTGGCGTATCTGCCGAGCCATGAAGCGCAACATGATATTTATGCCCGCCCTGGTGAAAAATTGCGGTGGTTAAATCAGGCTATAGGCCATTTATCGCTGATTCCGCTCGTCTTCGGCTATCGCATTTTGCGGCTCACGCATCTTGAACATCACAAACACACCAATGATCCTGAATTGGATCCGGATCGAATATACAATGGTGGCAAGACATTTTGGGAGACCATTAAAATTTCCCTAGAAGCCTATCAACCCGGCTCGCGCGCCAACGCCAGTTATGCTGATTGCCTTGAAAGGATTGGCACTGCAGAAGCCCAGCGCGCTTTTGTTGAGCAAATTTTTATTATCCTCACTCATATGGGTATTTTGTTTGTATGCGCTTATAATGGCATAGCGCTTGAAGCTCTTCTGTTGTGGTGGTTGCCCCTTAAAATCGGGGTTATTTACATTCGCATTTATCTTTCCTGGCTTCCGCATTATCCCGGAGACGATCTGACCCGTTATGGCAATACGCGCCGCTTTACCAGCTGGCTTGGTGTGTGGAGTTCACTCGGCATGACGGCGCACATTGTGCACCATTTGCACCCGCGCATTCCTCTAGACAAAACACCTGTTGCCATGCGCGAGATGATGCCGATTTTGCAGGCACGCAATTGTCGACTTGACTAGGTCAAGTCAGCCAACAATTTTGACAAAATATTAAACAATGAAGACTCTTCTCAACTGTGGTTCAGGTCATGGCACAAAAATAATGGCACAAAGATATAAGAGAGGACGTTTGCAGTCAGTTACACCCGTGAGCATTTGAACATTTTTGTCAGGAGAAAGAGACCCCTGCCCTAGGAGGGGAAATGGATACCTACTTTATTTAAAAAAAGTTGATGGCAAACAAGGTAGAAATGTAAGGGATTGATTTACAGTATTATATATATGAGCAAAAGTTGATAATAGACTTAATGCACTGTTTTTATTAACACCTTTTGGGTGTTATAAATTTATAAGAAAATGATAGACTATAAGCCCTACTAAAATTCCTTTGATAAAAGATATCCATGCAACTCCGTGTTCAGAAATTCCAAGTTTTTCTTTCCACCATTCTATCTGTCTTTTTTCCCAATCAATATAATTTTGTATCATAATACCTCCTCTTTATCACTTCTGAAGAATACTGGTAAATCCACTGCGTAACCCCCAGAAAACTTGGCGCACCCGAGAGGATTTGAACCTCTGACCTCTGCCTTCGGAGGGCAGCGCTCTATCCAGCTGAGCTACGGGTGCGTATTGAAGGATTAAGTAATGGACTATTTGGCATAAAAATAATTTTCTCAATAATTATTTTCATTTAGACATTATTTTTAACCTTCAAGTTTTTTAACCTGTCAGTAGTCAATCAGTCAAACAAGGCGAAAAATTTTCGAGCCATTTGTGTATTGTTTGAGCTTAATTTTCCAGTTTTGAGTAACTCGTCGAAGGAAACTCTCTGCAATGCGAGTGCAACTAAATCGGATTTAGTAATACTGACTTCTATATCAGATGCGCCTTCAAGATGATCTGAGACTACTATGACTTCATTTCCGGCGTACAAAGCAAATGTATCAGCATCGGGAAGAACTTTGAGACGGATCGCGTTCGCTTCATTCTCATCGAGAGCTTCTTGTATTTTGTTCGGGTTTATACGTATGGATAAAAATTCAACTAATTTTTTATTAGGAACTGACTCAAGTAAATTTTTGAAACCTATAAATGGCCTCATTTGCGACTTGTCATAGGTCCCTTCAATTTTAGCTGCACTCGTGAGTAGGTAGTTTCTTTGACTTGAACTTTCAGATCGAAAAGCTTCTTGGCGCATAGTATCAATCAGCATTTCTTTGACACCTTGGTGATCCGGAAAAGCTATATGCGTTGTTCCCAGTAATCTTCCTGCTAAACCGTATTGTTCTTTGTTTCTATATGTTGAAGCAATTTTTATGACATTATCCGGCCCGCCGAGGTGTCCAACCAATTCTTTAGCTTCCGTAGTTGGATGTGTCTCAAATAAATCTCGAATATCGTCACGGTACCAGCCTGCATAGTTGGTGTATACGCCTCGGGCTACCCACTTTAGGCTATGATAGTAAAACTGCAGTTCTGGATTAGAGGCAAGATTATCCGGCAGTTTTATATCAGCTATGAGTTCGTCACGAGGTATTTCATTAATTAATCCTCTTACAATATAATCGTCTATGAATTTAATTGTGTCGCGGCTGTCTTTAAGGAGTGACGCTATTTTAGCCTTGTCGTTATCATATTTACCATGGCCCGGTAACACTATCTCGGGTTGAAGTGACAAAAACATATCTAACGTATTCATCCATTTTATGGGATCACGCCCTTTTTCATTGCGTGGTGAGGCTACAGGTGGCCCAACATTTATATAGCTATCGCCTGCGTAGAGGATTTTTCGTTTCTCATCAAAAAATACAATGTGATCATCTATGTCCGCCGGAGCTTCAAGTACAGCAAGCTCTAATCCGTCAAAGCTTAGGGTGTCGCCACCTTGGATAAGCTTTGTAGGGGGGAAATAGCTTGCTTTGCCGCCGTATGCGGCAAAGCCGACCCCAGTTCCAATGTCACCGGCGAGAGATTTCGGTAATAATAATCCCATCTGATCGGTTGCTCGTCTTGCGATGAATGGGAGACGCGTCGTTATCATTTCATCGCGGTAACGAATATAATCCTCTGATGAAATAATTTCTCTAACGTTACCTTCATTAATATAAGCACTACATCCAGCCACATGATCTGCATGCCCGTGTGTGAAAACAATTCGGGTAATCGGTTTCTTTGTTTGTTTTCTTAATTCAGTTAAAGCTTTTTGTGTTGCGCTGGGCCACCACCCACAATCTACAGCTAAGATTTCATTGTCACCTTCAATAAAACCATAATTAGAGTAATCAAAAAATTGTGCCCAATATACACCTTTTGCTACTTCAATTAATTCTGCGTTCTTAAATTGTTGAACGTGTTTTTTTAGGCCAGGATGAGCGCCATGACGATGAGCGCCATGACTATGTGGTTCAGAATAAGCGCTAAATTGAAAAACTGTTAAATATGAGGTTAACAAAAAAGAGAAAAAAATTAATCTGGATACATGTTTCATTTTTACTTAAACCTCATATTAGTAGAAATAATTTAAAAAGCGTTGGCTCAATTCTTTAGAACAATAAGTTAGGTCAAACAGCACTTCATTTTGTTAGATTAGACGAAAAAATTTCTTTAGTAATCATTCAAATAACAGAAACAATGTTTCAGTCATGGTTTGGAAATAAAACCTCTAATCATTTGAACCACGATGTAGATCGTTACCACAGCAGCAATTGAAGCCACTGTGTAGCCCAACAAACCAACTACATTTGATAATCCTAATCTATTGCCGGTAAATGACAATGCACGGTTATTTGAAAAATTACCTGCCCAATAGAAAATTGTGTTAGCCCATCCGGCAAAAATAATGCCCTTTGCATAAAATTGAATACGTTTAATTTCCAGGCCGCAATGAGGTAGAATGTAGGAAAAAGCTATTAGCATTAGTCCGTTCATTATACCTCCCGAGTGAGCGCGCACCCAGCCCTCAGTTGTGCCGAAAGCTTGAATTGGGATAAATAAGTTTGGAAGAATTTCCACACCGCCTATGAGGCTGAAAACAAGAAAGACACCCGCAAGAAGGCCTAATAGAAGCAATATCAGCGCATTTAAGACAATTTGTTTTTGATACGCCTCCAATTAGCACTCACTTTGGAAAAGTTTATCTACAGTTTCAGGATTGATCGCATGGCTTCGCGGTCAATATCTAATACATTACCGCCTTTTTTTTCAAACCGACGCCAAGCAACTGCAATGGGGCTCTGTTTGGAAGTAGCCATAGGGTGTTTACGTGGGTCATAATTTTTCTTCAGAACGGGCAAGGTCTGAAAGGCCATTTTGCATAGTGTTGAGAATAAGAAGCTTAAGGATTTGAATGCCCTTATAGGGTTTTTAAGCCAGCCTTCTTGGCGGATCATATTGATGTAGGCTTTAAAAGTTTCTGACAAGATGTGCAAACCTGCAAGTAGTACCATGTACTTTCGGTACCATTCGTAATCTCCATAAAGTTCGCGGTAAACATCAAATGCCACTGCGCCGTGCTCAACTTCTTCAACTTGATGCCAGATCCATAATGCTTTCATGACCGGATTGGAGTCAGCCATCCACTTGTCATAATTATTTAAAATTATGAGCCCGGCTATAAAGGTAAATGTCTCCAAGCTCTCCAGTCTCTGGTTCAATATCTCTTGGGATCGCCAAGTCAACCATTAAGATTGGTTTATGTTTTTGATTTTTTAGAGC
>OZSS01001108.1_pt1 | contig 12643 bp, 12 predicted proteins | sample 1779911 | NCBI WGS metagenome assembly OZSS01 (sample SAMEA2603589, study PRJEB24840) | metagenome | biome: Water; feature: Photic zone; material: Seawater sample | place: Mediterranean Sea | collected 2013-11-12 | depth 10 m | reverse complement strand
CATGGTGTAGCCAGTGCCAGACTTATGAGGGCATTTGTTGTATACGTATTCGCACGGATCACTATTCTCAGGACTTGTTTCCTTAGAATCAAATCCAGTATCTGGCAAAGCTTGTCCAAACGCGTCCACGCCAGCATTTGGTTGTCCAGTCAAACAGTTTACTAAATTACGATTGATAGAACCGGATGCAATGAAAGGTTCAAAGTATGCCGGTGGCTGATGCGAACAGATGCTCAAAGATTCAATGTTAACATTGAAATTGTTTGGATCGTGCTCACGATCATAAGATTGGACTGTAAAAATCACTTCTTCGGTCGTAAGCTGAGGATAAGTCAGGTCTCCCATGGACCGCACATCAGACAGGGAATAGGTCTCCCCGATACGATTGTTTTTCAACCACGCAACAACTTCCGTACGAGAGCCAATGCCTTTTAAAGTCAAGTACTCATCTTGCTCGTAATCGATGGTATCCATGAGCCGCAAGCCAACACTGAATTCTAACAATTCGGCGCCGTAAATATTACCATACGTTTGTTGTTCCACTGGGATATCAATAAAATCAAGATTATCAATACTTTCGTCTCCAGCTACAATCTGTCTTACGGTAATACCTAATTTAATATCAGGGTTCGTATAATCGTAACCCGCACACTGCATATCTTCGTGCATCGTGTGTCCAACCAAGGCGCCATCTGGCTTATTCGTACCAAACCCATCATAACACTGCGGCGTATCGATATTACATATTTGACAGCGTGCGCCGCTAGGAGTCGTGCAGGTTGCAGGCCAACCAAAATCATTTCTTATGTTTTCTGGAATCGTTCCTCCGCAAGGTTTCAAATAGTTACAAGAAGTTGGATCGTTGAACGTACAACTTGTGCTATCTAGCTCTACCGGTCCACAGATATCGCGTGTATCAATTTGGAAGCTGTCGTACCTTGGACTAGCTTTTGCTAATAGTGCATCGGTACGGATATCAAAGGAGTAACCATCGCACTCCCTTTCTTTCTGTGCAATCTTGCAACCACTGGAAAAGGTTTTGCCTGTTAGCGGAGCTCCTGCTGCTCGAGGCTCCGTCGGGAAAGCAGCTAGGGTGGCTTTCAACACGTAGTTCCCGGTAGGAGTGGACGTCACTGTTCCTTTATATGCCACACCAGCCGATGTGGTAATCTGAGTGTAAGACGTTCCAGTCACCGTATACAAGTCGCACCCATAATTGTTCGCACTGTCCCACAAGAAAAATGCATTTGCATTCGTGTTTGCTACTGCATGCGCTGTACAGCATACAACAGCAGCTGCATCATCAGCAGAAGCGCTACAGTCACTTTGGCCAAGCATAGTTACACCCGTGTTACTGTATCTGCCAGGCGTACTGTCCACGGCATAAGTTACCGAAGTAGTCACCTCTGCAACTTCCCTTGTGTTAGATACGTAATAGTTCGCATTATCGGCAGCGGTGCTACATCCAGATAGTGTTACCAAATCACCGGTGCGAATGTCCTTTGCTGTGGCTGTGGTTGTGAGGACAGCATCTGCTTCTTCGGCAGTCACATCAAACTTGGTCATACCGGCATTCCATTGTCCACCAGTTAGCTCTGGGAGAGCATCTCTTAAACGATCACCATGCAATCTTCCTTCTTTAAATATCTGAAACTCCAATCGTGAACTATGCTCCTGTACCCTGGTCCTATCCAAGCAATCCGAGAACAACTCGACCATGTAGCGTGAATAAATTTTGCTGTCGCCGAAATTTTCTCGTAAATCTTGTACGGATTCTTCCAAAGGTTTTACAGATGTCGTTGCCGTTCCTAGGTACGAAATGGTTGTCAAATCATCGTTCCAGAACGGCTGCCCCAAGCCAGCAGCTTCGTCCAAGCCAACATCGCGAACCAAATATTTCCCTACCACTTGCCGGATTTGGTTCCTGGCATCACGCTCGGCTTGTGTACGGCCTCGGAACGTGTCGCCGATACCACTGGAGCGGTAGCCTTCTGCATAGCTATACTCTTTGCAATCGCCGCCAAGTAGAGCTTGGCTGCACGCTTGGCCAGTCACTTCGTTGTAGTAGACGACATCTTGGTCACTGGATTCTAGCTTGTGCTGTCCAACCTCGCGGATCTCGCAATCTTTGCAGTTGGCATCGTAGCCTTCGGTCAGTCCAACCGGTAGACCTCGTGAAATAATAGAACTAGCACCTTTGCCTTCGTTGTATAAATCTTTCAACCTGAGAACATCTACCCATAACACCAGACGAACGCGGTCGTATTTTGAGCGCTGTGTCCCAGTGCTCTGTGGTATGGTACCCAAATCAGAGCACGTTAAACGCTCGTCTTCGTATTTTAAAGTAGCTGCTAGCTCATCTTGTGTCAATTCATTGTTTTTGAATGCAGTATAGGCTTTCTCGGTAATGTATGCCATGGTGCCAGTTGCAAGTTTCTCTGGTTCCCAGCGGTGCCCGGCATCGCCGCACTCGGTTTGGTTCATGACATGGTATCGCGTGCACTCTTGTGTATAAAATTCGTAGCTAGTTAAGCCAGCTGCCGCTTCACAAGCAGTTTTGTCCGCAGCTGTGACGACTTCCACACATTTGGCTTCGCGGCCATTGTGTTCCAAGTTCACGGCTTCTTTCCATACCCATGTTTCCCCTGCGTCTGCCGCTGCTTTCAAGCAGGCATACTTTGTTGCGTGCGTCGTGATTACGTTGGTGCCAGTGGCGTCTAAACATTGTGGCTGCTTGGAGATCAATGCATCGTAAGGAGATGTGTCGGTTAGTATGTCGGAGCGATAGTCTTGTTTGTGGCTCAAGCAGATACCACCATCCTGCGATTGCATTTGCTCGCCAGTGTAGTGACCATTATCGGTTTTGCACCAGTCTGGTGTAGAGGTAGCGGTAATTTTGACTACCTCTTGTGCCTCCGACAAACTGACCATTGCACTGGTGTCTTGTGCAACACTTTCTTCCATTTCTATCGTAGCATCGATACAATCTTCGTCTTGAATCAAGATGGTATATGGATACTCATCAATAAAATCTTCACCTACATCGTTGTAGACACCGTTGGCAACATCATCTTTGTCGATTTTCTCTAGCTTCTTGACAGTGATAGAGGTACGACAAGTTTGGTATCCCCAACGCTCACCACCTTTTTGATCGTAAGACACTCCCCATCTGCCGTCAATACCATCATCCTTTGCATCGTAATCACGAGTGCCCAAAATACGGAACTCGCAGTTTGGACGCTCCAAGAAATATGCAGTAACACCTGCCGTCTCTTGCACTTCCATGCGCAAGTCCGTGTAGTCACCGCCACCATTGCTGCGTGCACCAGCAGCTGCTTTTAGTTTACACTCTCTGCCTACGATAATTTCAAAGCCACCACAGCTGCTATCTTCGATACATGCTAATTTACAACCTTCGACACTAGTGTGGTTGACATCGGTGTAGGTTTGCAACAAGGCGCTGGCAGCAGTAGCATAGGTTTTACGTGGGAATTGGTACCACAAGTTCCTGCAGTGACCTCTGACCGTATTGCATTGCTCTAGCTGGTTCGTCGACATGGCCATCATAAACTTGATGTGTTGATAAGTCGCATTTTGGTGCACTTCTGTCCCATCTGGCATCGTACGTAACCCAGCTTCTACGGTTCCAATGTTGTCGGTAGACCTTGCCATCTCTTTGATAAATCGCTGACCTTTTGTAAAGCCACTCAAGTAGCCGTCAGAGGTAACTGGGTTGAAAAAGGCTTTGCGTGTCGAAGGGTACAAGAAACTAGCTGAATCATCGGAATTGTCGCAACGTTCAAAAGAGCGAGGCTCATTATCTAATGCGGCTTGCCCGTGAGTGCAATCTTCCTGAGTGTTTGCATCGAAAAATTTATCAATAAAATCCCTGCGAACATCGACCACTTGACGGAACTCATCAATTTTAGTATCTGGCACGGAGTGGCATCGCAGTTTCGATACCAACCCGTTCTCATCAACATCGCTTGGGCTCCATTCTGCAGCCGCTCGCACTTCATCTTCTGTCTTTAAGTCGGAAATCTTTACTGCATCACCAGTTTTTGCAAGGAGTTTGAAGAAATCATTCAGCTCTAATGCAATTTCATCGTTCACTTTTGCTTCATCGACGCCTTCGCGGTGGCTAGTCAAAATGTACTTTTTGTCTACTAATTTACCAATAGAGAAAATGTTCATTTGAACACTTTCCATCTCGGTCATGACCGTGTTCATTGCATTCGCTGCGCTGACTGGATCTTCCATTTCAACCGACCACTGCCATGCTTGCTTGCTGTAACCGTTGTTCCACTCGCGAATCCCATGCGGAAGCCCGACATCATTCCTAGAAACGTTATTGTAGGTACCGACACCACAAGTCGTATTAGTTATATTTGGATGACCAAATAATTCGTTCTGTGGGAAATCACAGTAGTACGGGTTGGTTCTATCTGGGCAAGGGGCTAGTGGATAGGTTTGTGCGTCGTAAAGTCCGGTACCAGTATCCAGAGCGCCCAAGTAGTCGCATTGTTTCAAGGACCCGATAACTGTGAAGGACGAGTGCAATAAGAATTGATTGTAATTATCATTGTCAATATCTACGCGATCGATGCGTGGGTAGCGATTGCAAAAACTATCTTCAAATGGGCACTCTTTTGCACCATTTAACTTTGCTTGGGTCTCTGTCCCAGCTGCGCACTGTCGATTATCGTTCTCGGTAAAAGTCGATGTACCAGAATCATATTTACTCATTTCGTAGTAGGTGTTAGTGATACTCACGGCAGGAATAAATGTCATCGGAGACAAACAATCTGCTTCGGTCGCATAAGTAGCACTAACATCTGCCGCGTCCAATTCACATTTCCCATCAATACCATTTTCTGGTGTGATCGTGCATGGTGCCGCACCGAGGCCGTAGGTAGTACATACCACTTGATCAGAGACCGTGTCTTGCCATACGGCTTGTGTACAGACGTTACCATTGCCATCGACGCAATTTTCTAAAGAAGCACAGCTGCCCTCGCAATTCGTTTTCGTTTGACAGGTCGCTACGTTGTAAATGTCGTTGCCGTTTTGCTGTATGCACTTAGGCCGCAGCGGTGGCGTCCACTTCCGTGTCACGGCTTCGCAAGCCCCTTGCGTTGCATAAGTGCTGATAAAGTTGGTGTTAAAGACATCTAGGCATCCGCCAGTACAAGAGCCGTGGGTAGGGTTTTCGATACAGAATGGATGCACGTTTTCTTTGTAGCCTATATCGTAGGAGTTGGAAGCGGTTTTACAATCGCATGAAAATTGCATCTTTCTGTTGCATTTGTAGCGCCGCTCTTCCCACGTGGAGCTTGGCAACTCGGAAAATGACCAATTTCCTTGTACCAAAGCCAAAAATTCACTCGTAGTAGTAGAAGATATCAAAGGTATAGTGTATATAAAGCACAAAAAAACTAGTGAAATAGTCAACTCACTGTGTTTCATTGTACTAGTCTTGTATCACAATCTACAAAACGTATATACAGTTTTTTTCCAGAAACATAAAGGAGAATGTCAACCACCCACTATATTCTTGGTTCATCTTTGACAGATACGGACATCAGCTATGTACACAGCAAACATTCCATTATTCGAAAAAATAAATCTCTCTATTTTGGCAGTGACTACGGGTTAGAAGAACTAGAGAATTTGTTGCCGCGTGTTGCCAATAAGACGGAAATGCAACAAATTTTTGTTATTGGTAGCGCTGCTTTTCCGTTGATGTTTTTACAGACAGAAGAAAGTTTCTTGCGGCGTTTTCCACACTTGTCTTTCTATTTAAAACGGGCCACCGATGGCACAGAACGGGACGCGCATTCAATGCACAAAAAATACAAAAACATTCATCTTTACATTATCAATCTATATACAGTGCACGAGAGTAATTTAATATTACATTTATGAAAAGCGGCTTATTTTTTTCGACAGGTGGAATACACCTTGCCACTCTGTTTGGCATGACACTCGGTTTAAAGGAAACACTCAGTAATGTTGATTACTGCGGAGGAATTTCAGCGGGAGCCCTGTTGAGCGCACTTTGTGCTACGTATTCGACAATAGAGTTAGAAAACATTATCCAGGCGCATGCACACGACAAATTACTGCAAAACAGGTTCAAGTATTTCAACACGATCCTTAGTACACTTTGTAAAACATCCATTTTGGATGATACGAACTTAAAACATTTGATTCATCAACTACTTTCCGGCAGAGTCCTTCAAAAAGATTTGTTTATTGGCGTTACGAAAGAAGATACGATGAGCTACGAAATAAAACACTTTGAAAAAGGGAAAACATATCCTGAACTCCCTACCTACGTCCACGGCTCGATGTCCATGCCACTATTTCTGCCAGGCGTGAAGTACCAAAAAAATACCCTGATCGATGGCGGTATGTTTCACTCGATTCCAGTCGAAGCGATCGACCATTGCATACAAAAACTTATCGATGCAAACGAGACAGAATTTAATTTAACAATACTTTCTGCGAAACGTTTTGATGCAAAGATGAAACCTATGCAATCGAAGCATTTTTTAGTACCACATAAAGCTATTCGTATGATGTACAGCCACGGCTACACTACGATGCATAATGACCATATCATACTAAACAAAGCCATCAGCAATGCAGAGGAGCATGGCCTTGGTATTCACTTGAATTTTTTTAGTATACCAGATGAAAAGATAAGCTACTATGACCAACATATTAAAATGCAGGATTATGGACATGTCAATGATAATATGGTAAACACGTTGGTAGAGTTAGGGAAACAAATTGTACATACAGCACTTTACAAAAAATTAAAATTTTAATCGTCTTCTACTTCTAACATGTCTAAATCGACTTCGACGGTTTCTTCGACCATCGATCGAACCAAGTAAAATATTACTTCAACTTCGTCATCTTCTCGAAGCTTTAAAGTATCTTGCTCGTTTTTTGGGAACCATATATGCCTATCAAGTAAACTACCTTCGTAATAAACATTAATAAACTCAAAGACCATGCCATTGAAAAGGCATGCTCGGCTTACTCTACTCAGTAGCTCACCGTAACTGATCGTCATCTTGTTCTTGTACTCGTTTTCTACCCATAGTGTGTTCAAGGCACTCCACGTTTTACTTTTCAACTTTCTAATTTGATGTAAATCCATCATTAAAAAGACTTTCTTTATTATATGTTCCAACACTTCAAGAACAGTATTTTCTTCCTCCGTTAAAGCAAGGTGTTCTTCCCTCGCTCTGTTTAAACAATCAGAGCATAGCTGCGCGCCACTAAGAGGAGCGTTGCAATCGGTGCAGCTATCCCACTCAGAACCTACTTCTACAAATAGCGCTTCGACTACTGCAGTGTCTTCATGGAGACTAAGTTTACTTTCCATTGCATTAAAAGATACATTCGTTGCATTAGTAAAATTAGCCAGGTAATGTAATATCTCTGTATTGGACATTCCGTGCAAAATCAACGGCAGTTCGTTTTGCGACAATGCAATAAAGACACTAGCTTGTGGGATCTTTACAAATTCATTTTGTAGCAAAGTGTACAACGATGATTGAAAATTTACCATAATGCCAGATGTTTTAAAAGTTTTATTTATGTATGTCGTTAGTATATCACATAAAGAAAAAGTCACGTCTGTGTATGTTATATTGAGCACATTACCAAAATGTGGTCCAGTTACTCGCAATGTAAAGTGAGACATTTTTATATTGATTTTTTTTCTTATAGACGTCTCGTGACTACCTATTGCTTGTTTCTTGGATATTTATGTTAACATTTTCAAATTTCAAAACTTTCCCGCCACGTGGCAGTGGAAATTCTTTAAGGTTAAGCTACGTCATATCCTAAGAAAGGAAAACACATATAGATTCATAAAAATGCATACAGATTGTGGGAAGCGATAGTAGAAATATTTTATGTGTGCAAATAAAAAAAAATGGATATAGTAGCGGATAAAGAAGCTGAAAATTTTGCATTGAAACGCAATATTGAGGTCTTGCGTTTTATTGTTGGGCCAATATGTTACATTGAAACAGAAACAACCATAAAAGGTGTAAAATATATCAACATCAGGGGCCCCTGTCTTCAGTATCAAAAAAAAGCATTGAAGCAAATTTATAAAGAGTTTGGTATAAGAAAAGAATCTATCTATCAAGCCCCTGCAAAACAAACTAGAGTTCCGGAACAAATTAATATATTTTATGGCAAAAATGCATTATATAATAGTGGCGATGTAACAAAATTAAAATCATGGAAAAAGGTTACTTATTCACTATCGCAAGAACTATTAGATCAAATCAATTTTAAGCAGTACGGAGTTTTATTTTCAAAAGATTTAAAATGTCTTGAACACACAGGAGGAAACGTAAGTCAAAAAATAAGCTTGTGGTTAAGGCGTTCCACCTTGGATTAAGTATATATAATAGGCTAAGTAAATATAAAAATTATGAAACGGAAGTCAGATTGTACTTTAAATAATAATAATACCAAACGCAACAAATTTTATTTATTGGATAGGCAGGATGAGGTGCTGGAATCTGGTTCGAAAAGGAAATTGAACTGCATGAAGGGTGAATACAGCCACTTTATGAGTGCATTGAAGATTGTTGATGAGCCCACTTTTCAAAATATCAAACGTAGAAAATTATTACAGGAACAACGAGAAGAGTATGAAATTGCTAGCCTTATCGATTCAGAAGCCAGCGAAGAGCAAACAAAACAAGACAACGAAGCACTGTTATACGAGAAGCTACGGCAAGATTTCAAAGATCCTGTGAAAAGAAGAGAAATTCTTTATGATAGTTACAGGAAGCTTTTGTATTCAAAATAAAATACTATATATAATTTTTCATTCTATTATAAACAATAAACAAATATGTTTTTTATCATTCGATCTTATCAACAATCTTGGATGTTATTAGTAGCAGCGATCCTTGGTGGCATTTACGTATATTTAAAAGATACTATTGATGATTGGCCAACTTACTTGGACGATAGCATCGAAATCGTAGTAGCGTCATCGTCTGGTCTTTTGGGATTTATTTTAGCGTTGAATCTGACTGCCGCTTTAACCAGAAACGAAGCGGGCAACTCCAATTTCAATGCTTTTTGCGGTGATGTGCTTGCCATGGCTATGTTCGTATGCAGCCTCACGGTAGACAAAGACATTGACGAAGATAAGTTTAAAAAAATAAAGGACAATTTCAGAGATTTACTATTGGCGGCACCGCAGGTGTGCAAATGGACGTTTCGAGGAACCGTGGACGTCGATTTAATCGCAGTGCGTTTAAAAAGTCGTTCATCGGATGGTAGTCGCATGTCGGAGAAGTTGTTTGAGCGTAACGAACCGATGTACTGCTTGGTGAAACAATACGAAGATATTGGTGCAATGGAAAGTGTCATGCTTGCACTCAGTAACAACATACAAGAGTTATTGGCTATGAAAGCCTTTGGACCCAACGATGCTGCGCACATGGCAATGATTGGAAAGTGGGAAAATATTTACAGCAGCTACGGTAATTTAGGAAACATGTTCTCCTACAATTTGCCAGCCGTCTTAAATTGGCTCTTGAACATATGCCTGGGTCTCTACATCCTCTTAATGCCATATGGCTTAACTGCCGCGAAGTACCATGCCATCTGGCTTTCCTTCGTCGTGGCTTACTTTTTCTTGGGCCTGTACATCGTCAGCTCTAGGATAGGAAATCCCTTTGAAGAGGGGATGCACAACCCAAACCGAAAAGATGAGTTTGCCAAGGTAGGAGCAGCGGCGGAAGCCGCGCAAAAAGCCATCGAAGCGTTGTTCACGAAAGAAGATAAAATAGGGCTTGATGATGTAAAATGCAAGGCACCTCTTCCTTCAATGATAGAGATAATGCCGCAGCTCCCTAGTGGTTTGAAAAAGTTTACAGCTGAACAAAATTTAAAAGCATATAAATATTAAATTCTATTTTTCTTTATTTCATCATTTATTTCTTTTAAAATCTTTGGTAAATCGTTTGGGGTGATATTTTCCGGTACATGCGTCTTTGCATATCCTATTTGTTGAAAACAGTAAACAACAAACTCGCTGCAAAAATACTTATTCGGTAGTAAATTATTTCTACGTCGAAAACAACCGACGCGTGGCACCCAGAATAGTGCAGCTTTGACATTATCGTATTTTTTATGTAATTCTGATAAACAAAATGCCAATGCATGTCGTTCCTCCTCCTTTGTTAACGATGTCTCGATGGAAGTCGTGTAGCGATCATCTGGCAGGCGATTGAACACGTAATTGTCGTTCGCCGTGAGTAAACGCAAGTTCATCTCACTGGACCAAATGGTATAAAAACACAACGTGATGTATTTATTTGCATCGGTATCTTCAAAAATTTCAAAAAGGCGATTGTGCAAAGACTTTGCTCGTTCTCCTATTTTTCCTTGTGTAAACGTTTTCAGAGTCGTCAACCATTCTTCTTTTGATAACTTAAAGACGAGTTCACTGTGGCAAAATCCATCTCCTCCGCCGCCTGTCAACCGACTAACAAATTTATTGAAATTAGTCTCAAAACAAGCCTTCGGCTTCCACAGCAAGGTGTAAATCATACTTTTATTTATGCAAATTATCACATATATATAGGCTATTAAAAAGCAACAAGATATGCACCGACTTTGGTTACTTACTTGGTTGTGCTTTTCTTATGCCATTGCAAAACGGCGAAGGAAATTACATGGACAAGCCTTGCCAGAGGCACAAAAACAATTTAAGAACTGTAACAACTGTTATGCAGTCGTTGCTTACGATATCCTAAAATGGCATAAACCCAAAGTTAACGTTACGGTGGAATCATTGATGGACGACAGCCGGCAATCTTGTGCCGGTGGCACTGCGAAAAAAATATGGGACCTTTATATGAGCAAAACCATTATTACAACCGCAAACCTTCCAAAATTGATTCGTTTGTTGAAAAAGGGGCCAGTTGCCATTGCAGTAGAACGAGGCCATTTAGTTACGGCCATTTCGGCTTCTAAACACGGTGTCCTCGTTAGGGATCCACGCGATGCGAAGGAAAAAATTATCGAGAAGAATTTCTTTGATTACGTGACGTATCCCTCATTGTAACTCTAATTGCTAGAATTCTGTTGAGTCAGGCGTCCCTTTTTTACTTTTACAATTTTCAAAAAAACATACCCTATCTCGTAACTCTACTACAAAAAAATAAAAAAAAAGTTGCAGAGAAAAAAAAAAGAGGCAGGCAGCTACAACAGAATTCTAGCGACACGTGTACAACTAAAAAAAATAAAAAAATAAGTCAAACAAAAGAAAAACAACAGGAACATATAGATTAAAAGAGAAAGACAATTATGATTAAACAACCACTGCTTGTAGAAAATATTGAAAAAGAAGATTGCAATTCAAAAGGCTGTCAAGTCTGTTGTATTATTCTTACTATAGTTTGTTTTTTTTGTGCTTTGACATTCTTAGCAGCTATTCTATTATGAGATTACCAAGGCATCTGCAGAAAAAAGTAGAGCAATTAAAAATTGTAATGGACGGAGAGGATGTACAGTACCAAGTGGCGATAAATTATAAAAGACAACCACTAAAAGATATGTTTGTAATACGGGATTTAAAAACAGTTATTATTATTTCCTATTACTTTGACTTGCAACAACAGTTTAAACTTCTTAATTTAAAAAAAATGCATCGATTGACATTGGATAACATGAAACACTACTATTTAAAAGATATGGCTTGGTGCATTGAATATTTGAAAGAATCAAATACCGAGATATACCAATTATTTACTCAGCAATAAGTTTCTAGATCTATTTTTGGGTCCACTTCCCACAATAAGAACTGTTCTCCTTTTTTCTCACCGGTTTTATTGTGGACACACCAGCAATAGCCGGTAGAGCCATGGCACTGTAAGGGTTTATAAAGGTCTGGATTGACTTCATCACAACGAGGGATAAAAACACCGATGTGATTGTTGTTTTGTTGTACTTCGATGCGTGCCTCCATGCATGGCTTGCTAGAGGCAATAGAGAGTATTGTGGATATTAGTAAAATATAAAATAAAGTTTTCATTTCCTTTGTTTAAGATTTTTATTTTAATTTATACTGCCTCGCACACTTTTGGTTTTTTTCCAGGATTCTTCTCCCACCATTGTGAACCACAAGAACACTTTGCCTCATGAATGTTTAAAATCATATGGCTTTTCTTACAAAATAAACATTTGTAATTGTTCAGTGCGGTGTCAAACGATTTATTTTTATTTGTGACTTTGTACTCTTTAATATTTATTGTACCATTACGACTTCTGATCATTCTTTGCACTTGCAACCAAACAGTCCTGTTTTACGACAGACCGCTAATTTATAACCTTGTGGAAGTTCGATATCGTTCAGTGTTTCTGCTACTGCATAATGTGTATTTTCTAAATCATGGATATTACCTGCATTATCATTTTCAATAGTTTTCATCAATTCCAATATCTCTTGACTCAAGTAACATTCTTGAAATTTGATATATGGTAATAATGCTTCTACTTCTTTCAAACAGGTTATTTTTTTATTCGAATCCTCTAATGTTTTTGCTAGGGAATCATAGAGCAGGACACGGCTGACTAGGTATTGATG
>OZSS01001107.1_pt1 | contig 12649 bp, 10 predicted proteins | sample 1779911 | NCBI WGS metagenome assembly OZSS01 (sample SAMEA2603589, study PRJEB24840) | metagenome | biome: Water; feature: Photic zone; material: Seawater sample | place: Mediterranean Sea | collected 2013-11-12 | depth 10 m | reverse complement strand
CCAAAGAGCTCTGCGAGAGAATCTTGATGACGCCAAAGAACCAAGGGCTCGATTCCTTGAAAAAATTCTTGCCTCAGAAGTTTTGGAGGAAGGAGAGGGCATTGTCGGTGAAGTAGCAAAGACTGGAAAACCCGTTTTCGTTGCCCATGCTCTTAATGACCCAAGAATTGTCAAGCACGAGGACCCTTCATTGGCAGTCCGCTCTATGGTCTTTTCGCCTTTGATTCACAACGATAAGGTTTTGGGCGTGCTCGTAGTGGCCAATCCATCCAATGGGCTTGCATTTTCAGAAATGGATCATTCTCTGATTAATTCGCTCGCCGAGCAAGCTGCCCTGGCTATCAACAATTCGGACGCTATGAACCTCCGCCTGGCAAAAAGCAGGATGGACTCCGACTTGACCCTTGCTCGGGATGTGCAAGAGCTTTTTCTTACTCAAAAATTCCCCGACTGTAAAGGCCTTGAGGTTGATGCGCTCTATTTACCGTCATCCCAAGTCGGAGGGGATTTCTATGATTTTTACAAACTAACTTCGACCAAGTTCGCGGTGTCTATTGCCGATGTTTCCGGCAAAGGTGTTCCCGCATCCTTGCTCATGGCTCTTTGCCAAACAAACCTGCGTCACTACGTCACAAAGAACCGCACTCCATCCGAGGTTTTGAAATACCTGAACCTCGAACTGGAAAAAAGGATTCGGGATGATATGTTTATCACTCTCTTTCTTGCCATCATTGATACGCAATCCAATTTGATTACATATGCACGAGCCGGTCACGAACCCTCCTTATTAGGAAAGCGAGACGAAGTTGGGAACTTCGAGGTATCCAAGCTCCATGGAGGCGGCATGGCACTTGGCATGGTTCCCCCAGAATTATTTGAGGAAATGATCGAAGACTGCGAATCTTCGTTCGAAAGGAATGATATGCTTGTACTCTATACGGATGGAGTTACCGAAGCCGCAAATCATGAGAAGGAGGAATTTGGAACCAATAGATTGAGCGAGCTTCTTGCCACATCTTCAAAAAGTTCTGCAAAAGATTTTAATCGCATGTTAGTGAATAAACTGGATGAATTTTCCTCCACTGAATCAGAGCGGGATGACATCACTCTACTTACAGTTAAAAGAGTCTAGGTCTTAGGGTATTTTTTTCTCATCGAAATCAATCACATCTGCAAAAGAAATCAAATCTACTCTCTCCCCAGCATTGAGGTTCTTCTTCACTTCCTCGAGTTTCTCTTTGGCCATATCAGATGCCCCCATCTGTACGACTTTACGATTCCAAGCCGCTGCTTGCAAGTCTCCGGGGAAAAGCTTAAACAATTTAGCATCAAGTTCGGACTCGTTGTTGGACTCCTTGACGCATTGGATAACCTCTTGAGGGCTCACCCCCAAATGAAGGCACAGGAAACCATCAAAGCCCTTGGTGAAGTTCCTTTGGTAACTTTTGGGTAAGCCTCCCGACAAATGCTTACGAATCTTCTCTAAAAAGCGCGGCAAATGAAGAAGGCCGCAGGCATGGGCTTGATAAGGGGAAGGTAAATCTAGCAAAGTTGCTCCGGTTGGACCTTCGATTATATTTCTTTCGGTGTTTGTCAAAATTGAAAGTAAAGTTTTTCCTTAAGTTTTTTTTTAAATCGTGAATCAAAGCAACAGCAAAAAAGTAATCACAAGAGTTTCCTCTTATCTTTTCAGACACAAGTGGCTCTTTGGCTTAACCTTATCCTTGGCCTGCGTAATGACAGTTGTGACGGTTGTGGTGCCATTGGCTATTCAAAAAGTATTGGATAGCCTTTTTTCTCCGCAAATTGAAGGCGAATTCTTTTTGTTGGAAGGAATTACAATCATCGCTTGCCTATTTTTGCTAAAGGAAATTCTTAATTGCCTCAGGATTCGCACAAACAACAAATTGGAACAGAAGGTTATCTTCAAACTGAGAAGTGATTTACACAAAAAACTTCTGAACCTACCGATCAGTTTTTATGACAAAAGAAAAAGCGGCGATATTGCGTCAAGGGTTGTGGAAGATGTGCAAAATGTAGAACGGGCTATTTTAGACGGGACGGAGCAGGGCGTTATCGCACTGCTCACTCTATTCGGGGCAACCGTTATGATGTTCACTCAAGAACCTAGGCTCGCCGCTTTAGTTTTTCTTCCTTTACCAATTTTGATGGTAATGGCCTTTCGTTATTCTAAAATTTCCAAGAAAAATTGGCGCGAGGTGCGAGAAACCTCAGGTGAACTCAACTCTCTCCTTGTCGAAGACATACAGGGCAATCGCCTGATCCACGCATTCGCTCTTCGGGATAGGGAGATTCAAAGGTTTAAAGCAATTGGGATGGAGTTGCAAAAGCGTTCCCTTCGAGCCATGTACCGCTGGTCCATTCAAGGACCCAGTGCTAGTTTCACCTCTTCTCTTGGCATTCTAGCAGTAGTCGGAATGGGAGCGTACCTTCTGCAATATGATCCGACCTTCACAACCGGTAAATTCTTCGCCTTTCTGCTCTATGCAAACATGTTTTATGAGCCGGTGCGCCAACTTGTTTCGATTAACAACTTGGTTGCGGCTGGAAAGGCTTCAGGGGAGCGAGTCTTTGAAATTCTTGACGAACCCATTCGAATCACTAACCCAACTACGCCGGTTACTTTTCCGAATTCCGATTTTACCATTAAATTTCAGTCCGTTTCGTTTTCCTATGGAGGTAGGGGTGATATCGTAGAAAGTCTGGGCTTTGAAATTCCGCACGGGTCCACAACCGCACTAGTTGGTCCAACCGGTTCAGGTAAGAGCACCATCGCTAATTTACTCCTTAGGTATTACGAGGTAAATAAAGGAGCCATTTCGATCGGGGGTTTAGATCTAAGAAGCTTCAAACTGGATGATCTGAGGCAAAATATCGGCCTAGTTCCTCAAGATCCATTTCTTTTCGATGCTTCGATCAAAGAAAATTTACTCTTGGCAGATCGGATGAAAGGGGAGACTGCATTAGAAAACGCCCTCAAAGCAGCTTGTGCGCTTAATTTTGTTCGCCGGCTTCCAGATCATTGGGATACAGTGATTGGCGAACGAGGCATCAGGTTAAGCATGGGGGAAAAACAAAGACTGACTTTGGCAAGGGCCATTTTAAAGTCCCCTCCAATTGTCGTCTTAGATGAAGCCACCTCGAGCGTCGATGTTGAAACCGAGAGACATATACAAATAGGTCTTTCCAACCTGATTGAAAAACGAACAACCTTGATCATCGCTCATAGGCTCAGCACCATCAGAAATGCGGATCAGATTATCTTTTTGGAAAGAGGCCGTATTGCTGAGCAAGGGACGCATCAGACCCTTATCAAAAGAGGTGGGAAATATTCGTCCTTTTACAACTACCAAGAAAACCTAATTGGTAATGAATAGGCCGGTCATTTGGAATCTCGAACTTTCTGCAAAATAAATCGAATAAAAAGCGAGAGGATATACGGAAAGCACAAAAATAAAAACCTAGTTACAAAGCGAAAACCACCTTCGGCAAGTGGACCGTAAACCTTTTGCTCTGCCCAAACCCTCAAAGGCATGGTCAAAAAATACTCAACACCAATTGCACGACCTAAAAAATAAACCATGAGAGGCCAGACCGTAAAGCCAATGCAAAGAAACATGAGTGCAAACCACAACTCTTTACTCCAATCCACTAAATTTAAGTTTTGGTCTCTAGACCCTTGCAAGTCGGTATTCATGCCCTAATATTATATTTATTAGCTACAATTCCAACTAATTATGAAATCTTTCCTATACCTGATCATCGTACTGTCTATTTCCATCGGATTACATGCTAAGGAAAATCAGCAATCCCTGAAGGTTTTCGACCGTGTCATACAGCCCGTTTTCTCGGCAAAGTGCATTCATTGTCACGGTGCTGAAAAAAACAAGGGTAAGCTAAGAATGCACACTCGTGATGATCTTATACGAGGCGGAAGCGGTGTGGGTGAGGATATAATCGTTGCTGGGGACTCCGAAATCAGCGAATTGATTTTTAGAATTACTCTGCCAAAAGATGACGACGAAGCAATGCCTCCCTATGAAGATGACGAACATTATAACCCCGTTTCAAACCAAGAATTGGCGGTCATAAAATCTTGGATAGAATTGGGTGCATCTTTCGACCTGATGATTTCCCAACTCGAAGAAAACGCGAAACAATCCGCGATTCATGTCCTGCAAAATTTACCCAAAAAAACCACTTCCAAGCTCGCACTCAAAATACCGACTCTCCCTGAAGTTGAAGCCGCCGACACCGGTCTCATGAATTCCCTATCGAACAAGGGTTTGCTGGTCATGCCAATTGCTCAGAACACAAATGCCATTTATGTAAATGCATCTTATGCAGGTAAAGCTTTCGACAATGAAATGCTCAAATTGCTTGAACCCCTTGCTGAACAGCTCCTTTGGCTAAATCTCGCTCGCACTGGCATTACCGACGAGGCTGGTTCGTCTCTCTCTAAATTCACACTACTCAGAAGGCTCCATTTGGAAAATACGCATCTAAGCGATGAAATCAGCCCACATTTAGCAAAACTAACTAACCTAGAATACTTAAACCTTTACGGTACTGGGATTTCGGATGCTTCAGTGAAGTACCTTCAAAACCTCAAAAATTTAGAAAAGGTATTTCTTTGGGAAACGAACTTTACCAAAAATGGGGCTACTAATCTGAGGAAAGGCTTTGTTGACGCAAAGCGCTACGATGACCTTCAAGCCAACCAGCAAAAGCTCTCGCAACGTGTCAGTGAGGTTACAAACCATCACTCCAAGATAATCACTGGTATCGAAGAAAAATTGAATGAAGTGGGTGCCATATCCCAAGATGAAAATGCCATAAACGATAAATGCCCTGTTGCCAATAAGCCAGTCGATGAAAATAAAATTCTGGTTTTTGAAGGTCGAAAAATCGCCTTTTGCTGTGATAAATGTAAGGACAAGTTCAAGAATGACCCTTCCTCCTTCCGCTCCAAAATCAATGGGTTCGAACCATCCACTGACTATGCAACTTTATCCGCTTCACTAAGGAAAGCCCAACTTGATATGGATAATGCCATTGAAGCTGAGAGCTCCAAACTCCGCTTAGTCTCGACCGAACTCCGATCTCTCGGTCCAGAAATCAATATGGGTTGGCTTAATAACTGAACGAAAAAATAGCTCTGCCCAGGGCTATCCGGGTCGGCTAAATTTTATTTAAAGGTAAGAGATCGGATGATTAGTATTGCCAATCCCAATCTCGCTGAAAGTGTGATGATCCATGAAAGATATTGATTCCGAAGTAATTTCAATTTTTGAAGAAACAAATGCTCTATTAAGGGGGCATTTCATACTTCGATCGGGTATGCGCAGTGGCCATTTTTTCCAATGCGCTCAAGTCTGCCAGTACATGGATAAAGTCACAAGACTTGCAACACTCATTATAGAGTCTATTTCCTTCAAGGATATCAATACCATTGTCTCTCCGGCAATGGGGGGTTTGGTCATAGGTCAAGAAATCGCACGACAGCTTGGGGCTCGTTTCATATTTCTAGAAAAGGTAAACGACCGGTTGGCATTAAGAAGAAACTTTAGCCTTGGAAAAAAAGATCGGGTTCTTCTAGTTGAAGATGTTGTCACCAAGGGAGGGAGAGCAAAGGAAGCAGTTGACATTATTTCAGACTTCGAATGCGAACTCGTTGGTGTTGTTAGTATGGTTGACCGAAGTTCGGATGATTTGAATTTTGGGGTGCCTTTTGAAGCTTTGCTTAAAATGAATTTCCCCACTTATTCTGCTGATAATTTACCAGAAGAATTGCTCAAGCTACCTGCTACCAAACCAGGCAGTTAAGGCACTTTCCCAATCAATCAGGGGACGCGGTAAGCTAAAAACCTGTACTTCCCTCGGTACCAGACATAAAAGCGGTTGATCCCTTTTTTCAATTCTGAGGTTACCTCTTGGATAGAGTTCACTTGGTATCCATTAATTTCTACGATAACCACACCTTCCTTGAAAGTTTCCGCTGCTCCCGAAGATTTTCTGACCACCACTCCACGAGTTTGCGTAGGAATGCCGTACTTTTCTCGATTTTCAGTGTTTAATGATTCAAGAGAAACCCCGGGAATAGGAGGCTTTTTTTCTCCTCCAAAAAGTTCGAGGGTTACAAAGAGCGTCTTCTTGACTTCATTTCTAAGGACTACAACGGGAATTCGGGTTCCAGGGGAAGTTTGAGCTATGGCCAATCTAAGTTGATTAGCGGAGCTTACCTCTGCTTTCCCCACCGAGACAATAAGATCACCCGGCTCGAATCCGGCTTTTTCTGCAGCAGATCCAAGAATGACATCTTCTACTAAAGCTCCACCACTTGCCGTATCTTCCATGTTTAAACTAACCCCGAGAAACCCTCTTCGCAGCTCCCCCCCTTGCACAAAATCAGTTAGCACCTTTTTTACAATTTTTACAGGAATTGCTAAACCAATTCCAACACTGCCACCGGTTTGTGAGATAATCGCTGTATTGATTCCAACCAAACGACCCTTGGCATCAATCAAGGCACCTCCTGAATTACCTCGATTGATGGAGGCGTCAGTCTGGATAAAGTTTTCGTATGATCCTTGCTCATCCAAGACCTTTAGTTCCGAGCGTCCTGTTGCGGAAACAATGCCCATCGTCACTGTCTTACCGATTCCAAGTGGGTTACCGGCTGCAAACACAATATCCCCAACCTTTAATAAATCACTGTTTCCCAAGGTAACGAATGGAAGAGGTTTCTCTGACTCGATCTTAAGTACAGCCACATCTGTGGAACGGTCGACTCCCACAATCTGCGCCTTGTATTCCACTTTGTCGGATAGTTGTACCAAAACTTCCTCGACCAAAGCCCCCGTTCTTGGGTCTGTTATAACATGAGCATTGGTTATGGTATGACCTTCTGGGGTTACAATCACCCCTGAACCTATACCGACTGGCACATTTTCTTCTTTTACATTGGGTTCGTTGACTAGAGGAAGTCCATAATACCTTCTAAGAAAATCCTCTATGGTCGGGTACATCCTCCTAACCACTTGCTGGGTTGTAACAGAAACGACTGCAGGAGTAGACTTTTCAAGGATAGTGGAATAACTTTGCCTCGGTACAGTATCCCCTCTGTCCAAATCAGAGTCATCAACCTTAAGAGAAAAACTTTTCGTCGTTCCCAACGCAGCAAACCCTGCTGCACTAAGAACAAAGCTTGCCAAAAAAAATAAAACTCTGCTCATAATTTACCTAGCGAAACCAAAGACTCCAATTGTTTACATCTAGGTATCACTCCGAGTAGATCAAAATCCCTTGATTTGGAATAAGGTCGAAATGCTACTATCAGTATGCGTCCGCTGAATAGCTTCGCCAAGGAGATTGGCAACGCTTAATTGCCTTACCGGCAAATCTCCGTTTTCCATGATCACTGAATTGGTTGTTATCAACTCGTCCAAAAGTCCTTGGCTCAACCTCTCTCTGCCGGTTTCATTCAGCATACAATGACTCACTAAAGCACTTACCTTTTGGGCTCCTCTTTCTTTAAGAATCTTAGCCGCGGCAGTAAGCGTGCCAGCTGTTTCGGTCATGTCATCAACCAGTAAAATCTCTCGCCCTTCAACTTCACCCACTAAGTTCATCGCTTCAACAGTCGAGGCCCCGGTTCGCCTTTTGGCCACAAAACCCAATGGGCAACCCAAAACTTCGGCATAAGCATTTGCCATTTTCATACCTCCTACATCAGGAGAGAAAATCGTTAAGTTCTCGGTATCTCTACTACTCAAATCTTCAAAGAACACAGGTGATGCATACAAGTGATCAACCGGTATATCGAAGAACCCTTGAATTTGTTGGGCATGTAAATCCATCGTAAGAATACGGTTAACACCAGCGGCAACCAACAAATTCGCTACTAGTTTCGAGGTGATGGGGACTCTTGGCTGATCCTTCCGGTCTTGCCTGGCATATCCAAAAAAAGGAAGCACCGCTGTCACACGAGCAGCTGAAGCTCGTTTGGCAGCATCAATCATGATCAGGAGCTCCATGACATTATGATTGGCGGGTGAGGAGGTGGACTGAACGAGAAAAACATCAGTTCCCCTTATATTCTCATTAAATCGAACAAAGCTCTCGCTATCGGGAAATGAAGTAACCAATGCATCACCGAGTGGAACCCCTAAGTAATTACAAATTTCCTGAGCGAGGGGTTTATTGGAATTCCCGCTGAAAATCTTTAAGGATGTGCTATTTTGCATCTCCGTGACCTACTTGTTGCCTTCATTTTGAGCAAACCTATTAAACAGTTCTGGTAGTTTTCTTTGTAAAATTGAAATTCTGTGAGCCAATTGAACGGGCATTGCAGGGTTTCCTTTGAGATATGCACCGGGTTCAACATCCTTGGTTATACCTGCCTGCCCAGCAATTTTGGCACCCCTTCCAACAGTAATATGACCAGAGAAACCCGCTTGACCGCCAACTACGACAAAGTCCTCCATGCATACGCTCCCAGCAATGCCAACTTGTGCAACAATCAAACAACCTTTTCCTATATGCACATTATGTCCGATCTGGACTAGGTTATCAATTTTTGTACCTTCTCCTATTCTTGTCTCTTCGAAACGAGCCCTGTCTATGCAAGTATTGGCTCCAATTTCAACATCGTTTTCAACAATTACCCGTCCCAGATGGGGAATTTTCTTATGAGCATGTTCAACTTGCTCAAATCCGAAACCCTCGGAACCAAGCACAATCCCCGCATTCAGAATAACTCGATCCATTACTTCGCAATGAGATAAAATTTTAACTCCTGGAAAAATTCGGCAGTTTCTCCCGATTGAGGATTCCTTACCTACATAACAGTGCGACTCCACAACCGAACCGGATTTAATTTCCACATTTTGCCCAATATAAGAAAAAGGTCCTATTGTTACCGACGGGTCTATGGTGGCACTCTTTTCAATGAATGCTGTGGAGTGAATCCCTGGAACAAAATTTGGTGCCATCTTTTTCTCGATCATATGGCAGACCTTAGTCAAACCTAGAGATGGTTCCTTCATTTTAAGGAAAAGCTGGCCTTTCTTGGGCTTACCCTCGTAATCGAGGGGTAACAGGATGAGAGATGCCAGACAATCTGAGACTTGGGTCCGGTACTTAGGGTTGCCCAAGAAACTCAAATCTCCAACAACCGCACAGTTTAACGATGAAATACCATTGACCTGTTTTGTTTGAATTTCTCCTTCTTTGTGGGCATCAGGAAAAATTTCCAAAATCTCGTCTACATCCAACTCAAGAATCATCGATCTTCGATCCCCCAAAGGATCATTGCTCGTTTGTTACTTTGGCTTTGTGCTGGAGGCATTCAAGGTCACGATCACATCTTGAGTGATATTGAGCTTATCCTTGGCATAGAAAACTCCTAACTGGGTTTCAGATGAATTCACCACCAAATCCAAGCCTTTAGCGGCAGCGACCTTGTTAACTGCACCACGAATATCTTCCAAATGCTCAACTAAAAGATTCCTTTGGCGCTGGGCGATGGTTGCCTTTGCTCTTTTATCATAGGCAACCATATCGTCCTGCTTCTCTTTAGCCTTCTTGACCTTTTCTTGGTAGTCAGTCTTGAGTGAAGAACTTTCAATGTTGGGATTTTTGAGCTTCGCTTCCATCTGTTTCAAATCTTTTACAATCTTAGCGAGTTCATCCCTAAAGATCTCAAGTTCTTCCATTGCGATTTTCTTCGACTTTTCAAGGCGTTCTCTAGCATCCTTTACCTTTTGGTATCCATCAAAGACCTTTTGCACATCAACAACTGCAATATTTTGCGCATTTATGTGAAGCGTGAATAAAAAAGAAAAAGTGATAAGAATGCGAGAGATCATCTTTGTTTTATTTGTGGATGTTAAGGAATTTGCAAATCAAAACCTCGAACCACCAGAAAAATGAAATTGCGGGGAGGATCCAGTACCCATCGGGTCGGTTATTGGAAAACCCAAGTCTAATCTTAAAGGCATACCCATAACCATGATTCGGGCACCCAAACCCCAGTTGTCATGCCACCCCTCATCATCATTACCTGGAGTAAATTCAAAATCTCCATTTCTCAAGAAGCCTCCATCATAAAAAAACGCAAACCTCAAAGGATCTGCTACCTTAAAAGTATATTCGAGACCGAAATATGAATAAGAATTACCTCCGATAGGCTCCTCAGCCATCTGAGGTCCTGCCTCTCGATAATCCCAACCCCTAAGATTGTATGGACCTCCTAAAAAGAATTTCTCGAAAAAGGGAACATCAGCATCTTCGCCGTTAAAACGACCCAATGTTCCAGCTCTCCCGACGATTGCAAGCACTTGTTCCATTGATTCAAAGGTTTGGTAAAACCGAGCCCCCTGTAACTCAAATCTACCGTAGTCGGCATCCCCGCCGAAAATGCCTCCAGCAAATTCTTTTCTTATTGATGCAATACTTCCCTCGGACGGGAACAAAATACTGTCTCTCGTGTCTCTGCTGAGGGTCAAACCTACTTTGGAAATTGTGCGGTCAATTTCATTTTGTGCAGCATCGTATTTGGGGTCTTCACGAATAAAAGTTGTAGCTGACAATGTGCTAATATCGTCGATCAACACATCTTCAAACCGATAGAAAAGTCGACCTTCAACCAATTCAAATAAACGTTTCCTGAAATAAACTTCGAACCCGGCTCTCATTTCATCGTAGTAAGAGCTGTAATAATCAGACTTTTCACGAAAAAGCTCAAAGCCTGCGGCCACTCTTCGGTTCAAAAACCAAGGCTCTTCAAAGGCCAACCTAGCTTCATTACTACGGGAGCCAAGTTTCAAACGGAGTCGGAACTTTTGGCCGTCACCCTGAAGACGATGAGGGCTTCTCCATCTCATAATATCAAAGTTTCCTTGACGAAATTCCGCAAACATCATGGCTTTTTCCAAACTGCTGAATCCTACGCCGAAGGAGACATGACCCGTCCGACCCTCCTCTACATCAACCACTAAATTCCTCCTTTTTGACTTTATTTCAGGATCCTGAGAAGCGATCGGCTCGTCATCTAAGGTTACTTTTTCGAAAAACCTGGTGTTCTTCAATCTAGCTTCACTCGTTTCCATTCGAAGAAGATCAAAAGTTTCTCCAGGAGCAAGTGCCAATTCTCTTATAATAGCAATAGTTTTGGTTTTTTCATTACCTCGAACCAAAACGCTATTTACAGAAAACTCTTTGTTTTCTGTAATCTGAAACCTCAAATCGATCTGCTGAGTCTTTAGGTTGGGAGTTCGAACCGAAAGCACCCGAGCATCCAAGTAACCTTTCTCGCCATAGATCTTGCGCAATCGGCTTCTTTCTTCGCTAAGTACAGATGGTGAATAAGGATCTCCTTGCTTAATTTCCATCTTCCTCAAAAGTTCGGATGTGGTGAACAACAAATTGCCTGACATGGTACTTTTTCCAAAATATGATCGTATCCCCTCACTCAATTTTATAACAATGTCTAACTTTCCGGTTCCCCGAGGGATGATCGCAACTCCGCTTTGCTCAATGCTCACATCCAAAAAACCCTTGCTGCGATAAACCTCTCGAAGCTTTGTCAAATCTTCTTCCAAAACCGATGGACGATAACGTGACCGCTTTGACCAAAATCTCCAAAACCTCCATGGTGCGGTCTCCATCGCTCCTAACAATTCACTTGTGGACAGATTCTCATTTCCAGAAAAAGTAATTTTGGAGATTTGCCTTTTTTCGTTCTCCACTATTCGGAAAATTACCGTCGTTTTGCCATTGGAGGGTTTATCGCGAATCTCACTTTCCACATTTGAATTCCAATACCCCTTTTCTAAGTATTTATCCTCCAATAAGCGTTGATCCGCCTTCACTTTCGAGGCATCCAGTAAATCGCCGACCGCCAAGGAAATCGTTTTTTCCAATTTTTTGTCAGAAAGTTTGTCGTTACCCTCAAAAATAATCTCACCAATGCGAGCCTTTCCTCGAACCCGAAAAACAAGAGCGACTTCCGACGCATTGGTTTTGTCGGGGTCAATGAAAACTTTCACATCTTCCACAGACCCGGTCGCAATCAAATTTCGAATCGATTTATCAATCAATGCCCCGTCGTAAGGAATTCCCTCCTCCACTTGAAGATTTTGAAGAATAAAGGATTTCCCTAGGGTTTGTGGCCCTTTCAACTCCACCTCGATGGAAGAGATTTTCTTTCCATCAGGAATTGCCTGAGACCAAAGAAGTGCAATGCTGCTGAATAAAAATGAAATGGACCAAATTCTTCTTAAAATTCTCATACCTCTTAATTGAGTCTTGGTTCTCCCTGCATACTCTCGAACCTTGTATATTTTCTGCGAAAGGCAAGATTCACTCTTCCTGTGGGACCATTTCTTTGTTTAGCCAAAAGCAATTGTATCGGCTCATAGTCCTCTTCTTGCGTCTCTCCTTCTCCGCCCTGATCCATTTCCCTAATGTCCTCTCCTTTTCTGTGCTTACCCAAAAGCATAACCACATCCGCATCTTGCTCAATCGATCCAGATTCACGTAAGTCGGACATCACTGGCCTTTTATCCGTTCGTGACTCTAGACTACGATTTAGCTGTGAGGCTGCAATCACGGGGCAATCTAGCTC